>JAEIGA010011037.1_pt1 | contig 13705 bp, 10 predicted proteins | sample 9270691 | NCBI WGS metagenome assembly JAEIGA01 (sample SAMN17057246, study PRJNA624740) | gut metagenome | biome: biome; isolation source: fecal sample | host: Bos grunniens | place: China: Xizang | collected 2019
CAACGTGCTCACGGCGAGCCAGGGCGAAGCCATCATGGCGCACCGCTTCAAGAGCTACCAACCATACAAGGGCGACATCACGCGCCGTCAGAACGGCTCGATGGTGGCACTCGAGGGGGGAACGGCTTTTGCTTACGCCATCGACCACCTTCAGGACCGCGGCAAGTTTTTCATTTCTCCGCAGGATGACGTTTATGCCGGTCAGGTGGTGGGCGAACACGTGCACGACAAGGACTTGGTGATCAACGTAACAAAGGCCAAGCAACTCACCAACATGCGTGCCAGCGGTGCCGACGACAAGGCGCGTATCATTCCGCCCATTGTTTTCTCGCTGGAGGAAACTTTGGAGTACATCAAAGAAGATGAATACGTTGAGGTTACACCGAAGTCGATACGTATGCGCAAAGTGATACTCGACCACTTGGCGCGCAAACGTGCCAATCGAGAATAAACACAGATCTGAATAACGCCCACACACAAATTACCCGGGACAAAGCATCGTGATGATGCTTTGTCCCGGGTAGCTTATCTCAAAAATGCTTCCATACTGCGAAAGTACGGAAGCATTGAGATGTGGTAAAAGGAAAGATACAATCTTATGCCTCTTGTAATGTTGCTATTTTCTTATGCTGATTTTTGGGGCTTATTTTAACTTTGTCGCCTTTTTTTATGCTTCTATTATCATAATCGGCACTGCCTGTATTACCTTTTTCATCTTTATAGAATAATGTACCATTTAATATACTCGTAACTTCAGCGACAAAACTGCTTGAATTATTTTTGTCAGATATAGCATTGCTTGCATTATTTGAAGCTATATTCACTATATTTGAGTTAATCTCGGTTAAATCACGGTCTATTTTCGTCATTAAAGAATCATATCCTTTTCTAACAAGATTCATAAATTCTACCAATGTTGCATAGAACCTAAAATATGATTCAGAGTAAGTCTTGAATGTTTCAATTACAACTCCTTTTTGTTTGTCAGTGGCATTGTTGCCACGGTGAATAGTATTTCTACAATCTTTTATTGTATCCACACCATCATCTATGTCTTTACTAAAGAAATTTTCATCAATTTGTTTCCCAAGAAAATATATTACGGATTTATATTTATCTCTTGCAGAAAGGCTCTTGCTCTTTAGTCGCTTCAAACCAAGTTCTAAATAATTAACAGTCTTTGTGTCATATCCAAAAATATGATTTTTTATTAGTACATCTGAATTCTTGAGATATGCTTTGTCTTCAAGATGTTTTTCTAAATAATTTAGGAATTTTTCTTGACAACAAATGTAATTACATATATTTTCGATTTGTTCAAAAGTTGCTAATGCATAATATCCGAAATCATTTTTACGACGAAAATCTTCCATTCGGATAAAATCTACTTTTAACTGAAAAATGAGTTCCTTTAGAGGAAAGCCCTCGTAAAAGTTTTCAGCCTGTTTTTCAAGAACTTCTTTGATACAATACTCGTAGATTTCTTCTATTCCTTTGTTATTGCTCTCTATAGATTTTGCAGAAGGTGTTATTTCTAACGCCTTTCGCAATTCTATACCAAACTCCTCATCTTGCTTTGTGAGTTGGACTATTTTCTTTATGGCATCACGATGTTGTTGTTCCATCTTCAAGAGTGCTTAAAAGGTTGTCAAGAACTGTGTTCAGTTCTTCTATGGTTACTTCTTGCGGGGCTGCTTTTTTCAACTCTACCATAAAGTGAATAAGCCAATATGGTTTATCGTTACCCTTTTGGCAGAGAGAAATGGCTAACTTATTGTTATTCTTATCAACTGACCGCACATTCTTACGAATAGCCACAAGTTGTTTCTCTTCATTTCCTTCAATGAGGAAATAAGCATAGCGACGTGGTTGCTGCTGAGATTTTGAGTTTTCAGCAGGAACAGCATCTGTTTTATCTTCTTTGGACTTAACTTGATATTCTTGAACTTCTATTGAGGCATTGAATTTCTTTTCAAAATCCTTTAACAAGTAAGTTTCCATATACAGAAGACCGGTGGTTGTCTTTTGGGTAACATCCAAAAGAGGTGCACATAGTTCTGAATACTTATCAAATAATCTGCGATAAACTGAGTCCTCCTCTCCTTTGACCATTTTCAGATAAAGGAGTTTGCCACCTAACACATTTATTAAATCAGGATGGCCTTTGCGCTTCTTCTCTGCTTTGCACTTCGGCAGGAACTTCATAAGGGCAACGGCATACCCGTAACGTTCCCATATATACAACAACTGCCGAACTTCTCTTGCATATTGTTGAGTAACATTCAGTTTGTCACTAAGTATGATACCTGTTACCTCTTGACGTGTACCTCGTTTTTGCAAACGCGTCTTCTTGTCATTGATAACAAATCCCTGTTCGTTGATAATACGTTGAAGTTCTTTCCTAAACTCGCCATCTTTATGATAAACGTAGTGCATAGAACTGAACGTGATATCATCAGCATAGCGGGTGTAATGAAGTCCGAATCGTTTAGCAAGCCCACCTAATCGACGATCAAGATTATCACAAACCATGTTGGTCAGTATTGACGAGGTGGGTGCACCTTGTGGAAGCACATAATCAAATGTACCATCTTCCTTTTTTACCTGCATAGCACAAAGACCTGCTATGATATTGGCAACCTCTTGTGGAAAGTTGAACGGAGGAAGTTGAATACGCTTCCATACTCTTGCTTGACGGATGCTTGGAAAGAAATCCTTCAAGTCAATGTTAAACACATAGTTTTGACTTTTATGGATTTCTGCATTCGTCACTACCGAGCGACCTTCTGTGAAGCCCATCGCGTAGTCGGAGGGAGTATAGAACGACTTGAAAAGTTCGTTCAAAGCCGATAGGATGAACCTAAATGTAGCTCTACGAGGAGCAGTAATTGTACGGACTCCACCTGATTTCTTTGGTATCTCAAACTGTTTATAACGATGAAACGTGTGTTTAGGATTGCAATAAAAATTGAGTTGTTTTATTGTGATAGGACGAAATGACTCAGATAGCCCACACTCTTCCAATTCCATTTTCTTGATGGAATTGAGAACTTTAAGCAAATCAACTTTGGTCTGCATTTTTGTGGCATATTTTACTATCTTCTGTCTATCCATTGTTTTTGAAAAAGAAAGCGATCTTAGACAACTTCCAACTGAAACTTTTTTTCTTCATTTACATAGTACTTATACTAACTTATAATATAAAGATAATTATAAGATATATAGATGAATCTATAGTAGCAAGTAAGAAAGTGACTCTCGTCACGTTACGCACTAACATTTTCCCATCATCAAGGATGGGTGCGCCGTGCAAATACGCAGGGCATAGGGACAAAAGCCCCTGATCAAAATGGTTCCAGTTTTCAGAAAGTCAAAGATCGCTAAGAGGTTGTAAAGTTAATCACTCATAAAGAATATTTACCTTCAAAGGCAGACTTTTTAGTCAATATTCCAATATGCATCAGGTTCTCCATCTAGAGCATCATTAATCATTTGATCGCTCCAACCTTCAACGTCCTGAACGTAGTAGCCGTTGTATTCGTTGTAGGTTTCTTCTTCGTAGTAGTCTTCGTTGTAACTCATAGCGTGTATGTTTTGTTTGATAGTGCAAAGATAAGAGGTGTATACGAACACTTTGTTCGCATGCTATAAAACAATAAATTTTATCCAATTTTGTGCATTATATCTTCAAGCAAGTTGTCCATATCCATGTAGTTTTCCTTGTCTTGATAAAGTATAGAGGTAAATGTTTTTGGAAGAGTTGCATACCCCTTACATGCTGCCCACAACAACATTGCATATTTCTTCTCTGTATATTTCTTGTTCATCATATACCGCTCAATCTGATCAAATCCGAAAGGCTTTAGGAAGAATGACATCACAGATTGTAGTATAGGCATATTATCTGGGATGGCAAATCCCGTGCATTGATTATGCTTATATCTCCAGTAGTTCTTTAGACACTCCACTATAAGTTTACCCTTTTCTGATTCATAGGATGGATAAGACTTATATGTAATAGCCGAGTTTTCAATCAAAGACAGAATGAACGGGTCCGAAATGGTTTCAAGGCTATCCCTTCCAACTATTGTATCCATCAGCACATTGAAGTATTCCAATTCTGCATTATCTTCAGATGTCCCCTTTAGCTTTAGCCCAGATTCCTGTGTATATGCAATACATGAAAGGTCAACAGTATTTATGACCTTACCCTGATCAAACTTCTTTTGAAGGTCATTCGTGATGTCACTTATTCTAGCGAAGAGAGCACTTAGTGCAGCATCGTATTGAGACTTGCCACTATTAGCATTTTGTATAGATATGTTAATGTCATCAAACTTGCGGAGCAGTGTCCTATACTCAGTATTGCTTTCCTCAAACTCCTCTAACATAGCCTTCAACTCTTGTTTGCGGTTGTACTCGGGAGTGTCTTTTTTGAAATATATTCTAGTCTTTCCGCTTCTCTCGCCCAGTCGTTTTTCTTCGTCTTTTATCTGTTTCAGCTCTGCTTTAACGACTGAGATGTTGTTTGTATTTTCAACTTGGCAGATTTTGTATTCTATATCCTGCTTTTGTCTTTCAAGACTCTCAAGAAGTTTTTCTTTGTTGCCGACCTTGTAGCTGCTGAGTTCCGCACAGCGCAGAGAGGCCAGATTCCTGACTTCAAGGAAAAGTTGTGTAAGAATATCGAAAAAGTTCGTCTTTTCGTGAATGACTTCGTTATACGATTTTTGACATTCTTTGAGTTTGATAATGTAAACCTCTGGATAATCCACCTCAGAATCGTTTACCATGATTTGTGTGTTCAAACCAGCAAAAGAGTTCTTTATGTCCTTAATCATGGACACCAATCTCAAATCATTTGAATCAGAAGTAGTCAAAGCACCGCGTACATATCCGACAACTGCTCCTTTAACAATATTGAATCGGTTGTCACCTTTGATTAAATTCTGTTGCTCAAAGGAAAGGCTTTCCCCAAGTTTTTGTAAAGTTACTGAAGCCTTCTTCTCTTTTACCTCCTTGATGAAGAAATCTTCTTTGTATTTGTCTATACATTTAACCTCAAAAATAATCTGAGAATCAGCAATAAAGGCATCTCGTAAAGCCTGACTACCAAAACGAAAGTTGATGTATCCTTTCTTATAATATAAGGTTTTGTTGTACACGATTTTGGTTTTCAACCCCTTTACCGATTTAATTGATGAGGGGTCCAAGATTGCATCATCGACAACAATAGTGTAATCACCACCATTATCAACAGTAGAAAGGACAAGGAAATTTATCTTTTCATTTGAATTGCTTATAAAGCGGCTAAGGTTGTTGCCAAAGTTTCGCTTACTGTAGAATGCGAAAGGAGAGAGGCTTTCAGTTACGAAAGACTCAAGTAAATTCCATGAATTTATGCTAATGTAGTATTTCATCACTTCGTGGTGTAATCAAGTTCAGTAATAAACTCCTTGCTCACATCATTCAGGTAAGGCGTGAGTTTACCGGAATAAGAGATGACAAGGTTTCGGGATGATCTCGTACACGCAACATAGAACGAGTTGCGGTCTTTCGGGTTAGCAGCGTTTGCAAAGGGAACAAACACATTATCAAACTCCGAACCTTTTGCTGCGTAGTAAGTCAGAATGCAAGGGAGGTCGTTGTTGGAAAAGTCAAGGGTGTTTATGGTACGGAAAGGTACGAATTTACCTGTCCTATAGTGTACCTGTGTCTGCACACCATTATCATTGAGGAATTTGTTCACTTCCATGACATCAGCCTCGGTAGGGACCAAGATGGCAACATCATCCAAATCCTCCATCTGGATTCTATTAAGAATGCCCCGGAGTTCATCCTGACGACTTGCGAACTTGGCTATGACGGGTTTCGGATAGTTTGGATAGTCACTATCGCCACCATCTTTTCGATTATTGCTCATGAGGTCAACATTCGACGACTGAATCTGTTGAGCAACCTTGGCTATTGATTTGGGAAGACGATAGTTATAATCTAGAGACAGTCTGTCATAGTCAAGGGCTATAGAAATATCCTCTATATTGCTGCCATTTTTATTCATCTGCTGGGCAGAGTCACCGAAGAGGGATAAGCTCTTGCCTACCTTAGGCATAATCTTGCTTTTATAATCAGCAATATTGAAGTCCTGGGCTTCGTCAACAATGAGGTAATCTATCTTATCCTCTGTCTGCTTATACATGGTTCCGCTTGGGATAAGCTCATAGTTTTCCGTATCAGTAACTCTAAAATCAGAATCCATAGCCACTTCTTTAAACCAACTCGTTCTTCTACCGAAAGCATAGTAAAACTTACCATCTACCCAGTCTGCAAAGTCAACGCCATATGTATAAGGGTCTCTATTTGCACGCACAAATTTGCGCACATCCATATCGTTAACCAAAAAGAGAACATCCCTCATTATAATGCCGGTTTTTGGTTTTTTCTGGCAATAGACGTCACCAGTCAGGTCAAATCCACGATGTGTCCATGCCCATTCGTAAGCAATGCGCTCTTTATTAAGACCAAGAGCTTCCATTCCGTACGCAATCATACGCTTAAGCGCAATGGTAAAGATTAGGATTGCGTATGAACCCTTGTTCTTCGCCTGCAATGCGCGGTGTATAGCAAGATTTGTCTTGCCACTACCAGCAGCACCACGAATAGCTATGCTCTTGTCGATATTCTGAACGATGATATTCCTCTGGGAATCGTCAAGATTTGATATAAACCACTTTTCTAAACGCATAATATTTTTGTTCTTACGATGCAAAGATAAGGAGTATATACGAACACTATGTTCGCATATATTGATAATTGTTCAGCATTTCCAACATCCGCCTCAAAATATCATTTTTGATGCTTTGAGGGCTGAGCACTATTAGCTCTTTACCAAAAGAACATAACTCTCGAATAAGTTCGTAATTGGGTATGCAGGAAATGGTGAAGAATCTTCCATTTTTCAGTAAAGGAAATTTTTTACGAAAGTTTTCATCATTATTGTTATACTCAATTTGCGATTCGTGTATGGGTTTGGTCAATACATACTCTTTAGATACATCACTCACCCAAAATAGAATCTTCTCTAACGGCTTATCTTCGTGAAATGTTACACCTATAATGTCTTGAAAGCGCTCGTAGAGATCTATGGGACATTCTTCATAAGATATTTTCGGGCAGGCTTCAACGGCATCTAATCTATCTATAGCAAATGTCAGAATATGTTTGTCCTCATCAGCTGAACCAAACAGAAACCAACGATTGTTGTACTGCTTCAACAAATAAGGGTGCAGGATGATTTCCTTGACTTCTTCCGACTGGAACGTGTGATACGTGAGTTTGACTACTACTTTATTAGAGATAAAAGTGAAGAGCTCACCCAACAGGTTAGAGTTCGTCAAGAACGGGTTGTTGCTAAAACTAATAATCTTGGGACGTTCTTCAAGTTTCAAACTCTTTCTAAGGTTTTCTAACCAATCAAAGTTTGCAAGACCATCAAACTGTCCGATGGTGTTTAACACTTCAGAAAGAAGGTGACGTTCTTCTGTACTTAGTTCTTTTCTGAATATAGAGAAGGTTGGATTCAAATAGCGCACACAATGCCGTCCATCAACGCGGAAACGTTCAAGTTCTGCGAAGAACGGGTCGCCCTGTATATATTGCAAATCTTTCTCTATACAGCGACGTGTTACAGTCGGCTGGTCGGCTTCCGCTAATTTATCATTGCAGTAGTCGGTCAGATTATTAATATCATAATAATGATGACGATCCGACAGAAGTTCGTCAAGGAACTTATATCTTGTAAGTGCATTTTTATTACTAGGCATAAGAATTTGAACTTTTCTGAGCGCAATATTACGAACAGTCTGCGAATTGTATGTTCGTGGATTATAAGAAAATGAGAACTATTATATTTATCCAAAAAAGCACAGAGTAACCCAGCAAGGCAATACTACGAAATAAATATAGCACATCCCCAAACAGCGTTGATCGCCAAATGTGATGTAATAAAATGCTGCAGATTCTTTATCATTGTAGTTCTACAACTGTAAGCAACCCGCAATCAAATATGATATAGAAAGAGATACCCTTCAAATACAGCACAATATTCCTCAGGGCTGCGTCAACGCCACGCACACACGGTCTTGGAAGTTGCGGGCCTCGGCGGCACGAAGGATGCCTTGGTTCATGATGGAAAAACACAAGGTGCGGCCGTCCGGAGTGGTGGCATAACCGCTCAGCGTGATGACGCCCGTCAGTGTGCCCGTTTTGGCTCTCACGTTGCCGGCAGCCGATGTGCCTATCATTCGCTTCTTGAGTGTGCCGTCCTCACCGGCAATGGGCATGGAGGGGAGCAGATGCCGGTAGATGCTTTTATGCTTATAGGCATAACGCAGGAAAGCAATCAGCAATTCCGGCGAGAGATAATTGTAGGGCGAAAGGCCACTTCCGTCGGCTATGCGATAGCGTTCGGGGTTGAAGCCCAATTTGCGGATGAGCTTCTCGATGTGCTTCACCGCTTCTTTTTTATCGGCATAGGCTTTTCCGCTTTTTGCCCCGATGTGATAGAACAAAGTTTCTGCAAAGAGGTTGTCGCTACGCTTCATCGTGGGGTCAAGAATTTGGTCGATGGTGTGCTCACACACCGCCACAAGACGTGCACCGGCAGGAAGAGGGGCTGTTCGCAGCTTGCCGGTGATTGTTATGCCCTCGGCTTGCAAGGCTTTCTTCAACGCGGCTCCCAAGCCCGGTTTGCGATTGACCAAAGCAGGGTCGAGCGTCAGATTCTTGTCGTCCCATGACCATCCGGAACCGTAGGGCTCTTTGTCTTTCAGCGTATTGTCGCACAGCAAATTGCCTTCCACTCGCTGAATGCCGGCTTGCTTGAAAGCCCGCGCCATGGCGCGCACATCGTCCGTGTCGAGCATGGGGTCGAAAGCAGCTTTCACACAGACATCACCGCAGAGCACTCCGTTTTCCACCTTTCCCGTAACATACACTCCGGTGCTGTAAAGGTATTTACCCCCCAACACCTCGAGAGCCGTAACGGCCGTAACGATTTTTTCGTTGCTGGCCGGGCGCAGGGTTTGCTGATGGTTGTGCGCAAACACCACGCTGTCTGCTGTGAGGTCATAGACCATCAGCCCCAACTGCGTGCGCTGCAGCAGGGTGTCGGTGAGCAATTGGTTGAGACGCTCACGAATGGTTTGAACCGCTGCATCCGTCTGCTCGTTTGCCACGGCAGGCATCGCCTCGGGTGTTCCGGCCGAAGCGTGGGGTGCGAAGAAGAGGGTGCAAACAACAAGAAAGGTGGCAGAGAGCCAACGGAAATTACGAAGCTGCTTCATATCGAATGAGGTATTTGTGTTTTGAATTATCTTGAGGAATGAAAGTGTTTCGGCAAAGTTACGAAAACTTATCATATACGCTTCCCTATCAGCAGAGAGGCGAAGGCCAAAAATCTGCAAGGCGTTTAGAATTTTTCGGAAGCACTGCAGAATTTTCAGAACGCCTTGCAGATTTCTTCGCATACTATACCGAAAAATCGCTTCTCGCGAACTGCTTTTTTTCGACTTGCAGAGGAAAAAGCGAAAATGCACGTCCGAAGCCTTAACAATCGGCACGAAAATCGTAATTTTGCCTCATGTATACGGAAAAGTGAGAGGAGAGTTCGGAAAATGAGCTCGCAAATTTTCAGTAACTCTCCCGAACCGCATCCCTATATTATTAAAAATAGATACTCAACATGGAAAAGAAGACACAGACGGCTGCCAATGCCAACAACATCTACCCCATCTTCGACTGCATGCTGTCGCGCGAGGACAAAGAGCAATTGCTCGGACAACGCGGTGTGATGCTTTGGTTCACAGGCTTGAGCGGTTCGGGCAAAAGCACCGTGGCCATGGCCTTGGAGCGTGAGTTGCAACGGCGTGGCCGCTTGTGCCGCATCCTTGACGGCGACAACATTCGCACCGGCATCAACGCTGGTCTTGGCTTCTCGCCGGAAGACCGCAAGGAAAACATTCGCCGCATTGCCGAGGTGGGCAAACTCTTCGTAGATACGGGCATCATCACCCTGGCAGCCTTCGTGAGTCCCACTGAAGAACTGCGACAAATGGCACGCCACATCATCGGTGAAGCCGACTTCAAGGAAATTTTCATTTCCACACCTTTGGCAGAATGCGAAAAGCGCGATGTGAAAGGCCTCTATGCACGTGCACGACGCGGAGAGGTGAAAGATTTCACCGGCATCTCAGCTCCCTTTGAGCAACCCGAACACCCGGCACTCGCACTCGACACCTCACACCTGTCGCTCGAAGAGAGCGTAAACAAATTGCTCGAACTGCTGGGCTTGGAGCCTACTCAAAACTTGTAAATATAACCTCTGAAAATATGACCGAAAACTACAACCTCAGCCACCTGAAGGAACTCGAAGCCGAGAGTATATACATCATCCGCGAAGTGGCGGCCGAGTTCGAAAACCCCGTGATGCTCTACAGCATCGGCAAGGACTCGAGCGTCATGGTGCGCCTGGCCGAAAAGGCTTTTGCTCCGGGAAAAGTGCCTTTCCCCCTGATGCACATCGACTCGCGCTGGAAATTCCGCGAAATGATTGAATTCCGCGACAACTACGCCAAAGAATTCGGCTGGAATCTCATCGTCGAAAGCAACGAGGAAGCCTTCGAAGCCGGAGTGGGTCCCTTTTCGCACGGATCAAAGGTACACACCGACCTGATGAAGACGCAAGCATTGCTGGCAGCTCTCGACAAACACAAATTCGATGCAGCTTTCGGCGGAGCCCGTCGCGATGAAGAAAAGAGCCGCGCCAAAGAACGCATCTTCTCTTTCCGCGATCGTTTTCACCAATGGGACCCCAAAAACCAGCGCCCCGAACTTTGGGACATCTACAACGCACGCGTTCACAAGGGAGAAAGCATCCGCGTGTTCCCGCTCTCAAACTGGACCGAGCTTGACATCTGGCAATACATCCGTCTGGAAAACATACCCATCGTGCCCCTATATTTCGCCAAGGAACGCCCCGTCATCAACATGGATGGCCAACTCATCATGCCCGATGACGAACGTTTGCCCGAAGAATATAAGGACAAAATCGAAATGCGCAACATCCGTTTCCGCACCTTGGGTTGCTGGCCGCTCACCGGTGCCATCGAGAGCGAAGCCAACACCATCGAAAAAATTGTAGAGGAAATGATGACCACCACCAAGAGCGAACGCACCACACGCGTCATCGACTTCGACCAGGAAGCATCCATGGAGCAAAAGAAGCGCGAAGGATATTTCTAAGCACTTTTTCAGAAAACTCCGATATCCTTCCAAAGGAAACATAAGCAACACACAGTCTTTCGCCCTGCCAACCCGTTCATGGTCGGCAGGGCGAAAAGTTTTTCATATAGCCTGTAACAAATGCGTCACTGGGAACTCATTTTTTCAAGCCCAGACCAAATCCATAAACATCAAAACAAGCAACTGCCGACTTCCCTTGCGGAAAATCGGCAGTTGCCAATGTTTGTTTTCAAGGTGCTGAGAGCACTTGTGTTTACTTGTTCTGATAGGCATCAAGACCCTCTTGGAGGAACTTGATGTATTCGCTGATGTCCTCGTCATACGAGCGGCCACCTGTGAGAGGCTTTCCGTCGTTATCGAGCAGCACGTAGAAAGGCTGGGCATTGGCTCCAAACTTTGAACGCTGCAAGTAGCTCCACAGATCGCCCACGGTGCGCAGCTTGGTGGTCGTGCCGCCTTCTTCGGTTACCTCGATGATTTCGGGCAACTTCTTCTTCTCGTCCACATAGAGCGAGATGAGCACGTAATCCTGGGTCAGCATTTTCTTCACAGTGGGGTCGTTCCACACGGCAAGCTCCATCTTGCGACAGTTCACGCATCCGTGGCCGGTGAAGTCCACCATCACGGGTTTGCCGGTCTGCTTGGCGTAAGCCATACCGGCATCGTAATCGCGAAACTTGGCTTCCACCGTACTCTTATCCAGGTTGAAATCTTGTGTGGAAATGGGAGGAGCAAAAGCACTGACGGCTTTCAGCGGTGCGCCCCACAAACCGGGAATCATATAGATGGCAAAGGCCAAAGAGCACAAGGCCATGAAGAAACGCGGAACACTGGTGTGAGTCTCATCATCGTCATGCGGGAACTTGATACCGCCCAACAGATAAACGCCCAACAAGCCGTAGATTACAATCCACAAAGCCAAGAATGTTTCGCGGTCGAGGATGTGCCATCCGTATGCCAAGTCGGCCACCGAGAGGAACTTCAGGGCAAAGGCCAACTCGAGGAAGCCGAGCACCACCTTGACCATGTTGAGCCAACCGCCACTCTTCGGAGCACTCTTGAGCCATGCGGGGAAGAGGGCAAAGAGCGTAAAGGGAAGTGCCAAAGCCAAGGCAAAACCCAACATACCGATGGTGGGAGCCAGGGCCGAACCACCGGAAGTGGAAACCTCGACAAGCAAGAAACCGATGATGGGACCGGTGCACGAGAATGAGACCAACGAGAGTGTGAAAGCCATCAGGAAGATGCTGAGCAGACCCGTGGTTTTCTCAGCTTTGCTATCGACAGCTGCCCCCCAAGACGAGGGAAGCGTAATCTCGAAGCCGCCAAAGAAGCTGGCCGCAAACACCACCAACATCAAGAAGAAAAGAATGTTGAAAATGGCGTTGGTCGAAAGGTCGTTCAAGGCATTGGCTCCGAAGATGGTGGTGATGATAAGTCCCAATGCCACATAAATCACCACAATCGAGATGCCGTAAATCACTGCATCGCGGATGCCCTTTCGCTTGTTGTCGGCACGCTTCAGGAAGAAGCTCACCGTCATCGGAATGATGGGCCAAACGCACGGTGTGAACAATGCCACCAATCCGCCCACAAAGCCCAAGAAGAAGATATACCACCAAGCCTTGCTTGCAACGTTGGCCTCTTCATTGCCAAAGCTCTGAAGTTCTTTGATAACGGGAGTCCACCACATCTTGGTGTCATCGCCCGAGGCCATGACGGGAGCAACCGCTGCGCTGTCCGCATCTGCCACTTGGGCAGTGTCGACCGCTTGGGCGGCAGGTGCTTCCGGAAGAGCCTCAGCGGCTTCTGCCTGCTCAGCCGGGCTTTCGGTTCCTTTCTTGTCGGCTTCGGCAGCTTTGGTCGGACCGTCTGTGCCTTTCACCAAGCATTCCACATTGGTGGGCGGCAAGCAGTTTTCATCGTTACAGGCACCATAGTTGAGATAGCCCTCAAGGTGATAATCTTTCTCGAGAAGTTCAACACGTTGTGTGAAAGTGCAGGAATTCTCAAAATAGGACACCTGCATCTCGAAGATGGGGTCCATCGACGTTTTCACACCGGGACCGGGCTTCAGTTTGCCAACAAGTTTTACGCCTTGTGCCTTGTCAACATTGAAAGTGGCAGGCGTAGGACCATCGGCAGGGATGTTGGTGGAATAAATATGCCATCCGGCATCCGCCTTTCCCTTGAAAATAATGTCCACATGGGTCGGGTCGACACGCTTGTAGGACACAGAAAAACTTACCTGAGCTTGCAGGGCTGTACACACCATGAAACAGAGGGTGAGGAGCATTAAGGTGATTTTCTTCATGTTAGTTGATTGATTTTTCGGGCACAAATGTACACATTAATTCGCATTGTCAGACTTTCTGCCCCCTATTTATTACACCATCCACCCCAC
>JAEIGA010011038.1_pt1 | contig 13705 bp, 31 predicted proteins | sample 9270691 | NCBI WGS metagenome assembly JAEIGA01 (sample SAMN17057246, study PRJNA624740) | gut metagenome | biome: biome; isolation source: fecal sample | host: Bos grunniens | place: China: Xizang | collected 2019
AATTGGAGACAACAATCTCCTCTGTCCATTAGCAGGACAGGCAATGGTTGAGGATGGAGTCAAGTATTTCTATATCTACACATACCATGATTTGATGGAGGGACTCCAGAACATTGCAGATGCTCTGGAGGATGATGTGACAGAAATCACCAACAATGCAGTGGAGGAAGTTTCCGAGATGGCAGGTGTCTGGACTACTCCTGCAACCGCAGAGGAGGGTGATACAAGCATCACAATCTCTGATGCAAGCATCACCACATCATCAATCATTGAGGTATATTGCCAGAATACAAGCGGAAATCCTGTCTCAGTCACAAACATGACAGTCACAACCGGACAGGCAGTTCTTTCCTTTTATGCACTTGCAGAGAACACAACCTTTAAACTGCATGTTTTAAATTAGGAGGAGGTCAAAATGGCTTATATTCCTTGCAAAAGAGTGAGCAAAAGCGCATCTGCAAGAACATTCATGGTATTTGGGGCAGGAACAAGTTCAAGTCCTGCCTCTGCAAACACAATGATTAACTGTGCAAGCAGAAATCATGCACATATTGGAACAATCAAAATCCGAAATGGACAGTGTGTGGTATATGGATATGATTCTTCCCAAGGTGCAAGCGGATTTACAGAACTATTCACACTGTCTGCATCCAACACAGAGACAACCAGAAGTGATCTTTCTTTCGATCTTTCTGATTATGATGGATTGTTTTTAGTAATAAAATCATGGGACAACAATCATGTCCCTTTGGGATTTTCGGACATTGTTGTGTCATAGGAGGGCAACCATGGCATTTATTCCTTGTGAAAACGTAATCACAGATAATTCTATCAAACAGTTTCTTTTAGATGGAGCAGGAACAAGTTCCAATCCTGCCTCCGCAAGTATGGAACTTGATTGCGAAAACAGAAATCTTTTATATATAAAAAGAATAACTATAACAGGTTCTTCAACAGTAACTGTGCGAGGAATTGATTCAACAGGATATATGACAGAAATCTGGACATCCACCACAGGAACATCTTTTTCTGATGTTGAAATTGACATTTCTGAATACAACAGATTATATTTCCAGATTGTTTCATGGGATGGTTCATCAGATGGTTTTTTGCAAATAGACATAAAGTAAGGGAGAATGCATGATCCGTATATTTCAACCAACAGACACCATCTTTGCATCAAACGGAGATGTTGTTCTGCAACCTTTAAAGGCAAAAGTGCATAAAAAAGACAATGGTGACTTTTATCTGGACATAGAGACAAGCCTTGCATATGTTGATTTCTTTGTGGAGGGAAACATCATTGTTGCCAACACTCCACAGGGAGATCAAGCATTCAGAATCAGCAATGTTGAAAAGACCAAGTCCAAGATCTCTTGCAAGTGTTGGCATGTGTTCTATGACTCGGAGAACTATCTCATTGCTGATTCCTATGTTGTAGACAAGAACTGCAATGATGCTCTCATTCATTTGAACAATGCCACAGAGCCACAGAGCGAGTTCACAGTGTTCTCTGATGTTTCTCATGTAGATTCTTACAGATGTGTGAGAAAGAGTCTCTATGAGGCAATAGAGACAGTTCTGGAGAGATGGGGCGGTCATCTGGTCAGAGACAATTTCACTATCTCCATCAGAGAGTCCATAGGACAGGACAATGGCATCACTGTTCAGTATAAGAAGAACTTAAAGGACATCACATGCCAAGAGGATTGGAGTGAGGTTGTCACAAAACTCCTGCCTGTGGGCAAGGATGGCATCCTCTTGAATGCTCTTGATCCGAGCGCAAGCATATATGTGACAAGTGAGGTTCAATACTCCATTCCATACACAAAGACAGTCTCATTCAACCAAGATATTGATGAGGAGGACTATGAGACAACAGAGGCATATCAACAGGCTCTTGTCTCTGATCTGTATGCACAGGCATCCGCATATGTTGAGGAGAACAGTCTGCCAAAGGTGAACTACACTCTCAAGGCAAATCTGGAAAAGGTCACAGACATAGGTGACACCATTGAGGTCATTGATGACAGGCTCTCTGTCAACATGCTCACTCATGTCATAGGATTTGAGTATGACTGCATCTCTGAAAGGTACACAGAGATTGAGTTTGGCAATTTCACACAGAGTTTATCCGGATTTGCCAACAGTGTCACTGCAGGCATCCAGAAAACCTATGAGGAAACACAGGCAACCAAGGACTCCATCATCACCATCCTTGAGAAATCATATGTGGTCTATGATGGAACACAGATCTTGGTGCTTGATGCTCTGCCCAAAGAGGAGGCACAGAATGTCATCATCATTGACTCACAGGGAATTGGATTCTCCCAGAGTGGCATCAATGGCACTCCCACAAGCAAATGGGCAATTGATGGTTCTATGCAGTTAAAGGATGCATTGACCATAGGTGATCACCAGATCTCTGATTTCATCATTGAGGATGGAGTCTTGAGTGATTGGGAGTACCGGATCTATGATGATGGCTCTGTGGAGTGTTGGAGGCAGATTTCTGTCAGCAGTTCCTCCATCACATGGTCATCACTCATCACAGGACTCACGCAGGGCACATATGATGTGGACTATCCATTTGACATTGACAATGCTCAAGTCACTGCATGTCTGGATTCCGCATCTGTAACCGCATGGATTGCCATGGCAAAAGCACATGATTCCAACACAACAAGACTCACCATTGTGAGGAGCGGTTCAACAGGAACAATCAAAATCAATTTGGTGGTAAGAGGCACAATGCCCACACAAGTTCCATAATATATTCCCCCAAGAAAAGGCAGGAGAGATCCTGTCTTTTTTTGTTCTCTCAATATATCACTACAGTGTTACAAAATGCACAAAAGAAAATAAAAATCTTTGTATATTCTGCCATATACATTATATCACCATAGTAGTATATTAGTATCAGAAACAAACAAGGAACACCACACAGGAGGGAACAATAAAAGAGATGGCAGAGGCAAAGAAACTTGAGACTTTCAGAGATAAGTATTTCACTACAATAGTATATGAGTACAGAGGCATGAAATATGAGGTTACTTACTCAAACGGATGGCAAGTTTGTTGCACTCCTGCATGGGTACAACACAGAGATGCACAAGCTGAAATTGATGAGATGATAGACAATCCCAAAAAGGTGCAGGAGACTTCTCCAATAAGCATGGATGAGATCTGGGAAATGATGGGATGGTGAGGGAGGCTTTAAGCCTCCCAGAAAGGAGAAAATTATGAAAAAGCATCAAGGGAACAAGACATCAAGAGAAACATATAGTTGGTTGATTGGTTACAATTTCGGAACAGATAAAGATGGCAATGACAGGATTTACAATGGAGCATATTGGGATGAATATACAAACAAGAAACAATATGAGTTTCTGTATTATGACAAAAGTGGGAAATTGGTTTCGCAGTATTTAACAGATTATAAAGGATTTAGAGAAATCATTGACCAATATGATTTGCCAAAACATTAATAAAATGGTTTGGGAGGCATGAGCCTCCCTCCGGAAAGGGAGAGAGATATGAATACAATTTTTAAAGCAGAGGACTTGGTTAATTATTTACAGAGTCAGATGGATGATTTCAAGGAGAGTGAAAAGCAGTTTGGATTTGATCGAGTAACAGAGAGCAAGATGCATGCAATGATTGCCTGCAAGGAAATGGTTGAGGCACTCATCAATTATCCGGTCAATCTCGGCAAGGATGGAAAAGTTACTTTAGGATTTTAAGGAGGGAAAAGACAATGAAAATCACAGACAATGCAGTTTTAAAAGAATTAAAAAGGGTGAGGAGTTGTGATCTGGATGAGTATGTGCTCACATATCCGGAGGATGAGAAAGATGGCAGATCAGACATGCAGATTCTTGCAGATGAGTGCTCATACATCCTCAGTTGTTATGAGGAGGAGGGACATGTGTTCTTTGAGGATCTGTGGTCTGCCAAGAAGATGCTCAGAGAGACCAAGAATGGAAAAGTGATTCCTCTGTGGACACACTCTTTAAAACCTATGTATTCAAAGAGCCAGATTGAATCCGCAAGAGCAACAGTCAATGAACACAAGAGACTGCAGAGTCTCATGAAAAGGCTCAATGCAAATGGATTTTATGGTAGATGGTAAGGAGAATATAAATGACAACAAGCACTATTATTTTGATGTTGTGCATATCAGCTTTAATTGGGGCAATTGTGCCAATTTTCCTCCATGGATTATCAATGGCAATTCAAGGTTTGAGGCATTTGTTCACGCATTGGAGGGAAAACAATGACAGGCATCATTAATTCATATTATCAGAGTGAGGAAAAATTCAAAGGCTTTGTCTTAAAAGTGTATAGGTTCAGACTTACTGAAAAACTCATTTATCACAGGAGATGTGACATCTTTAAGGATGGAGTCAGAGTTGGCATAAGTAAGACTAAGAAAGAGGCGAAAGATTTGATTTCCGGTGGTTATATCAAATAAAAGGAGGATCTGGAATGCATGTTTCATAGCAGATTAAAGTTTTACCGAGAGGAGGCAGGAATGTCTCAGTCTCAATTGGCAGAAAAGAGTGGAGTCAGTCTCCGGTCAATCCAGATGTTTGAGCAGGGAAACCGAGACATCAACAAAGCACAGGTTGTCACTGTCCTGCAGTTGGCAGAGGCTCTGGATGTTGATGTGTATGCCATCATCAATGACAGGAGGTGAACATGTACGATCAGAATATGCTCATGGATGCAATTGAGAAATTCAGAAAAATAAAAGAGTCCGAGATCTGGCAAGGCATGGTGGAAATTGGACAGGTTGAGGAGGCAGTTCTGCTCTGCAATCCCAAGCACAAAGATGCAATGGCAGAGGCAATGGACAAAACAGGCATCACTTTTCTGATTGTCTGGAGTGACCAAGTGCCAGAGGACAAAATGTATATGGTGAGAGACAGGGATTTCATTGAGACAGTGAAAAGGTCAATTGATTGGAAATAATATCCGATAACAGGAAAGAGACAGGATTTGTGTCCTGTCTCTCTTTTTGCGCAAATGGAAACATCTATTCAGACAGAGGTTTCAAAAGTGTGAAAACCTCATGTGAATCTCCAATGAATCTCAATGTCATCATTGTCAATGATGATCCTGTCAATCAACGAGACAATGAGCATGTGAATCTGGTCTCTGTTTCCCTGCTCCAGAACATCCGCAAAGGACTCAATGAGTTTCACTGCCTCCTGTTCTGGGAGAGAGTCATTTCTGATCTTGGTGAGTTCCTTGTTGAGTTTTTCAATCTGTTCATTTATCGGAACAACCTTTGATTGGATGTCCTCTGCAGAGATTGTGCCGAGTCCATACAAATCCATGAATCTTGATTTCTGTGACTCAAGTTTCTGGACTTCTTTCTCAAGGACTTTTTCCTTGTCATAATCGTTTCTGCTCTTGACCATTGAGTGGATGTGAGCAGGATCTGTTGCAAGGCTCTTGATGGCATCAAAGACAATTCCGTCAAGTTCCTGTTGAGTGTAGATTTTATTCTTGCAGTTCACATCTTTGACCATCTCCCAATTGGTTTTTCGTCTGGAGTGGCATGCATAATATCTGTATGGGTGTCCCTTGTAGTCATTCCTGCCATATGCAGAGAACTTTGCTCCGCATTGAGCGCAGTAAATAAGACCAGAGAGGGCGGTCTTGCCATGGTTGTATATTTCTCTCTGCTTGCGTGTTTCGTAGATGCTCATGGTCTTGTCAAAGGTCTCTTGGTCTATGATAGGAACATGAGTGCCTTGATATGTCTGTCCTCCATAGTGAATCATTCCCAGATAGATGTCATTGATGAGGCAGTCCAACACTCTTTTCTGATACCACTTGCCATTTTTGTGAGAATAACCTCTGTTATAAAACTCTTTTGAGATCTTGGAGGCACTCATTCCGGATTGATATAGTTTGTGAGCCTCTCTGATCTGCATTGCCTCATACTCATTGATGACCAGATTGCCATCAATGAAATCATATCCTATTGGAGCAAAGCCTCCACCATGGAACTGTCCTTTCTTGGCTCTTGCCTCTTTACCCATGCCCATTCTCTCCTTGATTTGCTCTCTTTCCAATTGGGCAAAGACTGCAAGAATGCCAATCATGGCTTTTCCAAAAGGTGATGAGGTGTCAAAATTCTCGGTCATTGATACAAAGTCACATCCATTGGCAATCATCACATCATCAATGAGTGTCAGAGTGTCCTTTTGTGACCGAGAGAGGCGGTCAAGTTTATAGACCAATACTTTATCCACTTTATGTGTTTTGATGTCCTCTGTGAGCCTCTGGAGGGCAGGGCGGTCGGTCTTTGCTCCGGAGAATCCTGCATCAACATACATGTCATATATCTGCCAATCCATTGACTCACAGAATTTGGTCATCCGCTCCTGTTGTTCATCAATGGAATGACCATTCTCTCTCTGTTCTGCAGTGCTTACTCTTGCATAACATCCAATCATTCATCCTCCTCCTTGTCATAAGCCTCACAACGATTGCAGAACATCAAGCCTTGCCTCTCGGCATCCGCTCTTGTCATTGCCTTGACAGAATGTCCTGTCTTGACTTCATCCTGCACACTCGGACAATCAAGGTGTCTGTGGAAAATACTGCGGATCACCACAACCGAGTCCTCATTTGTGACAAATCCTGCAGGAAACATCTTTATTGTTCCATCTTCCAGAACAACAGGCACATCTACATATCTGGGCACATCAACAGGTGCTTTTTTTCGCTTGAAAAGGCTCATTCTTTCTCCTCTCCGGACATATATCCAAATTAACATTCATGCTCTTTCCTCCTTTTTTCTGCAGGGACAGGTCATGATGGCATGGAACATCTCATCATTTCTACTCTCTTTGTGCTTTGCCACTTCCATGAAATAGTCTATTCTTTCATCTTTGAGACTGATTTGGGACTTAAGAAAGTCAATGCTTTTTGCCCATGATACTCTTTCACTGTCCATCCGCTCATGGAGTTTGAGGATCTCTTGATTGTTTTCGGCATGAATCCTTTCAATTTCGCTTTTCAGTTCCTCAATCAATTCATCCTTATATTGGAGTAAGGCTTTCATGGATTGAGTGTTGGAATCATCATTCTCCTCAATGTTGTCTATATCAAGGAGTGCATTGGCAATTGGTCTGATGGTTTCCTCATACTTGAAAGAGATTTCCTCAGATCCGTCAGCAAAAACTCTCTGCACTGATGATCTGGAGATGAAATCTCCATTCTGCTCAACCAGATTCACAATATCGTTGATGGAATAGGAACACTCATCCTTGATTTGCTTGAGTTTGAGAATGAGTGCTCTGTTGGTTTTACTGCTTGCCATAGAAATCCTCCTTGTTTCAAAAGTGTTTCAAAAATGTCTTTTTACTGTATCAAAAATGGGACAGTCATCATGTAAAATGGAACTATAAAACAAAAATAGTGAATGCTACAATCAAGGAAATGAAAGGAGCAATAATATGAGTTTTAATGAATTTCGTGAGTTATATATAAAACTGAGTGATGAACAAAAGTCTATTGTTGCAAACTTTTTAGAAGATTCTCAACCAGAGTCTGATTCTCCGGAGACAGATTGTTGTATAATTCAAACAAATGAATGAGATGTTCATCCATTTCAGTCTGTGTGAGCGGTTTTTCCTCATACAAAGTGCTTTCTTCAATCAAATCTGATCTGTTACATCTAAATATCTTGCACATGGCATCTACTTTGTCCATGCGAGGAATCTTTATTCCATTTGCCCAATTATAAACAGATGTAGTTCCAACACCAAGGAGTTCTGCCAATTGTCCTTGAGTCATTTCTTTTTCTTGCAAAAATCTTTTTAGATTTGTCGAAAAAACAACCTTGAAATCCTTATCTGACATGATTTTTCCCTCCTTTTTTGTATATGCATAATAACACTTTGAGTGATTTAAAATCAAGAATAAAAGTAAAAGAATTTCACTTAAAGTATTGACACACTTTAAGTGAAGTGATAACGTAAAACTCGGAAGTTGAAAAAATGAAAGGAGGAAGTGATGGCAAACATCAAAATCAGTCTTGCATCTGCAAGAGTCAATGCAGGACTAACACAGGAAGATGTGGCAAAAACACTGAAAGTCAGCAAAGCGACTGTTGTTAATTGGGAAAAAGGAAAGACAGTTCCATCATTCGCAACATTGAACACGTTGTCCGGTCTTTATGACATGCCAATTGACAATTTCAAAATTTTTTTGCCCAATCAATCCACTTAAAGTGAAACGAGGTGCAACATGATCATTCACATTTTGAGTGATGGAACAGTCCTTGATGACATCAAGGGACATGTGGTCAAGCAGGAGGAGATCAAGAGTGCATATGACTTGATTGACTCCATGAATAAGAGACAGGAGGAGAAAAATGGTTGATGGATTAAATCCAAAGGAGTGGTTGGAACTAAATGCCAAACTCCAGAAAAAGAAAAATGCATTGAGAAAGGCTCTCAAGGAGAGAGGAGTTCTCAAAAAGGGTGCAAAGAACACTTATGACAATTATTCATACTTTTCCGAGGCACAGTATAAGGAGTTATTCACAGAACTTTTTGCAGACTGTGGTCTGGAGATGAAATTCAGTGAGATCTCTTATGACACATTTGGTGGTTCATCAGAAAAGCAGTTCAATGGCAGGATGCCAAGGTTGGAGTTTGAACTGTTTGACACAGACACAGGTTTTGGAGAAGTCACATGCATCACAGGTGAGGGAATAGATAGAGGAGACAAGGCAGGATATAAAGCCTACACAGGTGCTCTCAAATATTTCTTGGCAAATACATTCATGGTTGCCACAGGAGATGATCCGGAGAAAGACTCACCACTCAACCAGAGCATGAACACAAAGGAAGTAAAGAAAGCCACTCCCAAACAGGTTGAGTTTCTTGCATCCAAGTATGTGGGAGAAAACTTGGAGAAACTTCTCAAGAGTTGTGAGGTTGAAAAACTTGAGGACATTCCAATGAACATTGCATCTGATCTGATCGCCAAAATCAAAGGAGGCAAGTGATGAGAGAATATTTTGACTTTGTTTTATGCAAGTTTGATGGATGCAACAAGATATATCTGTTTTATGCTCCACAGTTTTCTCATCTCAAGAATGGTGATGTGGTGACAGTTGAGACAGAAAACGGAATCAAGACTGCAAATGTGATTGCATCCGCTCCTGTCAGATCAGATGACCGAGTTCTCATTGATTTCATCATGAAAGCCACAGGAGCACCACATGATGTCAAGAGAGTGGTTTCAAAACTTGAATTTAAGCCATTGAAATATGAGGAGGACTTATGAGCATAGAGGAAATCAGCAAGAGGATTGATGAACTTGAGGGAATCAAGTTTGACATCCGCATGGCAGACAGGCTCACACAGGATGACTATCGTGCCATTGATGACATCAACAAGGAACTGAAAGAGTTGAGAGCCAAGAGAAAGGAATTGGAGTCCCAGAATGCATGACAAGAACTTTGTCTATAAATGCAATCCAGACAAGAACACAGAGTGTGCCAAGACGGATTGCCAGAGATGTTGCTTTATGACTACTCATAGAGAGTTCTCTGCTGATGGCAAGAGATACATCTGGGATGGAAACCATATCAAAGAATACAAAGGAGAGAGACATGAACAGAACAGAGGAGAATAAGAGTTTTTTAAACGCAATTGCTGATGCAACAGGAGACAAGCCGAACAAGATGGAGTTGATGGCAATGCAGGTGTTGTTGCTCCGAGAGATCTCGGTGAGCCTTGCATCAATAGCGGATTCATTAAAGGAGGACAGATCATGATAAATCCCAAGGAAAGAAAGGAACTGCTTGAGGTTAGAGCACAGGAGATGGAGAGCATCCTGCCCAATTTCTACACCATTTATCTGGGAAAGAAGATTGAGAGCAAACGCATCTGATTTGGAAATGATCACAAGGAAAAGCGGAGGAATAATCATGAATAAGGTGTTGAGCAGGGACACTTTATTTGAGGAGTATGTGACCAAGGGAAAGCCAATGCATCAGATTGCAAAAGAGCAAAGATTTGCGATTGGGACAGTTTATAACTACTTGAAAAAGTATGGTATTGAAAGCAGGAAACATTTGACAGAGGATGCAAAACACAAAATCAGTATGGCAAATAAAGGCAATTCTCGCAAGAAAGGTTTTCACATATCCGAACTATCGAAAGAGAAAATGAGACAGGCGAAAACAGGCAAATATTTCAAGATTTCAAACTATGGCGGTCACATAAAGCACAGGAGTGATGGATATAATGCGGTTTACTGTCCGTCACATCCTAAAAGTACAAGAGATGGATATGTGATGGAACACATCCTTGTTATGGAAAACCACATAGGGAGACATCTTCATGATGATGAAGTTGTCCATCACATAAACCACATTAGAAATGACAACAGAATTGAAAATCTTAAACTCATGACATTTAAAGAACATGCATCTCTGCACATGAAAGAGAGATGGAACAAAAAGAAAGGAGTGATGACTTATCAATAAAATAATCTTATTAGGTCGCTTGACCAGAGATCCGGACACACGATATTCAACAGGGAACAATCCCATTGCAATCTCAAGATTCACTCTTGCAGTTGACAGAGCATTCAAAAAGGAGGGAGAGGCAGATGCCGATTTCATCTCCTGCATTGCCTTTGGAAAGACTGCAGAGTTTTGTGAGAAGTATCTCACAAAGGGAACAAAGGTGGCTCTGGAGGGCAGATGGCAGACAGGATCATACACCAACAGGGATGGTGAAAAGGTCTACACCAATGATTGTGTGGTTGAGCGCATGGAATTTGCAGAGTCCAAGAGAGAACAGACTCCTCCTCCTGCAGATTCAGATGGATTTGTAAATATACCGGAGGGAATCAATGAGGATCTTCCATTTGCCCATCCAAACAGATAGGAGGCATAAATGGTTGGATTTGCAGAGGATCTTGTGAGGTGGTTGTTTCAGCAGGACAGGGACAAACTGTTTGAGGTCAAAGAGCACAAGGAAAAGAGATCCCTCAATGCCAATGGATTGCTCTGGAAGTGCCTTGGAGAAATGGCAGAGGCACTCCATACAGACAAGTGGCAGGTCTATCTTAAGATGCTCAAGAGATATGGCAAATACACATATATATGCGTGAAACCGCATGTTGTGGAGGCGGTCAAAAAGCAGTGGAGAGAGTGTGAGGAAATTGGTGAGATTGAAATCAATGGTCAAAAGGCAGTGCAGTTGCTCTGTTATTTTGGAAGTTCAACCTATAACACCAAAGAGTTCTCTGTCCTGCTTGATGGAGTCATATCCGAGATGAAAGAAATGGGACTTGAGACACCAATGAGTGAGGACATGCAGAGAGCACTCAAGCAATTGGAAAGGAGTCAGAAAAGTGACAGTAAAAGAGTTGATTGATGTCTCTCCATATTGTGATGGAGTGGAGGTTGTTGTCAGAGATCATGGCAAATGGGTACAAGGTTACAGAGTCGGCAAAGATGCAAAGATCTATCCTGTCAATCTGAATCCCAAGGTGATGCAGAGATTTGGAGTGGAGTCCTATCAAAAAACAATTCGTCTCAAAGAGAATGAGGAGGTTGATTGCGAACAGGGGCGAGGACTTCCAATGAAAGTCATCTGCAAGGATGTCAGAAAGATTCCAGACTACATTGGAAACTTGATCATAAGTGATATACAACCAAGGAACATTCCGCAGATACATGGAGAGGCACTCACTCACAATGACTTTTTATATGACATTTGTGTTTTTCCAGAGGGATATGTTCCAGAAAAGGAAGTCAAGGAAAAGAAATCAGATGATTGGTCTCTGGATGGACAGATGACCATTGAGGAGTGGATGACATGAGCAAATCAATCGTAGACAACAACAAGTCATGTTTTGTGTGCGGAGATGAAAGAAATCTGGACAGGCATCACATCTTTTATGGGATGGCTAACAGAAGAATATCTGAGGAGGATGGATGTTGGGTATATCTCTGCAAAAAGCATCACACCATGAGCAATGTTGCAGTTCATGAGAATCATCCTTTTGACATCACTCTCAAGAAGTTGACACAAAAGATCTGGGAGGAAACATACGGAACAAGAACAGAGTTTATCAAGAGATATGGCAGGAATTATTTGTAGGAGAGAGAAAAATGAATAAAGACATAAACAGAACATTGCAGGCATTAGTGCCCATTTTGCGGATGAATGGAGAAAAAGTGGTCTCCATTGAGGCGGTAAAAAACAGTTATTACTTTTCAAATATGACTTATATCAAGGAGGTTGCAGAGATCACATATGAGAATGGTCATTGCATCTATGCAGACATTGGAGGAGATTCCAATCTGACTGCACTCTATGATGTCTTGGCGGTTATTCAGCAGATTAAAAAGCCGAGTGCGCAGATCATGTATGTCACAAGAGCCATATATGATGACGATAATGTGAGGTTTGACTTGGTTGAACATTAAGGAGGGAATTTATGGAGGAGAGGTTCTATGGCACAGTGCCCACTCTGGAGACCAGAGCAGAGGCGCACGAAAAAGTTGATAAAAAGAGAAGATATGCACAGATTCTGGAATGCTTTAAGGAGTCAGAAGAACGTGCAGGAGGCAGGATTGGACTCACTGCAAAGGAATGCGCAGTGATGATGATGAAAAAGGGATACATTCCCACATCAGAAAGAAATTTCACTGCTCCGAGACTCACAGAGATGGCACAGGATGGAGTGGTTGAGCCTATTGGCAAAATTACTTGCAGTTATACCGGACACAAGGTTGCAGTCTATGCATTGCGGAGGTGATCCATGGCAGAGAGAAGAATGTTTGCCAAAACTATAGTGGACAGTGATGCATTTCTTGACATGCCTCTCTCAACACAGGCACTGTATTTCCATTTATCCATGAGGGCAGATGATGATGGATTCATCAACAATCCAAAGAAGATCCAGAGAATGATTGGAGCATCTGAGGATGATTTGAAACTCCTCATCTTGAAAAAGTTTCTCATCACTTTTGAGAGTGGAGTTGTGGTGATCAAGCATTGGAAAATCCACAATTACATCCAGAACGACCGATACAAAGAGACAGTCTATCTGGAGGAAAAGAATCAGTTGAGCCTCAAGGAAAACAAGGCATACACACTTGATTCAGAGGGATGTATACAAGATGGATACATGTTGGAGACACAGGATAGGTTAGGTAAGGATAGGTTAGGTAAGGATAGGTTAGGAGAGGAGAGAGTGAGTTGTCAGCAAATTGCTGATCTCTACAATGACACATGCGTGTCATTCCCCAGAATCACCACTCTGTCTGATGCCAGAAAGAAAGCAATCAAGGCAAGACTCAAAACCTATTCTCTTGAGGACTTCCAGACCATGTTTGAAAAGGCAGAGGCATCCTCATTCCTTAAAGGAGGCAATGACAGAAATTGGTCTGCAACCTTTGATTGGATGATTAAGGACTCCAACATGGCAAAGATCTTGGATGGAAACTATGACAACAAGGACAGAAAGAAAAAGGATGCTCTGGAGCAGTCATATGACATGATTGCACAGTGGGCAGAGGAGGAATAAATGGAAAAAACGAAAAAAATCACAGTTGGAGATGTTTTGGATTTGGTATGTCAAAACAGAGACAGTGACGAGAGAGTGAGGATCATTGATTGCAATGGGGACTGTGAGTGCAGAGCAATGGTCT
>JAEIGA010011039.1_pt1 | contig 13705 bp, 12 predicted proteins | sample 9270691 | NCBI WGS metagenome assembly JAEIGA01 (sample SAMN17057246, study PRJNA624740) | gut metagenome | biome: biome; isolation source: fecal sample | host: Bos grunniens | place: China: Xizang | collected 2019
ACTGTTATGTAATATTATATAAGCATAACCACGTTTACCGGAAGTATTTGTATATTCATGTGTTGTAGGATATGATGTTACTTGAGTAGCTAATGTTGTATAATTGCTTGAAGTCGGTTCAGTTTGTCCAACATACCAATAATACTGCGGAGCTACGGTTCCCTGTTCGTTCATTACGGCAATTACAGCAGCAATATCTGCAACATCAACAACGCCATCGTTGTTTACATCGCCTTTTATTTCGGTTTCTGTAGTTTTTGTATTATCACTCTGCGCCATCGCAGTTGTACCCACGAGCAGCATCATAGCTGCAAAAAGAGCAAAAATCTTTGTTTTCATATCTTTGTTTGTTTTTTATAAGCTTAATACACAATTTCCATTTTTTAGTTGATTGAGATTCCAATCAAAATAATACCTAATATCTTTAAGCATTTGTTGTTCTACTTTCACACATTCGTGGGGAGGACGCACTCTGCTTGCTACACTTCCACCGGTGTTATCAAATACCTCAAAGAAATTTTTGCAAACACAAAAGAAATCTTCAATCTCGTATGCGTTTAAGCGTTTGAATTCGGGATCTAAGGATTGCAGTGAAGCGAGGTCGTTTTTCCCATAATAATTTGGAGTTGACAAGTTTGTAACTTTTTTATACCCTTCGTACCCTCCGGCATAAAGATAGACATAATCTTTAGGAAGGACTTTGAGCAGATAACCAATGCGTAATGCTGTATCATAAACTGTCAAATCACCAATGCCTCGACATTTAGATATTGCCGCGTTAACAGCAAAGTACAAATCTTCAAAGTCTTTATATGTACCGGAAAGAATTGAATGACTTTTTAATGCATCAACAGCGTCCACAATTTCATGTTCTTTCATACGGAACTGGTGACCACCTTTTACGCAAAAATAGAGCAAACAATCTCTTTTAGCGCAAGAATTACAATAACACGAGCATTTGGAATTTGCTTTTTTCTGTATAAGGTCCAAGCGTGCAAATTCCACCTCCATTCCCCTTTTAGCATAGTTAAGATAGAAATCTACAATATCTTTTAATGCCATAATATTTTTATATTTAAGGTTTATTTGTTGTATTTTATTCGCAAACCATTGGCAAAATTAATGTGACAATAATTCACCAGTTGTATTGATTTCTTTATCCCCTAATTGTGCGCCATTCCAGTCAATATCAACAGCATTAATTATACCACCCCATTCAAGGTCAACACCTGTTGTTGTAGCATCAACTGTTATTGTTCCGCCTGAAAACATTGCACCTGTTTTAACATTATTAAACAGTATACTGTCTTGATCTATTATTCCCATATTATATATTTAATAATATTTTTTATTCAATATATATAGTTAAAGTTATACCAGAAGCTATACCTGCATTTGATTTATATAATTTATATCCAGTAATAGGTGATGTTGTTTCACTAACATTTGCAGTTAATGAACCATTCATAACTTTAGTAATAGATTTATTATTAGCAATAAGGAAGTATACATAATTTCGTGTAGTTGTTGTATATTCTATTGTTGAAGGATAATTAGTTACTTGAGTAGCCAGTGTTGTATAATTGCTTGATGTCGGTTCAGTTTGTCCAGCATACCAGTAATACTTAGTACCATTTTCCTGTTGCATAATAGCAAGAATCTCTTCAATATCGGCCTCGTTTACTACGCCGTCGCCATTGACATCGGCTTTTGTGGCTGAAACAGCCTCTGTTTGGGTGTTGTCACTCTGTGACTGTGCTGTTGCAGTTGTTGCAACCAAAAGCAACAAGCACACTGCAAATAGATGTTTAATGTGTTTCATAATAGTTTTTATTTAATGAGTTAATAGTTTTGCTTTGAGTAAAGGGTATGCAGCATTGAGCCGCAATGGTGATTGCGACTTACAGCGTTATTGGCGACAGCCTGCCGGCCTGTCGTTATTTTATAGTATAGGGGAAATGTGTGTGTGTGTGTGTGTGTGTGTGTTTATACAAAAATCCAAGACCGCCAAATTCTTGGCAGCATTTTTGTACATCATTTTATCACTCAACGAATTAACACACATAATAGATTGTTTATGCAACACTTACACTGCAAATGTAATATTTTTCAATACCTAAACAAAATTAACTAATGAAAAATATGCCGGCAAGCCCAAAGTTCAGGGCTCTAAACCCTGAACTTTATATATACATGCATAGTTAACCTGCCGGTTACTTCATCATCTCCATCACACGATTCATCTTTTCAGAAATCTCGGCATTGCATAGGTTGCCTATACTGCCTTCATGGGTATGATGCACCTCTTTGGTCGGACTGTACTCTCCACGTTGCACCTGCATACCCACCTCACGGTATGCATCACGGAACGGCATGCCACCAAGAGCAAGACGATTCACATCCTCTACGGTAAACAGATAGTCATACCTGCTTTCGGACAATATATCACTATTAACACGAATATTCTGCAACATGAAGTCACACATATCAAGACACGAACATATCTCGGTTGTAGCAGGGAATATAATATCCTTCAGCAACTGCAAATCTCGATGATATCCCAATGGCAAGTTGGCTGTAAGCAATGATATCTCATTAGGCACTGACTGCAATCGATTACATTTTCCACGCATTATTTCAAACACATCGGGATTCTTCTTGTGCGGCATGATGCTTGAACCGGTTGTAAGTTCATCAGGAAAACTGATAAAACCAAAATTCTGACACATAAACAAACAGACATCCATAGCCATCTTGCCCAACGTAGAAGCCAAGGCTGCAATGGCATACGCAACAGCACGCTCAGTCTTTCCACGACTCATCTGCGCGGCAACAACATTGAAGTGCAGATCATTGAAGTTCAGCAGTTCGGTTGTCATTCTACGGTTTAAAGGGAACGACGAGCCGTAACCTGCTGCAGAACCAAGTGGATTCTGGTTTGCAACGTTATATGCAGCAAGCACCAATTGCATGTCATCAACCAGCGATTCGGCATAAGCTCCAAACCACAAGCCGAACGAAGATGGCATAGCCACTTGCAAATGGGTGTATCCGGGCATAAGCACTGCGGAATGCTCATTACTCAACTTCTGCAAACGTTCAAACAACGCCAACACATGAGCCGCAATGTTCTTAAGTTCGTCACGCAAGAAAAGTTTCAAATCTACAAGCACCTGGTCGTTACGTGAACGTCCGGAGTGTATCTTCTTGCCTACATCTCCCAACTTGCGTGTAAGCATGAGTTCCACCTGCGAGTGTACATCTTCTATACCCTCCTCAATAAGAAACTCACCACGTTCGGCTGTTACTTTGATATCCTCCAAAGCCTCGAGCAATATTTTCAACTCATCGGCCTCGAGCAACCCGATACTCTCCAACATTCGGATATGAGCCATTGAGCCTTCAACATCGTATTTGGCAAGTCTCAAATCCAATTCACGGTCACGACCGACAGTAAACTCCTCTATCAATTTATCGGGTTCGAAACCCTTGCTCCATAATTTCATATCCTTAATTATATCAATTTGTTCAATTCGTCTATCATATTCCGGTATAGAGCTATACCCTCCACTATCTCATTTTCCATTACAAATTCATCGGCAGAATGTGAACGTGCCGACTCACCCACTCCCATCTTCAAAGAGGGGAACGGCATCAATGCCATATCAGACGTTGTTGGCGAAACAAAACGCTCTCTTCCTATCATTGCCGCAGCCTTCACCAAAGGATGCTCTTCGCTGATAGCCGAAGCACGGACACGGGTAGAACGTGGAATCAGGTCGCACTCCACAACCGATTGCAAAAGCTCCACTGTCTGCTCGTTGGTATAAGCATCAGTAGTTCTTACGTCGACAACAAATCTACACTCGTCGGGTACAACATTATGTTGTGTACCTGCAGATATCATTGTAACGGCTATATTGATATCACCCAACAATTCCGAACAACGCTCAAAGCGGTAGTTACGCAGACGCTCAATATCAGCTATGGCCTTGTACAGAGCATTCACCCCCTCGTTACGTGCGGCATGACCACGCACACCATGTGCAATGGCATCAAACACCAACAACCCGCGCTCACCAACAGCAGCATTCATTCCTGTAGGTTCACCAACAATAGCCATGTCAATCCTTATACCCACGCGCTCGAATTCCAGCAACATTGCACGCATACCCTTTTCGCCCATCACCTCCTCCTCTGCTGTAAGAGCAAGGATAAGATTGTATGAGAGTTCCGCATCATAATTATTGCAGAATGTTGTAGCCAAAGCGACCAACGACGCTCCAGCATCATTACTTCCAAGACCATATATCTTACCATCGGCATGCAACGGCTTATACGGTTCTATCGTATATGCCGCCGAAGGCTTTACAGTGTCATGATGGGAATTCAACAGCAACGTTGGTTTTGCTGCATCGAAATGCTTACACTTGGCCCACACATTATTATGTATGCGCTGTACGTCGATACCTCTTGCACACAAAAAAGCCTCAAGAATATCGGCAGTTGCACCCTCCTCCCTCGAATGGGAAGGAGTTGCAATGAGTCTGTCAAGCAAAATTATAGCCTCTTGCGCTGTTACAACACCCATAAATATCAAAGTTTAATTACTGTTCCAATATCAGAAAGCAAATTGTCTGAATGCTTTATCGTAACGCTCTGCACTCCTGCCTCAACAGCCCGGAAAGCATTGTCAATCTTCGGTATCATACCTTTGTTTACAACACCTGCCTCGCGCAGTTCGCGGTAACTGTCAGGAATAATCTCTTTTATAACAGAAGATTCGTCATCGATATTACGCATCACACCGGGCTTCTCGAAACAGAAATGCATATAAGTTGGCGCTATGGTAGCCGAAGCCACAGCCACAGCCGAAGCCACACTGTCGGCATTACTGTTGAGCAAAGAGCCTTCGGTATCGTGTGTTATTGCGCAGAACACAGGTGTAACACCAGCTTTCAGCAATGTAGCAATAAAGGCTGTATTTATTTTTCCAGAATCGATATCACCTACAAAACCAAAGTCAACAGGAATTGGAGAACGGCGCAAAGCCGGTATAACATTGGCATCAGCTCCCGACAGCCCGATGGCATTGCATCCCGCAGCCTGTAATTTTGCAACAATCTGCTTGTTCACCAAACCTGCATATACCATAGTGACCACGTCCAATGTATCACGGTCGGTAACACGACGACCATCAATCATCTGAGTGGGTATTTCAAGTTTTTCGCTCAAACGTGTAGCCAGTTTGCCGCCACCGTGAATAAGAATCTTTGGCGCAGGCATTTTGGCAAAGTCACTGACAAAACGTTCCAAGGCATCGGGATTATCTATGACATTACCGCCAATCTTAACTACATTTATCTGCTTTACATCGCTCATATTTATTTCAAATTTTCCAAAATACGTTTAAGAACCACCTGTGCCGATATTTCGCGGTTCTCTGCTTCGCGTATGACAAGGCTTTGTGGCGACTCTATCACCTCATCGGTAACAATCATGTTACGTCTTACAGGCAAGCAATGCATAAAATAGGCATTGTTTGTCAAAGCCATCTTTCCTGTATCGACAGTCCAATCACGGTCGGTCGAAAGCACCTTGCCGTAATTTGGATCGGCATAAGCCGACCAGTTCTTTGCATATATAAAATCAGCACCCTCAAACGCCTTGCGCTGGTCATACTCCACCCTTGCGTTACCGACGAATTCAGGAGCAAGTTCATAACCCTTAGGATGAGTTATCACAAATTCATAATCTGCAGCATTCATCCACTCTGCAAAAGAGTTGGGAACAGCCTGTGGCAGAGCCTTAGGATGTGGGGCCCATGTTAATACAACTTTCGGACGCTCTTTTTTCTTATACTCTTCTATGGTTATCAAATCGGCAAAGCTCTGCAAAGGGTGACGTGTCGCAGCCTCCATGCTGAACACAGGACGGCCCGAATAGCGTATGAACTGTTCAATTATACGCTCCTCATAATCTTCGGTCTTATTGCAGAGCTGGGCAAAAGCACGGACACCTATAACATCGCAATATGATGCCATTACAGGTATCGCCTCAAGCAGATGTTCCGCCTTATCACCGTCCATAACAACACCACGCTCCGTTTCAAGTTTCCATGCACCCTGATTCACATCGAGTACCATCACATTCATTCCCAAGTTCATTGCAGCCTTCTGAGTACTCAAACGTGTACGCAGGCTCGAATTAAAGAAAATCATCAATAATGTACGGTTCTTTCCCAATTCGGTAAAGGCAAAACGGTCGCGCTTTATCTCCATAGCCTCAGCTACAGCTGCACGCAATTCACCGATATCTCCAACGCATGTAAACTTTTTCATATCACAAATACTATTCGTTTATCAAATCCTTGAATGCTTTGAGGAAACAATCAGCCTCTTTACGCCCGATACTCAAAGCCGGCAACAGGCGTAATGTCGAAACACCTGCACCGCCTGTAAATATATGTTTCTCAAACAGCAAACGACGACGCAACTCAGCGACAGGCTTGTCAAGTTCAATGCCTATCATGAGTCCTTTACCGCGCACCTCTTTCAATCCGGAAATCTTTGCAAGCTCCGACAGAAGATACTCGCCGACCTCGTTCGCATTCTCTATAAGTTTCTCATTCTCTATAACATCAAGCACGGCCAATGCAGCCGCACATGCAAGATGATTGCCGCCGAACGTAGTTCCAAGCATACCATGCCATGCCTCAAAGTGAGGAGCTATAAGCACACCACCCACGGGAAAACCGTTCGCAATACCCTTTGCAACAGTAATTATATCAGGACGTATGCCAGCCAACTGATGCGCAAAGAATTTTCCGGTTCTGCCATATCCCGACTGAATCTCGTCAAGAATAAGCGATACACCATATTGTGTTGTGAGTCTACGCAATCCGCGCAAGAAATCACCGGTAGGCATCTGAATTCCGGCAACACCCTGGATACCCTCGACAAGCACTGCACAGAAACCGCCCTCCTTAAGTTTGGTTTCAACAGCCACCAAATCGTTCAAAGGCACAAACTCCACGTTTGCAGTACGGTTGAATGGAGAAACAATCTTTGGATTGTCCGTTGCAGCCACAGCACCCGATGTACGGCCATGGAAAGCCTGCGAAAAAGCAAGTATTTTCTCTTTTCCCGAATGGAACGAAGCCAGCTTTATTGCATTCTCATTTGCCTCGGCACCCGAATTGCACATAAAGAAACTGTAATCCTCGTAACCGCACACCTTACCTAGACGCAAAGCAAACTCCTTTTGCAATGAGTTCTCAACAGAGTTTGAGTAGAAGCCCAAAGCTGCGACCTGCCTTGCTATGGCATCGACATAATGCGGATGGGCATGACCTATGGATATTACAGCATGGCCTCCATACATATCGAGATACTCCAGCCCCTCGGCATCATACACATAACAGCCTTTGCCTCGTACAGGCTCTATAGGATAAAGCGGATATACATCAAAAAGATTCATTGTTAAACAGTTTAAAAAACCACAGGCTTCAGGCACAATCCTTCGCGCTCATCAAAGCCACACATTATATTCATGTTCTGTACAGCTTGACCCGATGCTCCTTTCAGAAGATTATCGACAACCGAAACAATCATCAGCTTATTGCCATGCTTTTCCAACCACACCAATGCCTTATTGGTATTTGTCACCTGCTTCAAATCGACATTCTTACCGGCAACAAAGGTAAATGCCGCATCACGATAATAATTCTCGTACAAAGCACGTGCCTCGTCAATAGAAAGCGCAGTCTCGGTATATACCGATGCAAGAATACCGCGCGCAAAATCGCCGCGCATGGGAACAAAGTTTATATCCTTGTCAAATGTTGGCTGCAAGCCGTGCAATGTACGGCATATCTCAAGCAGATGCTGATGTTCAAAAGCCTTGTACACAGACAGATTGTTGTTTCTCCAGCTGAAATGTGTAGTAGCCGACGGCTTGACACCGGCACCGGTAGAACCTGTAATAGCAGTAACATGCACTTCGTTTTTCAATTCTCCGTTAGCAGCCAAAGGCAACAACGCCAACTGTATAGCCGTTGCAAAACAACCCGGATTGGCAACACGACTTGCTTTTGCCACACGCTCCTTGTTCACCTCGGGCAAGCCATATACGTAACCGTACGATTCATCGCGGAAATCCTGTGCCAGATCTATTACTTTCAATCCCTGTGGCATAACGTTCTCTTCCCAGAACTTACGGCTCATCCCATGTGCCGAACAGAGGAACAACACATCAACGGCATTCAGGTCGTATTCGGCACTGAAATGCAAATCGGTCTCGCCCCACAAGCCATCGTGCACATCACAGATATGATTTCCTGCATTACTTGTAGAATGGACAAATGCAATCTCCACTTTCGGATGATTGACAAGCAGACGAATCAGTTCACCGGCAGTATAGCCTGCACCTCCTATGATACCAACCTTTACCATCACTTGTTATTGCGCTTTTGAACGTTATGATATATCTTGATCTGATTACTCATAATCTTGGTAAATCCCTTCACATCATCGGCTGTCCACGCCTTGTTGACCTCGCCATATTCACCAAAATCGGTTTTCATAAGGTCGTATGTAGAATCCACGCCCACCAATGTATAGCAATATGGACGGAGAGTAATCTCAACAGTACCGTTTACATTCTGCTGCGTGCTTTCGAGGAATGCCTCCATGTCGCGCATAACAGGGTCGAGATACTGGGCTTCGTGTAAGAACATACCGTACCATGTACCAATCTGATCCTTCCAGTACTGCTGCCACTTAGTAAGAGTATGTTTCTCGAGCATCTTGTGCGCTGCAATGATAAGCATAGGAGCCGCAGCCTCAAAACCGACACGTCCTTTGATACCGATGATTGTATCACCGATATGCATATCACGGCCGATACCATATTTTGCACCGATCTCCTCAACACAACGTATTGCAGCAATCTTGTCATCGAACTTTTCGCCGTTGACTGCCGCAATCTCACCATTCTCGAATGTAAGCTTTAGCGACTCCTCACCCGTTGCCATCACCTGGCTCGGATAAGCATTCTCGGGCAGAGTCTGTTCAGAACGCAAAGTCTCCTTACCGCCTATGCTTGTACCCCACAATCCTTTATTGATTGAATATTCCATTTTAACAAAGTCGGCAACATAGCCACGTTCCTTGAGATAATTTATCTCATACTCACGTGTAAGCACCATATCGCGTGTAGGAGTGATGATCTCTATTTCGGGAGCCAGCACCTGGAATGTCAAGTCGAAACGCACCTGATCGTTACCGGCACCGGTAGAGCCATGCGCAACACAATCAGCACCAATTTTCTTTGCATGCTCAATAATTGCTATAGCCTGGAAAATACGTTCCGAAGATACTGATATAGGATAGGTTCCGTTACGCAGCACATTGCCATATACCATATATCTGATACTCTTTGAGTAATACTCCTGAGTGATATCCAACGAAGCATGACTCTTTGCTCCAAGACGGTATGCACGCTCCTCGATAGAAGCAAGTTCCTCTTTAGAGAAACCGCCTGTGTTGGCTATTGCAGTATGCACCTCATAACCCAAATCATCGGTAAGATACTTTACGCAGAACGAAGTGTCAAGACCACCGCTGAATGCCATAAGAACTTTTTTCTTTTCCATAATCCGTCTTATTTTATTTTTTCAAATGAAAGATTTTACTGATTTTATTTTTTATCATTATCCAATATGGAGAGAGTGCCGATTGTTTTTCCAACGGCTGTTTGGGATCGTACAACATACCTGTACAAAGACACATACGACGGTTGTTGCGTTGCAGAATATCATAATTGCAACAACCCTGACAGCCAGCCCAGAACTCATCGTCATCAGTCAGTTCCGAAAATGTCACAGGCTTGTATCCCAAGCGTGAATTCAGTTTCATTACAGGGAGCGACGTGGTAATACTGAACAATTTTGCAAAAGGGAAACGCAGACGGGCAAGTTCAAAAGTCTTTTCCTTTATACGCGCCGCCAAACCAAGATTCCTGTATTCAGGATCAACTATCAGACCCGACGTAGCCACATAATCACCGTGGCTCCAACATTCGATATAACTGAAACCGACCAATTTGTCACCATCCAAAGCCACAACAGCCTTACCTCCGGCTATTTTAGCCGATATATATTCATTAGATCGCTTTGCAATACCTGTACCGCGTTGCAAAGCCGACTCGTAGATAAGATTGCAGATACACTCTGCATATTTTACATGCTCCTTTTGAGCAAACATCACATTTATCGAACCAAAATTCATCGTATTTTTATAAATCTTATATCAACAATTCATCAATAACAAAGTGTCATTCAATAAAACAATACATGTTTCAAAAAGCAACACACAAATGTCTTTTTTCTTTCAATATGCGAAGATAATCAAAATAAAGGCATATTTACAACTATTATCAAGTTTTTATTCAAAAATAGATTTTTATTCATCATTCATGCATTTTTATTCACAAAAGATTTTATATTACACATCATTAGATAATATTAATATTTTTTTATATCTTCGCACGGATATATGCAATCAAATCAAATAATTATAATTAACCTAATTCAAAAAGATTATGAGAAGATTTCTACTTGCAATGCTCGGCATTACCATGAGTTTCGCCTATGCATTTTCACAAGGCTTCCCGACAATCAGTACCGACGGGAACGAAAAATGGTATCTCATACAGTTCATGAACGGTGGCAACGCATTCACCGCCTCTACCACAGGCGAAATAACCACCGCTGCTGTATCGGGAGACGACGCACAAATGTGGAAAATCACCGGTAATTCAACCGATGGTTACACATTCACAAACAAAAAGAATTACATCCTTTATGTAAATTCCGCATCAAAGAACCAGAAGGTACACGCAGGTACAACAGCAAGCGGTGTAAGCCAGTTCTTTATCAACGCTACAGGCAACAGCGACTATGCCGGTGGTTATGAGATTCAGCCAAAAGGCAACACAAACATTTCAATGAATCTTTGGGGTGGTCCTGCCGAAAACCGTGGTGTAGGTCTTTGGGACGCGAACAATGACCAGAACAACCCCGTACAGTTCGTTGAAGCTACTACTATCGAGAATTTGGGAAAGATTTCAATCATCCCACAGCCACGACAGATAACAGTAGGCGAAGAGGTATATGCATTGAGCAATTTCAATGCAATCGCTTACCAAAGCGGATTCCTCAAAGAACACATCGAGAAATTTGCAGCACAGCTCAATACATCAGCAGGCATCAGCCTCGAAGTAAAAGAGGCAGGTGATGCAGCAGCCGACGGTGAAATATGGTTCGGCATCGACGAGACACTGCCTGCCGAGGGATACACCTTGACAACAAGCGAAAAGCGCATTGAGATCAAGGCTTCCGAGTTCGGCGGTTGGCTCTACGGTTTGCAGACACTTATGCAGTTGCTTCCACGCGAATACTTCGCAAGCGAGCTTCAGGACGGTGTAGAGTGGACAATCCCTGCCGTTGACATCAACGACAAGCCATTGTTGGGACACCGTGGTTATATGCTCGACATCGCACGCCACTTCTTCAACAAGGACGAGGTAAAGAAGGTGCTCGACATTATGGTACTCTACAAGATGAACCGTTTCCACTGGCACTTGACCGACGACCAGGGCTGGCGTGTCGATATTCCTGAATATCCTAAGCTCACCGAGGTAGGTGCTATCCGCAAGGCTTCGTTCAGCAATGCCGACGGACAGAACTTCTACGACGATACAGAGTACGGCCGTGGCATGTACTACACACTCGACGACCTCAAAGAGATTGTTGATTACGCAAAGGCACGCAACATAGAGATTATCCCGGAGATTGACCTTCCCGGTCACATGGTTGCAGCAGTAGCTTCATATCCGGAGTTCAGCTGTGATCCAACCAAGGAGTATGAGGTTCGCGTTGACGGTGGTATCTCACATGACGTATTGAACATAGGTAACGAAGATGTCATCACATTCCTCAAGTGCGTACTTGGCCACATAGCCGAAACATTCCCTTACGATTATGTTCACATCGGTGGTGACGAGTGCCCAACAGAGCAGTGGGCAAAGAACCAGCAGTGCCTTGACCTTGTAAAGAAACTCGGCCTTGACGGTGTACACCAGCTGCAGTCTTGGTTGGTTGAGGAGCTTGGTATATTCCTTAAGGAGAACTACAACAAGGATATCGTTGTATGGGACGAGCTTTTGGCAAACTGGAACGACAACAACAAGACAAAGCCTATAATCATGGCATGGAACAGCCTTAACCTGAGCAACTCAGCTGCACAAAGAGGCATGAAGTCAATCATTGTTCCTTACAGCCATCTCTACCTCGACTTCCAGCAGGCGCAGGACAACCAACGCCCTGTTGATGAGCCATACAACGGCGGTTGGGGCGTGAACACTCTCGACGAGATCTATAGCCTTAACCCACTTGGCGCACTCAGCGGCAAAGAGGAGTATGCTATAGGTGTTCAGGGTAATATGTGGACCGAGACAACAAACGACATCGACGAGGTTGAATACCAGTTGTTGCCACGTATGTTTGCGCTTGCCGAGATCGGTTGGTTGCCAAACAACCAGAAGAATTGGTTATCGTTCTACAAACGCCTACAAAGCCACGACGAGATTCTTGACTATCTTGACTACACATATGCAAAATACTTCATTGAGCCAACAGAATACACTGCCGAGGAGAGCGCAGTAATTGAGGCAGAGGACATTCTTGCAAAGAGCATCCGTGGTGGCGTAGGCTACCCTGCAGCCGAGGTTTACGACGCTTTGCAGACTGCACTCAATGGCGGCGATACAGCTGCTATTCAGCAGGCTATTGCCGACTACAAGAACGCTACAATCACACAGCCTGTAGAGGGCAAGACATATCAGATTGTTTCGGCTTGTACATACTTCCGTCAGCAGTACGAAGGTTCAACAATGTACGTAAAGAACAACGGTGTACGTTTCCACTACACTCCACAGACCGAACCTGAGGAGCTATGGCAGTTCGTTGCTGCCGACGGCGGTTACGTCATGAAGAACCTCTACAACGGCAAGGCAATCAAGATGACTGCATACAACCAGCCTGTAACAATGGAAGATGCAGGTACACCTGTCAGAATAGACAAGGCCACTGTTGCAACCGGCGATTTCACCTATATCCCGGGTGTTGTTACAATCTCTGCAGTCAGCGGTTACAGCGCAACAGAGACCGGCAGCGTAAAACGTTTGAGCGCACATATCACAGGCGATGTATATGCAAAAGACAATGCAGCACTCTGCTACAACGGAACATGGAAGATTGTTGAGGTAACAGACTTCACTGCACAGCTCGCAGGACTTGTTAAGAAGTGCGAACTTATCATCATCAAAGCAAACCCTGGCAAGATGGGTGAAGCAACACAGGAAGCACTCGATTACTTGCAGAACAGCGTAATCACACCTGCAAAAGCAACAATCGATGCAGGTGCAGTTACCGAACAGCAGTACAACGCATACGTAGCACTCTACAACCAGTTCCAGATGATGCCACGCACATCACTGGCTGACGCACTTGACACAACAGTATATTACTACATCCGCAACGGATACTTCACCGACAAATATGCGGCGTTGAACACAAACAACAATCAGGTTGAGCCAAAGGCAAAAGGAACAGGTGACAATTACCTATGGAGCTTTGTAAAGA
>JAEIGA010011040.1_pt1 | contig 13705 bp, 10 predicted proteins | sample 9270691 | NCBI WGS metagenome assembly JAEIGA01 (sample SAMN17057246, study PRJNA624740) | gut metagenome | biome: biome; isolation source: fecal sample | host: Bos grunniens | place: China: Xizang | collected 2019
CTTCTCACGCGTGAGAAGGTCTCAAAATGACTCGGATATCGGATCATACGTTGTTTTCGCGTTACCGTTCGGGCTCCGTATCAAGCGTAGCCGTTTTGCCTGTAGGGAAAAGTTTTGCGGAGCTTTTTCAAAAGCGACCGTATCCCCAGCCAACACAAGCACACCGACAAATCAAAATTTGAACGATGATTTTGGCTTTTGGTCGGTAAAAGCACCAAAAAAATGAAGGCAGGGGCGGGCGTTCCTGCAAAATGCTTGTGCAAATTGCTGAAAATATGAAAAAATTGAGAAAAAATTGACAAAAAGCATTTACTTTAGCACGCGAAAGTGATATAATTTAATCACTTACACCCTACTGTCAAGTGGGGAAAACAATGGAGGAAAAGAAAATGAAAAAGATTCTGGCACTCGTACTTGCTGCACTCATGCTGCTTTCTCTGGTAGCGTGCGGTGGCGACAACACCGGCAAGACCGATGAAAAGGTACTCAAGATCGGTGTATTTGAGCCCTCTACGGGCGACTCCGCATCGGGCGGAAAGAAGGAAATTCTCGGTATGCAGTACGCAAACGCTGAGACCCCTACGGTTATGATCGGCGGCGAGGAGTACAAGGTTGAGCTTGTGCTTGCCGACAACGGTTCTTCGACCGACAAGGCACCCTCTGCGGCAACCGCTCTCGTTGACGCTGACGTTTCGATCGTCCTTGGCTCCTACGGCTCGGGCGTTTCGATGGCAGGAAGCGAGTTCTTTGACCAGGCAGGTCTTGCCGCTATCGGCGTAACTTGCACCAACCCCAACGTTACGGCAGGTAACTCTCACTACTTCCGCATCTGCTTCCTGGATCCGTTCCAGGGCTCGGTTCTTGCGAACTTTGCCGCTGACAAGTTCGGCGCAAAGAAGGCATATCTCCTTGGTGAGCTTGGCAACGAGTACGACCAGGGTCTCATTACCTTCTTCGAGCAGGCGTTCACCGCTAAGGGCGGCGAGGTCATGAAGGATTCCTATCCCACCAACCAGGCAGACTTCACCACTTACCTGAATAAGGCAAAGGAATTCGGCGCTGACGTTATCTTCACGCCCGTTTCCATCGCTTACGCAACCCAGATCATCACCCAGGCGGCAACGCTTGGTATCACCGCTCCCATCCTCGGCTCCGACACGCTTGACGATAACAAGGTGCTTGAGGCCGCTAAGGGAACGAACGTACAGGTTTACGTTTCGACCTTCTACCAGGAGGGTGGTAACGCTGAGTTCGACGCAGGCATCAAGAACTACATCAACACCAATGCCGAGGCTATGACGGCCAACGGCGGCAACGATACCATTTCGGCAGTAACCGCAATGGGATACGATGCTTACTACGTAGCTCTTGAGGCTGCCAAGGCTGCAGGCTCTGCTGACAAGGCTGCCATCAAGGCTGCTCTGCCGAACGTTACCTACACGGGCGTTTCGGGCGCGATCGCGTTTGACGAGATCGGCGACGCCGTTCGTGACACCGCATACATCAAGGCATCCGACAACGCAAACGCGGCTTGGGTTCTTGAGACGGTTCAGAAGGCTGACTGAAATTCGCTTTCATAACGAAAACTCCGCTTGGCAGAGCTTTTGCTCTGCCAAGCGTTAGTTGCTTTTTTGGCGGTGCGAAAAATTACGGATTTTTGGGGAAACGCCGTGGTTTTTCGGACAGCCAAAGGGCGTTTTGTCTACGCGCGCGGCGCGGAATTTTCTAAAGAGAGGTGCTTTTGTGGAATTTTTTGCTTCACTTCTGGTGTCGGGCGTATCGCTCGGCGGTCAGTATGCGCTGATTGCCATCGGCTATACGATGGTTTACGGTATTCTCCGTCTGATCAACTTTGCACACGGAGACGTGTTTATGGTTTCGGGTATGATCATGGTCTATATGTCGACCGTGCTTCCGTGGTACGTTGCGATCCCGCTTTCCGTAATCGTTACGGTGATTCTCGGCGGTACGATCGAGCGCGTGGCGTACAAGCCGCTTCGTTCGGCGCCCCGAATGAGCGTAATGATCTCGGCCATCGGTGTTTCGTATCTTTTGCAGAACCTGATGACCTACATAACCGCGGGACAGCCGCAGTATTATCCCAACAACCGCATTCCGTTCCTGTCCAAGACGGTAAATATTTTTGGTACGCCCACCCAATGGGCCAAGCTGATCACGCCTGTGATCGTGGTGGCTCTTGTTGTGGCGCTCACGTACCTGATCAACCGCACCAAGGTCGGTATGGCAATGCGCGCGGTCTCCAAGGATTTTGAGACCTCTCAGCTGATGGGCATCAAGATCAACAGCGTTATCAGCACGACGTTCATCATCGGCTCGACGCTGGCGGCCGTCGGCTCGATCCTGTATTTCTCGAATTACTCGGTCATCGTGCCCACCTCGGGCGCACTGCCCGGACTTCGCGCCTTCGTGGCGGCTGTGGTTGGCGGTATCGGCTCGATTCCCGGTGCGGTGGTCGGCGCGTTTGTCGTCGGCATTTGCGAGAGCCTGATTCGCGGCACCGATCTTGCCACCTTTGCCGATGCCTTTACGTTTGCACTTTTGATCATCATTCTCGTCGTCAAGCCCACGGGTCTGTTTGGCGAGAAGACCACCGATAAGGTATAAGGGGGTGCGTACCATGGAAAAGACCAACAAAAAAAGCCTTGTTTACGCACTTGCGGCCATTTTGTGCCTGCTCCTTGCGGTTTCTCTCTTGGAAAATCTCAATCTTTGGATAACGGTTCCCAAGTGGCTCAAGCCCACCTCGATGCTCTTTACGGTTCTCAAAAAGGGCGCGGTCTATTCGCTGATCGCGGTTTCTCTGAACCTTCTCAACGGCTTCACCGGCCTGTTTTCGCTCGGTCACGCCGGATTTATGCTTCTGGGCGCCTATACCTATGCGATCTTCTGCACGCCGATCGACGTCAAGACCTCGGTCTTCTATAAGTACGGCGGCTCGTCGGTCAACTTCTCCTTTGTGGAAATGTATGAGAAGCTGTTTGGCGAAAATATGCTCAGTGTGTCGCTGGGTGTGATCACCGCGATGATCCTGGCGGGTCTTGTGGCGGCCCTCGTGGCCTTCCTCATCGGTCTGCCGGTACTGAGACTTAAGAGTGACTACCTTGCCATCGCCACGCTCGGCTTTGCCGAGATCGTGCGTGCCCTGTTCCAGTGGGAGGCTCCCTTCTGGGGCAAGATCACCAACGGCGCGAATATGATCAAGGGATTCCCCAAATTTTCCGATTTCAACATCAAGGGCGCGAACGGCCAGGTCGTTTACTATATGTCCACGCTGGTTCCGTTCCTTTTTGCGGGCGCTTGCATCGCCATTATGGTGCTGATCATCCGCTCCACGCACGGCCGCGCCTTCAAGGCCATCCGTGACGACGAGATCGCCGCTGAGGCAATGGGCATCAATCTCGCGAAGCACAAGATGCTGTCCTTCTGCACGTCGGCCTTCTTTGCCGGCATCGGCGGCGTGATGTACGCGATGTATACCACCACCGTGCAGGCCAAGCCCTTCACGTCGGCCCTTACGTATGAGATTCTTCTCATCGTGGTCATCGGCGGCATCGGCTCGGTGTCGGGAAGCTGCCTGGCGTCCTTCCTCTTTATCGCTTGCTCGGAATGGTGGCTGAGATTCCTTGACAAGGAGACCGTGATCGGTTCCTTCCGCGTTCCGCTTCTTAGAGACGGCTTCCGTATGGTGGTGTTCTCGGTGGTCATTATGATCATCGTTCTGTTCTTCCGCCGCGGCATCATGGGCGATAAGGAATTGCCCGACGTGATGCGCAATCTCGGGAAGAAGATTTCCCAAAAGAAACTGAAGGCAAAGGAGGGGGCAACCGATGAAAACGGTACTGAAGCTTGAGGATATTACCATGCAGTTCGGCGGCGTGGTCGCCGTCAACAACCTCTCCATGCACGTTGACGAGGGCGAGATCGTCTCGCTCATCGGCCCCAACGGTGCGGGAAAGACCACGGTCTTTAACGTCATCACCGGCGTTTACGAGGCCACCAACGGCCGCGTCTCCTTTGAGGAGAATCCCATGCTGGAAAACTTCCCCAAGGGCAAAATGAAAACGCTCTACGCGGGCGAAAATGCGGGCGTATATACGGCAACAATGGTAAAGACGCCCGATAAGATCACAGAGATGGGTATCGCGCGAACCTTCCAGAACATCCGTCTGTTTAAGTCGATGACGGTGCTGGAAAACGTCGTTACGGCGATGCACCTGCGCAGAAAGAGCAATTTCTTCACGGCAACCTTTATGCTTGACCGTGCAGAGAGAAAGAAATTTGTGGAGAAGGCCGAGGCGCTTCTGAAGGAGGTCGACCTGTTTGACCTCAAGGACGAGCTTGCCACCTCGCTTCCTTACGGAAAGCAGAGACGGCTTGAGATCGCGCGAGCCCTTGCCACCGAGCCTAAGCTCCTGCTTTTGGATGAGCCTGCGGCGGGTATGAACCCGCAGGAGACCGAGGATCTGACCAAATTCATTCACAGCATCCGTGATAAGTTTGGGCTTACGATCTTCCTGATTGAGCACCACATGAATCTGGTTATGGACATTTCCGACCGCATTTACGTAATCGACTTCGGAAAGCAGATCGCCGAGGGAACGCCCGCGGAGATCCAGGACAACCAGAAGGTTATCGATGCATATCTGGGGGTGGCTGACAATGAGTGAAAAGATTCTGGAAGTTTGCAATCTGTCGGTTTCGTATGGCGGCATTGAGGCGGTAAAGGACATTTCCTTTGACGTAGAGCGCGGCGAGATCGTTACGCTGATCGGCGCCAACGGCGCGGGCAAAAGCACCACGCTTAAAAGTATTGCAGGACTTGTGAAGCCTAAGCAGGCATCGATCGTGTTTGAGCGACAGGAGCTTGTGGGCCGTCAGCCCAACTTCATCGTGAAGAGCGGCGTGACGCTGGTTCCCGAGGGACGCCGCGTGTTCCCCAATCTTACGGTCAAGGAAAACCTCAAGATCGGCGCGTATCTGCGAACGGATAACCTGGATGCCGATATCGAGTACGTGTATGGCTTGTTCCCGCGCCTGAAGGAGCGCGAATGGCAGCTGGCGGGTACGCTTTCGGGCGGTGAGCAGCAGATGCTGGCCGTGGGACGCGCGCTTATGAGCCGACCGAAGTTCATTATGATGGACGAGCCCTCCCTGGGTCTGGCACCGCTGGTGGTCAAGGATATTTTCTCGATCATCAAGACCATCAACAAGCAGGGCATCACGGTGCTCCTCATTGAGCAGAACGCCAACATGGCGCTTCAGGTGGCCGACAAGGCTTACGTGCTGGAAACCGGTCGCATTACCATGAGCGGCACGGGTGCCGAGCTTTTGGCTGACCCGAGAATCCGCGAGGCGTATCTCGGCAAGACCAAGAGCGCCATTCAATAATCCGTTTAAACCCGAAAACCAAATGTCCGCTTTGTGCGGAAGGGAGATAGAGAGAAGTATGAAAAGAGATTTGATTCGTGACATTACGAAGGATATGGCCGCTTACGGCGGCAAGGAGGTCACGCTTGGCGGTTGGGCGAGAAGCATTCGCGCCGGCAAGGATTGCGGCTTCATCAACCTCAATGACGGCAGCTGCCACGGCGGTGTGCAGGTCGTATTCGAGCGTGAGTTTATCGAAAACTATAACGAGGTCAGCAAGTATAACGTCGGTACCGCGCTTGTCGTTCGCGGCAAGGTGGAGCTGACGCCCGAAAACAAGCAGCCCTTTGAGATCAAGGCGACCGAGATCGTGCTTGAGGGCGCATCCACGCCCGATTATCCGCTTCAGAAGAAGGGACACACGGTGGAGTTTTTGCGTGAGATCGCGTATCTGCGCCCCCGTACCAACCTTTTCTCCGCGGTCTTCCGCGTGAGAAGCGAGATCGCGTTTGCCATCCACGAGTTTTTCCACAAGAGAGGCTTTGTGTACGTGCACACGCCGCTCATCACCGCCTCGGACTGCGAGGGCGCGGGCGAGATGTTCCGCGTGACCACGCTGGATATGGAGAATCCGCCCAAGACCGAGGACGGCAAGATCGATTTTTCGCAGGATTTCTTTGGCAAGAGCACCAACCTCACGGTTTCGGTTCAGCTGGAGGGTGAGACCTACGCGATGGCGTTCGGTAACATCTACACCTTCGGTCCGACCTTCCGTGCCGAGAACTCCAACACCGCGCGCCACGCGGCCGAGTTCTGGATGATCGAGCCCGAGATCGCGTTTGCCGATCTTTCGGACAATATGGAGCTGGCGTGGGATATGATCCGTCATATCATTCGCCACGTGCTTGACACCTGCCCCGAGGAAATGAATTTCTTCAACAGCTTCGTGGATAAGACCCTGCTTGAGAGACTCAACGCCCTTGTGGAGAGCGATTACCAGAAGGTGACCTACACCGAGGCGATCGAGCTCCTCACGAAGAGCGGACACGAGTTCAAGTACCCGGTTGAGTGGGGCTGCGACCTGCAGACCGAGCACGAAAGATACCTCACCGAGGTCATCTACAAGAAGCCGGTATTCGTTATCGACTACCCGAAGGAGATCAAGTCTTTCTATATGCGCCTGAATGACGACGGCAAGACCGTGGCCGCAATGGACCTGTTGGTTCCCGGCGTGGGCGAGATCATCGGCGGCAGCCAGAGAGAGGAGCGCCTTGACGTTCTGCTTGAGAGAATGAAGGAGTGCAACCTTCGCGAGGAGGACTACTGGTGGTACGTCAACCTTCGCCGCTTTGGCGGAACCAAGCACGCGGGCTACGGCCTCGGCTTTGAGCGTATCATTATGTACGTGACGGGTGTTTCCAACATTCGTGACGTTCTGCCTTACCCGAGAACGGTCGGCAACGCGGAATATTAAAAAATACGGGGGAGCTTTCGCGGCTCCCCCTATATTCACCGAAAAGGAAACGAAATGGCAACAAACAACAAAAAGGGAGGCGCGCTCGATCGCGCCCGTCTGAGGGAGGCGGTGCCGCGCCTGCTTTCGTGGTACGCGGCGGTCAAAAAGCCGCTTCCGTGGCGGCTCTCGCCCACGGCGTATCACGTGTGGATCTCGGAGATCATGCTGCAGCAGACGCGCATTTCGGCGGCCATCCCGTATTATGAGCGATTTCTTCGGGCGCTTCCCGACGTAAAGGTCCTCGCCGAGGTCGACGAGGAGGTGCTGATGAAGCTGTGGGAGGGACTGGGCTACTACAGCCGCGCGCGCAACCTCAAAAAGGCGGCGGTGCGCGTGATGACCGAGCACGGCGGCGAGCTGCCGCGCACCGCACATGAGCTGCGTGAGCTGGACGGCATCGGACCGTATACCGCGGGCGCCATCGCATCGATCGCCTTCGGTCAGCCCAGCGCGGCCGTTGACGGCAACGTTTTGCGCGTGATCTCGCGCCTTACGGCACTGGAGGACGATGTGATGTCCGCCGCCACGCGCGGAAAGGTCACCGAGGCGCTGGAGGAGGTCTACCCCTCGGGCGAGGACGCGGGCAATCTTACCCAAGCGCTGATGGAGCTGGGCGAAAACGTCTGCATTCCAAACGGCGAGGCCAAGTGTGACGCGTGTCCGCTGGCCGAGCTTTGTCTGGCAAAGCGGCAGGGGCGGCAGGACGATCTGCCCGTAAAAACGCCCCCAAAGCCGCGCCGCATCGAAAAGCGTACTGTGCTTTTGCTTAAATGCGGTGATCAATATGCGCTGGCACAGCGCGAGAAAAAAGGACTTTTGGCCGGTCTTTGGGAATTCCCGAATACCGACGGACACCTCGATGCAAGCGGCGCACTTGAGGCGGCGCGCGCCCTCGGCGCGTCCCCGCTTTCCGCGTCGCCCGTGGGTGACGCACTTCACGTCTTTTCGCACGTGGAGTGGCATATGATCGGCTACCTTGTCGAGTGTGACCGCCTTCCGGCGGCGCTTGCTCACGCCACCCCCGACGTCATCCGCACCGAATACGCCATCCCCAAAGCCTTTCGCGCCTACCTCGCCAAAATATAAAACAAAAAAGCCCCGTCCGGGGCTTTTTCAAAAGCGACCGTATCCTCGGCCGACGTAGCCACATCGGCAAATCAAAATTTATAAAAAGAAAAGGGTGCCGCAAATTGGCACCACAACATTATTATTATATCATATTTTTGGCGATTTGTAAAGTGTTTCCTTTGTGCATTCCTACAAAATCTGCGAAATAAACAAAAAATAATTGTTAAGTTTTTACAAATTGCCTATTGAAATGGGGGAGGAAATCTGGTAAAATATAGGTGAAGAAAGGAAGGTACACGCCGATGGGCTAACACTTCAAAACCCGGAACAAAACCATAAGGAGAGGTAAATGCCAATGGGCTAAGCTACATCCGGATCACACAGGACGCCGCAGGCGGCAGGGTAGACAAATCGCACGCATCCCGCAGGTAGAAACGAAGATTCAACGAGCGATTCCGGTAGAAGCGGGAGGGACGGGCGATCCCGATGGGACCCGACAACAAAAGTCGGGGCGTGAAACGGGAAACACGGCGGTGTTACGCAGGATATAGAGTTTGCCGCAGCAGGTCTCTTGTCGGTGGTCAGAATTCGCCTTTTGCCAAGGAGCACACAAGAACAAAAGAATTTCCTTTAGAAAAGCCGAGAACCGTGTTGTTTGGTGTGAAAAAGCGGACAAAAGGCAGACAAAGAAAGCGAGGATAACAAAAGATGTTAGATATCAAGAGTGAACAGAGGTGACTCTTGATCGCGGATTTACAACCCACGGTCAAGAGTCACTTCTGTTTTTCTTGATCATAAAGGCTCACTCCGCGCCAAGGGCGCGGAGCGATACATTACGTAGGGGCAATTTTACGGCTCTCTTTTTCAAATTTTGATTTATCGGTGAGGGGGGACGTGCCTCCGGCGGCCAGCCTTTTAAAAAAGGCTGGGCGAAAACTTTTGCAGCATGGGTCTCTGCCAACTACACGTCATTTTAGACGGGAAGCCGCCGCGGCGGCTTTCCGTCAGTGCAAGGTCGGCAATCCGACAAAGAGAGCTTGCTCTCTTTTCGGCTTGCCGACCTCGCGCGCCCGAGACCTTCTCACGCGTGAGAAGGTCTCAAAATGACTCGGATAACGGACTACACGTTGTTTTCGCGTTATCGTTCGGGCTCCGTAATATCCAAACCCATTTTGCCCTGTGCAAAGGTTTCGTCCACCTTTTTAAAGGTGGCGGGGTTTGGGGCAGAGCCCCACGTCTCTCCTCCCCGACAAACTTCAATTTATGGATTTTTTGGCAAGTAAAGGGCAGGGAATGAGGTTTGATTGTGAAAACTGTTAAAAGGTTGACAAGCGGAGGAGCTTCTTTTTGTGACAAGTGCACATTGACAAATTTGGGGAAGGGAGAGTATAATTTTTTTATATATAAATTAATAAAATAGGGACGTTGTCTCTATGAATAAAATTGCTGAAAAGCAAAGGAGAAAGAGTTATGAACACAACATTCAAGAGAGGCTTTGCCATCCTTCTTGCCGCTTTGATGCTTGTTGGCACCGTGTGCCTGAGCGCTTGCGGCGGAAAAACCGGCAACGACACGTACTATATCGGTGCAACCGGCCCTCTTACCGGTGACGCGGCTGACTACGGTATTGCCGTAAACAACGGCGCGATGCTCGCCATCGAGGAGATCAACGCCGCAGGTGGTCTGAATGGCGTTCTTTTCCACTACGAGATGAAGGACGACAAGGCAACCGCCGCTGACGCAACCATTGGCTACAACGCGCTGATGGACGCCGGCATGCAGATCTCGATCGGTAGCGTTACCTCGGGCTCCTGCGAGGCTTTTGCCGCTGAGGCTGTCAAGGACAACCTGTTCTTTATGACGCCCTCCGCATCTGCCGCCAACGTAATTGCCGACAGAGCCAACGCCTTCCGCGTTTGCTTCGGTGACCCCGACCAGGGTATCCTTGCCGCACAGGCACTTGCCGCAAATTACGAGAAGATCGGTGCCATCTACGACACCAGCGATCCCTACTCCTACGGCATCTACGAGGCCTTCGAGGCTGAGATGAGCAAGCTGGGCAAGGCTTATGAGGTAAAGACCTTCGATAAGGACAACAACAAGGACTTCTCCGCACAGGTTGAGGCTCTGAAGGAGTGCGAGGTCATCTTCCTGCCCTTCTACTACACCGAGGCAGGTCTTGTGGCTAAGAAGTGCGCCGAGAAGGGCTGCACCGCAGACCTTTACGGCTGTGACGGTCTTGACGGCATTGCCGGCCAGATCGACGAGAGCGTAACCAACCACATCAAGTACATCACGCCCTTCGACGTAAACGCAACCGATGAAAAGACCGCGAACTTCGTTAAGAAGTACCGCGAGGTTTACGGCAAGGATCCCAGCCAGTTTGCCGCTGACGGATACGATGCCATCTACGTCATCTTCGAGGCTATGAAGGCTGCGGGTGTTGACGACGTGAACATTTCGGCCTCCGACCTTTGCCAGAAGGTGGTTGCCGCCATCACCGCCGAGAGCTTCCAGTACGTAGGTACCACCGGTACCATGACCTGGGATGTCAGCGGTGCGGCTACCAAGGTTCCCGTAATCGTTGAGCTTCAGTAACGCTTTTGGGCTTACGAAACCGTATATTTCTGCTGATACGCTCGAGGACTGTCCTCGGGCGTATCGGCGACTTTTGGTTTATAGCGCAAAACGGCCCACACCCCGGCGTAGACCGTCTTGCGGTGTAAACAAAAAAACAAAAGGAGAAAAAAATGAATCTGAACATTCTGTTTGACGGCCTGAGCCTCGGCGCCATCTACGCGCTGATCGCTCTGGGATATACCATGGTATACGGTATTGCCAAGATGCTGAACTTCGCACACGGCGACATCATTATGGTGGGCGCGTATACCGTGCTTTGTATGCTGAATCTGATGGGAAGCCCGATCGTGGCGCTGGTGGCGGCCATTGTGCTGTGTACCGCTATGGGCATCCTGATCGAAAAGATCGCGTACAAGCCGCTTCGCGGCGCCTCGCCCTTGGCGGTGCTGATCACGGCGATCGGCGTCAGCTACTTCCTTCAGGGTCTGGCTCAGCTGATCTTCGGCTCGGCCTCGCGCCAGGTCAGCCATCTGTACCTTGGCACCTTCAAGCTCGGCGCCATGGAGATCAACGTCGGAACGGTGGTCACGCTGGTGGTCGGCGGCATTCTGATGGTGGCGCTGACGCTGTTTGTCAAGAAAACGCGCACCGGACGCGCCATGCTGGCGGTCTCGGAGGACCGCGGCGCGGCACAGCTGATGGGCGTTAACGTCAACCGCATCATTATGATCACCTTTGCCATCGGCTCGGCTCTGGCGGCCTTTGCGGGTCTGTTTTACCTGATGTCCATTCCCTCGGTCAACCCGACGCTTGGCGCGATGCCCGGTATCAAGGCGTTCACCGCGGCGGTCATCGGCGGCATCGGCTCGATTCCCGGCGCGATGCTCGGCGGTATCCTTCTGGGTATGGTGGAGAACATCTGCAAGAGCATTCCCGTGGTCAGCGATTACACCACGGCCATTGAGTTCGGTCTTCTGATCGTCATTCTTCTTGTCCGTCCCATCGGAATTCTCGGCAAGAAGCGCAGAGAGAAGGTGTAATATGGAATATTTCAGAAACATCAAGGAGAGCTTTAAGCTGAAGCATTATACCAACTACATCGCGGTGGCGGCGGCTCTTGTTCTGTTTATTGTCCTGGGCTCGCTTGGCGCGCTCGGACGCTCTGACCTTGTGCTTTTGCACCGCATCGCGTACAGCATCGTGCTGGCGGTCTCGCTCAACCTCGTGGTCGGCTTCCTTGGCGAGCTTTCGCTCGGCCATGCCGGCTTTATGTGCGTGGGCGCGTACATCGGCTGCTATTTCGCTATCGGCATCTCGGACAAGGTGGGAAGCCCCCTGCTTGTTATGATCCTTTCGATGATCGTGGGCGGCCTTGTGGCGGCGGTGTTCGGCCTTATCATCGGTCTGCCCGCGCTCAGACTCAAGGGCGACTATCTGGCCATCGTTACGCTGGCCTTCGGTGAGATCGTGCGAAACGTGTTCAAGAACCTGAAGCTGTTTGGCGGCGCGATGGGTATGCAGACCTATAAGATCTCCTACGATCAGAAAACGCTGTATATCGTGTCCTTCCTTGTGGTGCTGGCGGTGCTGTTCCTTGTGCAGAACCTCATCCGCAGTAAGCACGGACGCGCAATCACCGCCATTCGCGACAACGAGATCGCGGCGCGCGCGATGGGCATTGGCGTCACTTACTATAAGCTTTTCGTGTTCGTCGTGGCGGCGTTTTTTGCCGGCGTGGCGGGCGTTATGTACGGTCATCAGGTCTCGCTGATCACGCAGGACACCTTCAGCTACAACTACTCCATCGAGATCCTCGTTATGGTGGTGCTGGGCGGAATGGGAAGCATCAGCGGCTCGATCGTGGCGGCCACGCTGATCACGTATATCAACTTCGTGCTTCAGAATCAGCTTTCGGGAGATCTGGCGGCGCTCAAGCTTCTGATCTACGCCGTTATCCTGGTTCTGGTGGTGGTATTCAGCAACGCACCGGCGCTCAAGCCCCTGCGCGAGCGCTTTAACTTCAAGGCGCTTTTGCGCAAGATCACCAAGGCGCACAAAAAGCCCGGCAACATCTCGGACGACGAGGCTGAGTGGAACCGCGTGGAGTCCAAGATCAAGATGGACGAGCTTTTGTCGGTGGACTTCCAAAACAGCAAGGCCTATACCCCGGATAAGAAATCCAAAAAGGAGGGCAAATAAATGTCGGACGTAGTACTTAAGATCGAAGATCTCGGCATTTCCTTCGGTGGACTTAAGGCGGTGCAGGGCCTCAATCTGGAGATCAAAAAGAAGCAGCTTTACGGCCTGGTCGGCCCCAACGGCGCGGGCAAGACCACGGTGTTCAATATGCTCACGGGTGTTTATCACCCCACCACGGGTCGCTTTTTCCTTGCGGGCGAGGATCTGACGGGCAAAACGCAGGAGGCCATCAACCACAAGGGCATCGCGCGTACCTTCCAGAACATCCGTCTGTTTAACAATATGAGCGTCATCCGTAACGTTCTGGTCGGTCTTCACAGCCGTCCCGAATACAAGTGCAATCCCTTTGTCAGCATGCTTCGCCTGCCGGGTCACTTTGACACCGAAAAGCGTATGCGTGATTTTAAGGCGTCTATTAAAGCCGATAAGGCAGGCAGAGCAAAAGACGTTCAAAAAGAGATAGAGTTCTATTTGTCAAGGGAAGATTATTGCGGAAGAATAGTAAATCTTTTAAGAAGTGGCGAGATGCCCACTAAGGTCACCCATAACGATACTAAATTAAATAACGTTATGCTTGACGCTACTACGGGTGAGCCCGTTGCGGTTATCGACCTTGATACCATAATGCAAGGCAGTATTTGTTATGACTTTGGCGACAGCATTCGTTTTGGTTGCAATCACGCAGACGAGGGCGAGCAAGACCTTTCAAAAGTAAACTTTGATATAGAACTTTTTGAAGAATACGCTAAGGGTTATCTTTCGGCGGTAGGTGATAGCGCAACGCAAGTGGAAAGGGATAATCTTGCGTTTGGCTCAATCTTAATGACCTATGAGTGCGGTATGAGATTTCTAGCCGACTATCTTGACGGTGACGTGTATTTTAGAATAAAGAGAGAAAGCCACAATCTTGATAGGTGCAGAACGCAAATGAAACTTGTAGAAGATATGGAAAAG
>JAEIGA010011041.1_pt1 | contig 13704 bp, 21 predicted proteins | sample 9270691 | NCBI WGS metagenome assembly JAEIGA01 (sample SAMN17057246, study PRJNA624740) | gut metagenome | biome: biome; isolation source: fecal sample | host: Bos grunniens | place: China: Xizang | collected 2019
CAAAACAGCAAAATTGCGCCAAAAATTCAAATAAAAGAAGAAGATTCAGGGCTTCATTTTTTGCTACAAATAGATTCAATAAAAACAAAGGATGGATTACAAAAAGATTTATTATCGCAAGGAATAAAAATTTCATTATTGAGTGATTTTTATTATCCAGATTTAACAAAAAGCGAAATACAGCAAGAAAAGATTTTTTTAATAAATTATTCGGGAATAAAAAAAGAACAGATTCCAATCTTTATAAAAAAATTAGAATCTGTTTTGTAAAAAAGAAACTCTATCGTCTTCTTTTTGCGATAAAAATTAATCGGAATAAGTTTCCAATAGCCACTAATGCAGAAGCAACATAAGTCATTGCAGCAGCTTTTAAAACTTTTTTTACACCACGCAATTCTTCATCAGAAAGAACATTGTATTGTTTTAAAATTTTGAGCGCTCTGTTCGATGCATTGAATTCAACAGGAAGAGTTACAACATAAAAAAGAACAGAACCTGTAAAAAGCAAGATTCCAACATTTATTAAAATTGGAAGACTCATGGCAATTCCTGCAATTGCCAACAAAGGTCCGGCTTGTGAACCAAGATTTGCAACAGGAACTAAAAATCTTCTAAAATTCAACGGTCCGTATTTTTTGTTGTGTTGGATTGCGTGTCCAGTTTCGTGAGCAGCAACTCCGATTGCCGCAATTGAAGTAGAATTATAAACTGAATCAGAAAGGCGCAAAACTTTTCCGTTTGGGTCATAATGGTCAGTCAAATTACCAGAAATTCTACCAAGTTTTACATCTGTGATACCATTTGCTTTTAGTAAAAAAGCCGCAGCTTGTGTTCCAGTAATATTTCGCTGACTCATTTTTTTGGAATATTTAGAAAATTTGGATTTAATTCCAAATTGCGCAATCATAGAAAGAAGTAACGCTGGAACTACAAAAATAAGATAAGAATAATCGTACATAATTTACCTCGTGTTACTTTATTTTAGCATAAGTTTACACATAAGTGGTAAAAATTTTCCAATTTTCAACACTTTCTTATTGACAAAAACAGATTTTACGTCTATTATACTTAAACACGACGCGGGGTAGAGCAGTTGGCAGCTCGTCGGGCTCATAACCCGGAGGCCGCAGGTTCGAGTCCTGCCCCCGCTATAATCTTAAATCCTTATGTTATAAGGATTTAGCACACTACTAAACCCAATTAGTAAGGCTTGGCGTAGACAATTCACTGATTTTGAGCAACGATTTTAAGCAAATCGATTGTCACAAAGTGAGGTGCCTATGACCAGGCCTTATTCGTTATTTAAGAAGTCCAACGGTTATTATGTACAATTCTTATTAGCCGATGGATCCCGTTCACAAAACAAATCTACTGGTACAAAAGATCGCAAAGAAGCAGAATCCATTGCTATGAGATGGGCTGTCCTTGGCGATATACCAGAACGTATCAATTCAAAAGCATAGAAAGCAAAATCTCAATCTGTAGACAGGATCAGTTTCTTTAATTCAATGTCTACCTATGACTTTTCTCCTGAAGAAATCGACAAGATGATTTCTATCATGCAGAAAAGAGGATTCATTCTTTCTGCTGTAAAACCGAACTCAAAACAAAGTATTCCTATCGAAGAGTTTTTGGATGAGTTCTGGAATTATGAAAAATCACCTTATGTCCAGGAACTTGCTCTTGAAGGAAAAATTCTTTCACGCTCTCATGAAAAAAATGAAAGAAGCCGTGTAGAAAACTACTGGATTCCCAAACTCAAAGGAAAATGTATTGGTTCTATCACAAACGATATGCTTAAGGATATTGTTTCAGATAAGAAAATTCAAAAACTTGCCGGAAAAACTATTAATGGAATTGTTGAATCAATTACAACTCCTCTCAAATGGGCAATGAAAAATCAGTATATCGAAAACATCACTTTTTACGGTCTTAAACGTCGTAACACCAAGAGTGCGGAAAGGACCATTCTCACCATGGAAGAAGCAGATAAAGCTTATATTTTCTGCAGCGATAAATGCAATTCTCCTATGGATAATTCTGGCTAGGTTAAATATTTACGCCGTGCACTTGAAAAAATTGGATATGAAAATCCAAATGATATTGTATTCCATTCATGGAGACACTTCTTCTGTTCCCGAATGTTGGACGTTATCCCTGATAAGCGAATTGTTATGGCATTAAGTGGACATAAAACCTCCGCAATACTTGATCATTATGCAAAGCATCTTGAAGATGAAAAAACTCTGGAAATTGTTCGTCAGGCAATGAAAGAACTCTTTGGTGATAATGAACAGGATTCTGTTGATAATGCTGCAAAACAGGCATTCAAAGATAAAATCTCAGCATAGGATTAAGATGAATAAATGAATATTTTTGGAAATAAGAATAAAAAGGCAAATGATAAAGACAATGCAAAAATTAAACTGGTTGAGGTAGGCCTGTTACATTTCGACAGGGATTTTAAGAACGTGTTCCAGCAGATTCTAAATAGAGAATGCGTTAAGAAAAAATGCGAATACTTGGAGCATTTTTTTAGCATTATCCAACTCAGATAAGGTGGCGGAGATAACGAACGATATGAGGGCCAATGGATTTGACAAGTCCAGGCCAATTATCGTAACTGAGGCATATATCATTGTTGATGGACATAGTCGTTATATGGCAGCAAAGAAAGCGGGATTAGAGAAGGTGCCGGTTATCATCAAGAAGTTTGATAGCCGGGATGAAACGATTGAATATGAGTATAAGATGCAGCTTAATTCCCGCCGGTTGACGGATGGAGAATATTTTGCAGCATTTCTAAAGCTTGATGAAATACGTCGTTCAAATCCTAATGCGCAAGGGTCTTCTGATGAGGCAATTGGACGACAGCTTAATAAATCTGCACGTCAAGTTTGTAAGATGCGCGAGATTGCAAAAAAGGCGGATGCTTCACTTCTGGAGAAGATTCAGAACGGAAGTGTTTCCATCAACAAAGCTCATGAAATGATTAAGGCTTTGGAAGCCAAAAAGAAGCCCGGTATTGTTGAAGAAGCGGCTGATGAAAAATCTTCTAATACTGGCAAAGGCATCAATTCTGATTCTTTTAAGCTTGGTGGTCTGTTTGTTTTGTCAGAACTTGAGCGAGGACGTAAGAAAAACCAGATTCTGAAGGATAAGCGGATTGCTAAGCTGGAACTTGGGGAATTAAATCTTTCTGAGGAAGATGTTCAGCGGATTTCACAGAGATTTGGAATTGCTTAAAGAATAAAAAGACAAATATGAAAGAGGCTTTCAGTTTGTTTAATTCAGCCTGGAAGCCTTTTTCATTATTATTGAGCCGATAAAATCATTTGCTTCCCAATTATATGAGCCGATAAACTTGATTTTTGAGCCGATATATCTTATCATTTTGATATACTTGAGCCGATAAAATACAGAGGGCGAAATATGGAATACATTCTTAATAAAAAAATATCCCCATTCTCAGATATTCAGAAAACAAGGGTTATATTGAAGTTCTGCAGGTTTATAACAAGGAACACCTGCCTGTAGCTTTGTTTCTCAATGGAAAACCTTCTTCTGATAATCTTTATGCTCTAAATGAAAAAATGGAGCAGTTTCTGGATAACCGCCTCATTCCTTCTACCCGGCCTCATTTTAAGGAAGCACTGGAAGAACTAGAAATACCTTCAAACTATGAACTTGCAAAAAAAAGCTGGTTCTTAAGCCTTTCTGACCAGTACTGGATTTGTCCTGTTGAACTTAAAGATAAACTTTTCTGGGAAGATATTAATTTCTTTACCAATGATTACGATCCGGCAATCGGACTACGCCTTACAAGTAATTCAAAAAGCCTGAATAGAAATTCAAGTTCATACTCCCCTGATAATGTAACAAACGGTGAACTTTCAAAGCGCTGGTTCAAAAAGGATGGAATCAACTATCTTGAAAAAGCCGGAACCGGAACCGAACAACAGGAGCCTTTGAATGAAGTTCTTGCTTCTGAAATCTGCAAACGCCTCAATATTACTTATGTACCTTATTATCTTACAATTCGTGATGATAAATACTTCTGTTACTGCACAGATATGATTGATGAATCAACTGAACTGGTTCCAATAGATGCAGTTTATCAGGATTTGCATTTGATTGACGGAAAATTCTACGACTATGAAGAGCTTATAAAACGCTGCAATGAAATGAAGATTCCCAATGCGGAGGCGGATTTATTAAAAATCATTCTTGTTGATTACATCATGGCTAACATTGACCGCCATTCTTATAATATCAGCTTTATAAGGGATTCAAATACACTTCAGTGGAAAGGACTTGCTCCGGTTTATGACACAGGAAAGTCTATGTTTCTGAATCATCTTGATTTTGAAATGAATATGATTTCTTCAGGTCAGATTGGCGCAAAACCTTTTTACGAAACACAGTCAGAGCAGATAAGCAGGCTTCCTGTTTCTAAAATTGCGTTCGCTATCAATCTTGAAAATCTTGATGGAATCGACAAGTGGTATGCTGATTTTTTAAAACCTCTTAAACGACTTACGGAAGAAAAAAAAGTCGCACTGATAAAGAAACTACGTGAAAGAATCGAAGAAACAAAATCAATTCTTGCATCGTATAAAACAGAAGCTGCTGGCTCGAAAGAAAAACAGTCGAATGTAGACCTGGTTTATACAGCGCTAAAACGAAATCCAAAACAGACAAAGGAAGAAGTTTCTAAAGCTACTGGCCTTTCAAGAGCAACAATCACACGAACTTACAGTGAGCTTGAAGAACAAGGAAAAATTCATCGCGTTGGTTCAAATAAGACGGGGTATTGGGAAGTTAAATAATAGCAGCAGTTCAACAGTTCGCCATTGTTTAATTCTTTTTTAAGAGGCTTTCAGTTTGTTTAATTCAGACTGGAAGCCTTTTTCATTTAACTCCAAAGCACTTAGAATCTATCTTCAAAAGTTGTGAAACGCTTTTCAAATCTCTTCTAAAAATCCACTTCCCCAAAATCATTTAAACGCAAATCTGCGTAATAGAAAAATCTGTAAGAATCTGCTACAAAAAAAATCAAAATGCCGTTCTATGGCACAATTACCGGGTATAATTGAGCAAATAATGGAGATTTTTGCATGATTTGGCTCAAAAAAGTTAGAAAAAACGCTCTTCCTGATAAAGATTTTAATATTGCGGTATATCTGCAGGAAATGTTGGAACCGTTTGATAAATATCTGGCTTCCATAAAGGGAACTGAACTTACACCTGAAATAATTCAAGATGCACAATTTCATTTATATCAATTAATGGAATTATATATTGATTCAAGAATTTGCTGCAGGTGGGTAACATTAAATCCTGACGAAAAAATTAAGTTCTTCAAAAACTTCTCCAGAGAAAAGAAACTTTCAGAGTTCCTCTTTTTGGTTTTGATTATTTTTCTAAATCAGAATTTAAGTTATATCCAGACCTTCTAAAAGAAAATCTTACGGCTCTTTATAAAGAATGTATTACTGATTTTTCAAATGCATTTAAAGAAACTGTAAAGGCATCTAGAGTTGTAAAAGATTCAGAACCTGGTTTTTAAAAAGAAGATTTTCTTGATTCAGCACTCTCCTTTTATCTCTTTCAGGGAACCTGGACTTCTCTCCGAATCTTTCCATCAGGTCCCTGCAAATATGATACAATCCTTCAAAACAATGCTCTTAAACCAAATTATGATTTTTTGAATGGAACTCTATACACTTTCAATGAATCTCTTGAACTTACCCCTATTTCAAGCACAAGTGAATTTTATAAACTCTGCGCGGAAGAAGCGATTTTAAACTTTATTCAACTAGGCTTTTATATTTTTGGAGATACCGCAAAGTGTAAATCTGATATCAATAATCTAAAAAGTGAACTGCATAATCTGAGAAAAATCGTCGATGAAAATCAGCAGGATATTTATAACTTAACAGAGGCTTTTGAAAATTGGAGAAAAAAAGTTTCTACGCCGAAAGAAATTATTACGAAGGAAGAAATGATAGCTAATCTTCATGAAAATCCATATTACAATTCGATTGTTTTAGTAGTCCCTGATTTTGAAAAATACTGCGATTTCCTCTTAAACAATGAATTACTTACTTATATAACGGAAGTTTTCTTTGTCGTACTGATAACTGATCCAAATACTATTATTCTAATCTGCTTTATGATCCATTTCTAAAACTTCTTGAAGTACGAAAATTGATTGAAGCTTCCTACAGAAAGTTGTTTGGTCTTCCAGAATCCATGAAACTAAAAGCCCAGTATGGTGACACTTACATGGGATATGAAATTTATGTTAAAGAACCATTAAGGAAGATGCTGAAAAGTGATTAAAATAAAAGTTTAATATTTTTTTTCTTCAATTTGCTGACAGAACTTTACCAGATCTTCCCACGATTCTTCTTTATCTCACTTCTAATTTTCTTCAACTTAAGTTTTCTCTCTTTGCTGGCCTTAGTCGGCTTTGTTTTGATTCTTTTTTTAGGAATTACCAGAGCCTGAACTATCCTGTTTTCAAGGCGGGAAAGTACAATTTCACGGTTACGTTCCTGGTAACGCTCATCATCAACATCGAGGAAAAGACAGTCTTCCTTATTGATGATAGCTACAAGTTTCGTACGAATACGAACAAGTTCTGCATCAGTAAGGTCGCCCAGAGAAGTAACGGGAATAACAAGATGAACCTTTGTGTTCACCTTGTTTACGTTCTGACCACCGTTACCTCCGCTGCGGGCAAAAGTCATCTGAGAATTATTTATTATGGATTCGTGTAGCTTTGCACGGTTCATTGTTTCTATTGTAGTCATTTTATCAATTTTACATAATCCATTCGCTTTATCATTTGATCTGTTGAATGTGCATCAAAACCTATTATAGTATTTACAGGTTTTGATGTGGCACAATTGTACTGATCAACCAAATTCCAAAACTCATTTCGCCAATAAATATAATTTGATTTCTCAACTAATTTTTCATAAGACGCAAGATTCTTCTCGAGTATGACATTGTTTTGTGCAGCAGCTGAAATCAGTTCATTTGAAATATCAGTCATCTCAGATGTCCATTTTTTACATCGTCTGAAGAATCGGTCTGGATGAGCAACAACATTAAATAAACCTGTTTTCATCCCTTCAATCATTGCATTACAACATCCAATAAATTCATCAGATTTGTCTTCATCATCAAAACTGAAAGATCCGTCTGGATGCTGATAAAAATGCTGACCGATTATTAGAGGCTCAAGATTTAACCGTTTTAACTCTTCATAAAACTTGATCATTGAAGGTAAGAATTCAACTTCAAGTCCTATTTCAATTTTTATTTGCTCCTGATATTTTTTCTTCAAAAGATTTAATGAATCAATATATTCAGAAAGCTGTTCCATATCCATTCTGTTTTTAAATGGATTTTCAGGAAATGGACAGTGATCCGTAAATGTTATTTTTTCTGCTCCAAAAGACAAAGCTGTTTTGATATATTCTTCATCAAGTTCTTCAGAAGCATGTTTACATCTATATGTGTGTACGTGAAAAATATGTTTCATAATATTTATTTCTCCAACAAAAACTCATCCATCCGTTCAGCATTTCCTGTGTCCTCATCAGGATAACCAACCGGATTCAGCTTCAGATGAATTGTTCTTCCATCACTCTGGGTCAGATCATTTGTACGTACAGAATGAGTATGCCCTGCAAGCCAGATACAGTTATATTTTAGCTGCTTCAAATATTTCTGTCCATCGAAATAGAAAAAGGTAGTAAAGAGATTATCCTTATAAATATATTCGACTCCGAAAAAAGTCGGAATGTAATGAGTCATGATAATGTCTGGCTTTTAGGAAACCACGTAATCCAGCTTTTTCATTTGGGAAGCAAGAATATCCTTATGACTATTTCCCATATATTCCCAGTTACGGTAATCAAACCTGTCTCTCCAGTAACAGAGAAACTTTGCAATATTTCCGTTTGGCTCAGGATCAATTTCATAAGCCCAGCTAAAATCATTAAAAGCCATCGTTCCACCAAACTTCACACCTTCAAACTCTTCAACTGTCCCATCAAGAATCGAAACATTTCCAGATTTTGAAACTTCTGCTTTCAGAAAGTCTAGTTTTGCCTGTGTTTCGGTAAAGGGATTGTTTCTAAAATATGATTCATTATGAACCGTCAAATCATGATTTCCAAAGACTACAAAAATCTTTTTATAGCGGGGAGAAACTGCTTTGTAAAATTCCACAAAAAGATGCGGATCATCACAGGTGTCTCCTGCCACGCAAAGAACGTCCGCTGGTTTGAGTGCATTGTTTATGTAGTTTTCCAGACTTACGCGATGATTTATGTAATGGTCAACGTGCAAGTCGCTTGTCATGTAGATTGTCATTTTTATTTCTCCAAAGTTTTTTCTGATGATTTAGCAAACCAAATATGTTAAAATGCAAGTATAGGATTCGATATGTATATAAAAGATGGAATCTGTTATGCAGGTGAATTAGTTCCTGATATTGAAGTCTCTTCTATAAAAATTCTCGATGATGGAATGCTCCTTGTAGAATTTTCTACTGGTGAAACCCGTCTTTTTGACGTAACTTCATTACTTGATAAGGGATCTACTTTTGCTCCTTTGAGTAAAGAAGAAAATCGCAGAACTGCTAAAGTCACACATGGTTTTGTGTCATGGCTCGATGGAGAAATTGATATTGCTCCAGAAACTTTATATTCAGAAAGTTATAAATATTCCAAAGAAGACTACACGTTTTGAACTCTGGAAGTTAGTGGTGAACATTTTGAAAAAATTCCACCATCACTAGCCCATGACCATTTATCAGCATATCTACAAGAGTAATCTACTCCTGCCACAATTTTATCTGTTGGTAAATCATCGATAGTTTGATATGGACAATACGCCCAATCTCCAGAACACAGTTCTTCGGTGTAAAGCATGCATTCTAAACAAAAATTCGATTCTCTTTCGAAAATCTGTTGTATCTCATACTTTTTACAAAGTTCGTAACAATACTTCTTGTCTGATCGTCTTTTGCTTCGATGATAAACAGATTGAGAATACTTATCAGAACCTCCACAGTAAGAACCTCCCATGTGCTTTTTGTAACTTCTACTCATTTTATCCTCCACACAGATTAGTTATCTACATGAAGTCAAATAAAAATCGTTTATAATCCATTTTAAAGTCTCCATATTTATTTGATTTAACTGTCCGCTCTTATCGGACAGTTAGAACATTACCTCTGCTTCAAAAGATAATCGTTATTAATCACCTTCATAGAAAGCGGACCTTCAAGGATTTTGCTGTAAACCGGTTCAATCGGCCTTATAACAATTCCTTCTTTGTGATTGCCGCTTGCGTACTTTCCTTTGGCCCTTTCGATGAACTCTTCTACCGTCTTGTAAGGAAGTTCATCTCCGGTTTCTTCAACAGGAACCATGTTCAAGCCGGCAGCCTCGCAGAAAGCCTGCATCTTTTTAAGACCCAAACGCTTTCCCTGATCCATATCCCTCAGGGTGAAAACGTACCATTCGGCAGTCACAAGCTTGAGCGGATTCTTCTGAATGCCTTCTCCGCAGAATTCGCCCTGAACAGCAACGTTCTTTAAGCCGAGCGCTTCCGCACCCTTTTTGATTTTCTCAATCACATTGTGCTTATGAACGAACTTCCAGGCTGGGCTAGTCTCATCATCAGCAATTTCATAATTTCTTGAGCAGACTCCAAATTCACCGTCAATCAGATACATAGTCACGCTGGTTCCATCCATCTTGGTTGAGATGTAGTAAGGAACGCTCTTGAACTCATCAATCAAACCAGGTTCCGCCTGAACTCGGATTTCATCAGTCTTTGGAATGCCGTGTGGAAAGGCCCCGATAACCCGACCGCTACCAGTGGCAATTTCTGCAACTTCCCATTTCTTTACACCTAGCTGCTCGCTTACGACATCACCAGTCTTCCAGGCAACTCCATCAAATGGCTGAATTCCGTCCAGAATTGAAAGCGACAAAACAAGTCCCTGAGAGACCTGTCCTCGGAAATTTCTTGTCTTCATCAAAAAGCCTTCGCCATTCAAGTCGTTGCTTCTGTAACATCCGTCTCGCAGAAACTCAAACTCAGGCTTTAACGGCAAAAATGCATCCACTTCAAAATAAACGCATAAATCGTATTTCTTAAACTCGCCTTTCTTGGCAACACATTTCCATCCCAAAACGGAAACGACTTCTATCCTGTCAGCCCCTTCTATCGGCTGCACGTCCCAGATAGTCTGGACACTTGCTAATTTCCTCATGATATTTTCCTTAATTGATATAGGAGGGGAAAGCCTTCCCCTCGCTTCAGCCCGCAAAGCGGTCTTTCGCTACCCCTTCTAGCGGGGATAACCCCGCAATACCCCAAGCATCATAGGTTAGGTAGCGTGTATGGCAATCAATAAATGTAACGGTATTATTAGTTTAAGATTAGAAACTCAGTCTGTCTGTAAACCATTAATTTAAAAGGCTTACAGACAGAAAAGATTAGGCACTCAGACGCAATTTGCAATCGTTACAATTCTTGTTGCAGAACTTTTCAATCTTGTTTGAAACGCATGAAACTTCGACTTCAATCATGCGCTGAATTACAATCTCTTCGACTGACTTCTCAAACAAGTGAGCAAGCACCCGCAAGTTGTCGATTGTTGGAATTGACTTTCCACTTTCCCAGGCATAAACAGCCTGCGGATATTCAAAACCGAATACAGCCTGAATATCGTGGACAGTTTATCCACTTTTGATTCTGAGTGATTTGATTTGTGCACTGGTTACTTTCAGATCAACAACCGGCCTTTGAATAGTTACGGTCCTCATATGATTTTTCTCCATTAACAAAAACTCCATTATCTTTTATGCCTGCACTTAGCAAGCCATAAATCCAAGGTTTGCGTATAATTGTCGAATAGCATCTCTTTTTGCCAATCATTGCACGAGATAATTTTGTAATGTCAAATGTGTCTGTGCTCATTACGCACTCCTTTCATAAAAGATATTTTTTACGCCAACGGCGCAGCGGGTTTTTGTCTCAGGCTTATAAAACCAATGAGACACGGCGCTCGGCTTCTTAGGGCCAGCGACTTTAATTTGTGTTTTGTAGATTCAATATAATTTATTTTCAAATAAATTTCATTAAACTTATAGTTTAAAATATAATTAATTATAATTCGTTTTTTTATTCAAAGCCCTTTTCAATTTTTTCCTTAATTTTTCCTTATTAAAGATTTTTATCTTCCCTTATCCTTCAGATTACACGTCAGGAAGCTGCTCAGATTATGGGAATTGGAGTCAGCACTTTAGATAGTCTGATTTCTTATTCAGATTTACCAAGAACTGTTATCCACAAACATGTATTTATCCATCGTAAAGAACTGGAAAAATATATTACTAAGTGCACAGTAACTGCTCCTGTTCTTCGCGGCCAGACAAAACTTGAGGAGGTCCAATAATGACTGAAGAACTCTTAATCCAGCTGATGAATCAAATTAATGATGAACATATTGTACAAGGTTCATGCGAAGTTAAATTCACTTTTCATGACGGGCGGATTGAATTTTATGAGCTTACAAGTCATAAGCGCGTAAACATTGGTAAAGGTTGTACTACTGTCAAGGACGGTATCAATGGAGCAAGAAAATCAGCCTGAGAAGATACAGTTCGTTATTGTTCCAGAGTTTATTCTTACTGATTCAGATTATTCTCGTCAAAAAAGTAATGATTCTGTTCTTCTGCTTTTTGGGCCTAACGGAGTTGGAAAAACACACCTGGGCGCTTCAATCATCCGTGAAGCCGGCGGTACTTTTATTTCGATTGAAGAAATGATTTTTCAATATGAAGGTTCTACAGATTATCACGCAAAAATAAACCGCGTGGATCTTATGAACTTTTATTCAACCACACCAATGCTTGTTATTGATGAAATCGGCCGCTCGATGCAACAGGCTAAGGAAGATTCTATTCTGAATTACGTTCTTCGCCGCCGTTACGAAAACATGCTTCCAACAGTTCTTATTTCAAACCTGAAAAAAGAAGATTTGCTTAAAAAACTAGGGGATGCGGTTGTGGACCGTTTGACTGAAACTTGCAAATCAGTTGAGTTTGTGGGTGAAAGTTACCGCCTTGGAAAAAGAAAGATTAGTTAGAAGTGCCATTTGGCATTTTGCAGAGATCCTACAAATCCACCATTTGGCGGATGGCAGAGTTTCTGCAAATCTGCCGGCCGGCATATCCGAGCCAGCCTGGAAAAATCCGGTAAACGGACATGACTACAAAAACGATCCTGAGCGTGACAATCATCTTTTTGATTCACACATAAAGTCTATCATGCAAAAGATAAATCAGACAAGAATGTCATCTGGTCCTGGTGCGGTACGGAAATCAGTTTTGATAAGGGCGAACTTAAATATTACGAAGAAACCTTCGGCGCCCAGCTTGAACAGACAAATCAGAACTACATCAAAAGCCGTCACAAAGAACGTGTAACCATGGACGAATGGCGAAAGAAAACCATGCATGCTCCCGAGAAACAGATTTTACAGATTGGCCGCATGGAAAAATATCCTGAAGTTGAAGTCTCCCTATCCTACTTTGAGGAATATTTAACGTGGCTGAACAAGTGGAACGAAGAACACGGAAAGCCTTTCTTTATTCTGAACTGGGCAATGCATCAGGATGAAATGGGTGCGCCCCACTTTCACCTGCGTCGTGCATGGCCCTGTACGGACGAAGAAACAGGACTTACCACAAGTAACCAGACTCAGGCTTTGCTCAAAGCCGGAATCCTGCCTCCAGATCCCGAAAAGAAAATCAGCAAGAAGAATAATCCCAAAATGACCTTTGATAAGATGTGCCGGGAAAAGTGGATTTTCATAGCCCGTTCCCATGGACTTGAAATCGAAGATACCCCAAAGCCTCGGGAAGCAAGAGGAAAAACTCTGGAGGAATTTCAGAAAGAGAAAGACCTGCAGCGCAATCGGGTTTACACTCTCCTTTCAGCACTGACTGAAAAGAACATCGATGTGCTTGAAGAAATCTCCAAGTGGGATGAACTCATGCCAAGTATTCAGAACTTTAAGGAATGGACCCAGTAGAGATGCCGTGATGCCCAGGACACTTATCGTGATAGCCAGCTGGATCCGAATTTGTTGCTGCCTTTGCAAAATCGAACAAGGCAATTAAAGACGGATATGACAGCCAGATTAAAGATTATGACCATCAGCTGAACGGCTACACAAAAGAGACAGCCTACGGTAAAAAGCACTTTTTCGGAACTGCTGAGATAAGCCTGATGTTTGAAAGTGCGCCCCCGGAACTGCTTCGTAAGATTGCAGGAGTTATTGCTGAACACGGCTGTAAAGATGTAAAAGAATGGATGCAGAAAAGCCCATGGTACAGGGAGTTTGAACTGGTACGGGAAGCGGAAAGACAGCTGAAGAGGGAGATGGAATGGGAGAGATAAAATAGATTTACTTATAACGCTGGGATTCGTTTAGGATAACAGTGTTTTTTTTCCAAATGTCGGAAATATTTATTTCTTGAGAAATCGTGAGATTTTCTGCACAGAAGCAAAAATATATGTTATAATAAATTTATATGAATACAGACTATAAAAAATTATGGATTCTGCTGATTGAAAAAGGGATAAAGAACAAATCCGATTTAA
>JAEIGA010011042.1_pt1 | contig 13704 bp, 11 predicted proteins | sample 9270691 | NCBI WGS metagenome assembly JAEIGA01 (sample SAMN17057246, study PRJNA624740) | gut metagenome | biome: biome; isolation source: fecal sample | host: Bos grunniens | place: China: Xizang | collected 2019
AAGGCCATTAAGAGCACCTCCAATAATAAAATCACTGCACAAAATACAACAGAAGAAAAAGGAACAGAAAACAGTAGCCATCAACAGCCTCCTATTTTTTCCACTACTCCCGGAGAAAATGAAGAAAAACTACTCATCCAGACGATTATAAAATGGGGAGAACAAATATTGTTTGAAGAGAATAACAACGATGATGTCAAGAGTCCCTCTTGCACTGTTGCCTCTTTTATCGCAGAAGAGCTAGAGATTGATAAACTCACATTTAGCAACCCACATTATAATACAATCTTAAAAGAAGCGATAGCCCATAACGATTCTGAGTTCTGCGCCCTCACTCATTTTTTACGACACCCAAATCCTGAAATTAGTCAAATTGCTGCATCTCTCGCCGATGATCAATATCGACTAAGCTCAAAACAGATGGAAAATTTTAAATCAGAAGAATATCGACTTAATGAAATTGTACCAAGACTATTGCATGACTTTAAGCACTCTATTGTGAGACAACAAATGAAAGAAGTATTAAAACAACTTCAGAGTCAGGAAACAATGAAAGATGAAGTTTTATATACTTCTCTCATGCAGCAATACAAACTATTGTCAGAAACAGAAAAACAATTTGCTCAAGTACTCGGGCAAAGAGTTGTCGTTATTTAATAGTTATAGGCTTAATATAATCAAGCCAAAGCCACAATATAAACATAAACAAAAAAGGACACGAAAGTGTCCTTTTTTGTCAAACTATATTTTAGTTTATTTTACTTTCGCAACAATAGCCTTGAAAGCTTGAGGATTGTTAACTGCGAGGTCAGCTAAAACCTTGCGATTGATTTCAATTCCTGCTTTGTGAAGATTTCCCATCAACTGAGAATAAGACATACCTTCCAAACGAGCAGCAGCATTGATACGCTGAATCCAAAGTGCACGGAAGTTACGCTTCTTATTGCGACGATCGCGGAATGCATAGGTCAAACCTTTTTCCCATGTATTCTTGGCTACAGTCCACACGTTCTTGCGAGCACCATAGTAGCCACGCGTAAGTTTCAAAATTCTCTTTCTCTTTGCTCTTGAAGCAACATGATTTACTGATCTTGGCATAGTTTTTTTCTTTTTGGTTGTTAGCGCCGTTACTAAAGAACGAACTTTGTGCTAAACATCCGGTTAAACTTTTTGTTCTAGATTAAGTTTTGATTAGCGCAAGCAAAGAAGTTCACGAACTTGCTTAACGTTTGTTGAGTCAACAAGACCTACATGTACTAAGTTACGCTTTTGCTTCTTTGTCTTCTTAGTCAAAATATGACTATGAAAAGCATGCTTTCTCTTAATCTTACCCGTTCCGGTAAGGGCGAACCTCTTTTTGGCACCGGAATTAGTCTTTACTTTTGGCATTTTCTTTTATATTTTGTGGTTATTAATATTTACGACTACGTGAGATACCAAACGCAGCCGCGCTTTTTTCTATTAAAAATCTTCTCCTTCAACTCTTGGACCTTTGTATTCCTTGGGCGCTTTTGTTTTAGGAGCAACTTTTGCCTTTTCTGTCGCACTATCAACAATAACCTCTTCTGATTTCTTGACAGATTGTGAGGTTTTCTTGGGGGCTATAAAAAGAATCATTCTTTTACCTTCCAAAACAGGCATTTGCTCTACCTTTCCATACTCTTCCAGATCATTGGCAAAACGTAGCAATAAGACCTCACCTTGTTCTTTAAACAGAATACTTCTACCACGGAAGAATACATAGGCCTTTACCTTGTCACCTTCAGAGAGGAACTCCTTCGCATGTTTTAATTTAAAGTTATAGTCATGCTCATCTGTCTGAGGACCGAATCGAATTTCCTTTACTTCAATCTTAACTTGCTTTGCTTTCAGTTCCTTTTGGCGTTTCTTTTGCTGATATAAGAACTTTGAATAATCAATCAATCTGCAACCAGGTGGTACTGCATTCGGAGAGATTTCTACTAAATCTAATCCTTCTTTTTCAGCCATTTGTAATGCTTTTTGAATAGACACTACAGCTGATTCTATTTCATCACCAACAATACGCACCTCTTTTGATCGTATCTGATCATTTACACGGTACTGATTTTTGACTTTGTCGTTCTTCATTAAAATTTCCGACTCTTAATTTTCAGATTGTATAGATTAAATTCTTAAAGCGGCTGCAAAGTTAATAGTTTTTTGTCATTTCAGCGACTTCCTCATTAATTTTCTTTGCAAAATCAAGAATTTTCATACTTCCTTGGTCGCCTTGGCCTTGTTTTCTTACAGCTACAAGACCTTCCTGAGCTTCTTTTTCTCCAACAACGAGCAAGTATGGAATATGTTTCATCTCATTGTCGCGAATCTTACGACCAATTTTTTCATTTCTGTCATCAACAATAGCACGCACATCGTTTTCTTCAAGAAGCTTGCACACTTCATTGGCATACTCATTAAACTTTTCAGAAATGGGAAGAATCGCAACCTGATCCGGCATTAACCACAAAGGGAAATGCCCCGCAGTATGTTCAATGAGGACTGACACAAAGCGTTCCATTGAACCAAATGGCGCTCTATGAATCATCACAGGACGATGCTTTTGATTATCTGTACCAGTATACTCTAATTGGAAGCGCTCTGGCAAATTATAGTCTACTTGGATTGTACCCAACTGCCAACGACGGCCAAGAGCATCCTTCACCATAAAATCAAGCTTAGGACCATAGAAAGCAGCTTCGCCATATTCTATCACTGCTGGTAAGCCTTTTTCTTCACAAGCCTCTATAATTGACTGCTCAGCCTTTTCCCAATTATCCTCAGAACCAATGTATTTTTCACGATTCACTTTATCGCGTAGTGAAATTTGAGCTTCAAACTTATCAAACTTCAATGCTTTAAAGATAATCATAATAATATCCATCACTCGAAGGAACTCTTCTTTTACTTGATCCGGACGACAGAAAATATGGGCATCATCTTGAGTAAAGCCACGAACACGCGTTAAACCATGCAATTCTCCACTTTGCTCGTAACGATACACAGTTCCGAATTCAGCCAATCTTAAAGGCAAATCTTTGTATGAACGGGGTTTCCATGAATAAATTGCACAATGGTGAGGACAGTTCATTGGTTTCAATATATATTCCTCACCTTCTTCTGGAGTATGAATAGGCTGGAAGCTATCTTTACCATATTTAGCATAGTGACCCGAGGTTACATATAAACTCTTTGAACCGATGTGAGGAGTCATCACTTGCTGATAACCGACGCGCTTTTGAATAGTCTTTAAAAAATCTTCCAAACGCAAACGAAGAGCGGTACCTTTGGGTAACCACATCGGCAATCCCTTTCCTACCAATTCGGAAAACATAAAGAGTTCCATCTCCTTGCCAATCTTTCGGTGATCACGACGTTTGGCTTCCTCCAACATCTCCAGGTATTCATCCAACAATTTCTTTTTGGGGAAAGAAACACCATACACACGTGTCATCTGTGGACGTTTCTCATCACCACGCCAATAAGCAGAACTTACAGCCATTACCTTAACGGCTTTAATAGGTGAAGTAGAAAGCAAGTGAGGACCACGGCACAAGTCCGTGTATGCTCCTTGAGTATAGGTTGTTATTTTACCATCTTCAAGTTCTTCTATTAACTCATTTTTGTAAGTCTGACCATGTTCCTCAAAAAACTTCAGAGCATCAGCTTTCGAAATTTCAGAACGCACCAGAGCTTCTTTCTTTTGTACCAGCTCCAGCATTTTCTTCTCAATCTTCACAAAATCTTCTTCTCGTATTGTAACGCCTGCAGGAGGCATCACATCATAATAAAAGCCGTTTTCAATGGCAGGACCTAGTCCGAATTGAGTTCCAGGCCAAAGTTCTTGCATTGCCTCTGCCATCAAGTGCGCAGACGTATGCCAGAAAGCATGCTTGCCTTCAGCATCGTCCCACTTGTACAACTGAATTGAAGCATCCGACTCTATTGGGCGGTTCAACTCTACAATCTCCCCATTAACACCACAAGCCAATACATCTTGGGCTAAACGTTGAGATATACTTTCTGCTATTTGCAAACCAGTCACTCCGTTTTCATATTCACGAACAGAATTATCTGGAAAAGTAATCTTTATCATACCTGTATTTTTTAAAATTGCAGCAAAGTTAAGTATTTTTTTTGTTATAGATACATTTCACCGCAATATCCAACAAATATTTTCCGCATGACAAACTTTATAACATTTACTAATGGAAAATATTAACAGCTATCTGCTCCAACTATCTGCTCGCACAAACTTACTATTCTTTATTAATTGACCATATATATGATTTTCAGAAAGTAAGGATGCATTTCCAAGGACAAACAACTGTTTTCGGGCTCTAGATATTGCCACATTGAGTTTTCTATCAACCTCTACTCCGTCTACATCTTGAGAAACAGACAGGAGTTCCAACTGATACTTTCTACTAACCGTAGTACTATATATTATAATGTCACGTTGACTCCCCTGATAACATTCAACCGTATCAACCATTATCTTATCACCATGAATAAAACGCTCACGTAATATTTTTTTTATCACCGCTATCTGTCCACGAAATGGAACAATGACTCCTACTTGCTTTTCGAAACATAAAACATCGCCTCTTTTTTCATAAACAACCTGTAAAGCTTCTATTATTTCTGCGACCACCCTAGCCTCTTCAACATTAACCTTAACATTTCCCATTTCTTGTTCTTTCCTAACATCCACAAATCCCAAGCGCGTAGTAGATACGAATATCTCACTAGCACTCTGCATCTCGTCTGACATCTCTAAATTTTCCATTTGATGTGGCAAAGGAACAACATCCAATAAATTTGAATAAAAAGCTTTGCTAACAAACGTACAGAGCTCAGCATGCATTCTTCCCTGGCGATGTAACATTGCTGTACACTCACCACCTGAATAATGATGCTGGTGTTCCCACAATCTCTCAAATAGCGATACCCTCGCATTCTTAAAACCTATCTCACGCAACTTCACATCCTTTATCTCTGTCTCTTTAGGAGATTGGACAACTACGGCTGGCAATTGCTTGTGATCACCAATCATAACAAATTTACGAAAAGCACAACTATTTCCATTTTTTGCAGACAACAAGCCTATGATTTGCGATTCTATCAGCTGAGATGCCTCATCTATAACAACCATAGAAAAATCCAATTTTGAATACAAATCTCGATAAGCACTCATCGTTGTCACAGTCCCTACGAATATCGGAATTTGCATCAACAAATCCATTACTTCTTTTCTATTTGCACATTTCTGAGTTTTTTCTTCCAACAAACAACTATGAAAATCAGGGTGACAGGTCTGCACTTTTCCAAACCTCACAAATTCACATGCTTTGTTTTCTTTTTGCAACTCCTGCAACATTGCGCAAATTTCGTCTACAGCTCTATTTGTATATGCAAGAACCATAATTCTCTGATTATCTTCTCTATACAAATTTCTATCAAATAAAAACTCACAGACAATAGCTTTAAGTGCCCGACTTGTTTTACCCGTTCCTGGAGGCCCCATTAACAAATAAAAATCTTCAGCCTTTTTGACACCCAGAACTATATCATTCAAAGCCGGACCATAATCTCCTAATAGTTTTTTATTGATATTTATTTTGGCCACCCTTCTACATAGTAACAAATCACGGCGTTCTTTAGGAGCCAAACAAAAAGCAAACAATCCTTTAATTTGCTGAGTAAACACAACATCCGTAGCATCATGCTCTACCGCATATTTCTTATCTTTTTCAAAAAAATCAAGTCCATAACGAGCATTTTCCAATTGCAGAGACAAACAATTATTCGTTAAATCTTTGATATATGCTCTATAGACCTGTTTATTTGTGACATTATCTTGAACACAGCCATATTCATAGAAAAGGACCATTTCTCCGACAGAGAAATTAGCGACAACATCTTCCGAAAAAGAGAACACAAGCTCTTCAACAAATCGTCCACCCAACACATCCAACAAAACAAGATTTGGAAGCATATCTCCTGAAACTATTTTTAAATTCGCCTCTTGTGTCCACAACGTAGCAGCACCTCTATTAGAATCCGCTTTACCATCACCAACTTTCGAGTAATACATCTCACGAAAGATAAAGCACAAGAACGTTTCAAAATAAGACCTTTCAATATCCTGCAGAAAAAGTATAGGATTGATAATCTCCTGCAACTGAGGCTTTAAATAAAGTTCATAAAACTTATTATTCAAACATTTTTGATTAAGCACTTCTAGCCTTAAGCTACTTAATGCTGTTTTCACATCTCCACTTATAATTTGATAATTAAAAGCAATAATGCGATTACGCAACATCATGACATCATAGACCGCCTCAGCAGAAGAACGCTCATCAAAAATCTTTGGATACGAAGAATAAAATAAGAGCGTTACAATCTCATCGCGTGGGATTCCCATGTTATAATGTAAGATTTCCTTATACAAAGCCATTTGTAACACATGCTCTTTTCTGGGTCGAGGCTCACATCCAAAATCATCGGCCCTTCCACTTTTAAGTTCTATAATCATCCGATGATTTTTTGACATCACATCGAAACGACCTCTCAAGCCTAAGGCCTCACACACAAATGAAGACTCCAATAACATTTTCCCCTTTTGCATATCCGGAAAATCAGGCGATTCAAATAGTTTTTCCGTATATTCTGCAATATTGTCATACTGCTCTCTTGCTTTATTGAAATACTTTACATCTATGGATTCCCGGCAACAAGTATAATTCAACAATGCACTTCTAAAATGCTTTCTTATCGAGTTTTCAAATGTAGTATTACAAGAAACCACAAAATCTTCCATAAATTGGTTTGCGGCATTACCCAAAAGAATAGAGGCACTATTAGCATAAGGAGACAATTGAGACACCAAATAATTACAAGGATGGCATCCATAAGGTCTATAACAAGCAGCCAAAGAACTTACGTCAATCAAATAATCGGGTTCAAGAATGACCAACCGAGGAACCAACATAGATTCCTCAACTTTTACATCAATCAAATTTACCATCATCCCCTCCTTTAATAAGGGAATAATATCTAAACAAGCGAGCCCCCCCACTAGCTCATCTTTCGCAGATTCATCCATATCTAGATGGCAACAGAACGTATCACACCCCACTGATGTTACAACTGCTCTTACTTTTATTATATCTGAAGTCTGATTATGTACTCGATTACCATCCTTACAATAGACATATTCCACATTTTCGTCTTTTGTAATTTCATAAATCTTACAAACGAATTCATTAACAGCAAGGCGATCATACTCTAAGTCCTTAAAGTTTATATCTTGCCTATTTCGTTGCATAACCAAACGAATCCTTCTTCTTACAGAATCAATCTGAGAATATTCAATTCCTTTCTGACGACAAACTGCATACAAACAAGAAAATAAAGTAGAATAACCAACAACACCGGATACATTTTCACGACACGCTCTATCTAAAACCTGATATAACAAAGTATAACAAGCTACAACATCCGGCCATAAAGAAACAACCGCATCTAGTTCTTTTTGTATTTCTAAAAACTTTTCGTTTTTAAATTTATCCATCACGTCTTGACATATGTTTTTATATTTCTTAAAAAAGAACAATAATATGCTCATTGGAATTTACCAAAATCTGTATTTTTGCATATTGCCTACAAAGATAACGAATGCCCATAAATGATTAACATACTCATTCCAATATTTAACAAGAGTTACATCTAAACACTTTATCTAATCTAAAAGCCATATGATACATCACATTGTAATGTTCAAATTTAAAGAAGAGATTGACGCCAACACACGAAATTGCACCTTCAATGACTTTAAGTCTGCCATTGAAAATCTACCCAAACAGCTTCCTTTTATTAAAAAAATAAAAGTAGGATATAATTGCTATCCGTCTGAAAAATGGGATATTTGTCTTTATAGCGAATTTCTAACGCTTGAAGATGTGAACGCTTACAGCATCCATCCTCTTCATCAACAAGCCGCAACAATCATAAGGCCCTACATCTGTGATAGAGCTTGCACAGATTACGAAGGTTAATCCACAAATACAATTCCATACATGGTCTCAATACTAATTCCAGTATTCAATTACGATTGTAGCCTTCTGATTGCGAACCTGATACAACAAGGTGATGCACTTAAGACCAAAGAAGATTTTAACTATGAAATCATTTTGGCAGATGACCATTCCACACAACAAGATACCATAAAAAAGAACATATCTGCACTATCCTTGTGTAAACAAGGAACATACCTATCTCAAAACGCACAACAAGGACGGGCGCGCAACAGGAATTCAGCAATAAGAATTGCGAAAGGAGAGTATTTAATTTTTATTGACTGTGATGCTCAGATACATGATAATCATTTTTTAGAAAACTATTGGAACGCACGACACTTTGCTTCAATAATTGTTGGGGGCATAATCAACCCAGCCTCAAGTCCAAAAGGCTGTGAGTTACGCTTTAAATATGAGAAGAGAGCCGAGAAATTTCGAACTTTAAAATACAGGAAAGAAAATCCATATGCGCATTTTTCTACTTTCAATTTCATGGCAAAACGTGAAATTTTAAGTAACATTATGTTTAGCCAAGACATAACGGAATATGGTTATGAAGACACTCTTTTAGGTTGTGAGCTCCTAAAACGAAAGATTTCTATTGTTCATATAGAAAATCCTTTAATCCACTTAGGGATAAATAGCAACAAAGACTTTCTAAAGGCTACAGAAGCTGCCATGAGAAATTTATACAAACTACCCATGCTCCATTCTTCTGTGGGACCCTCTCACACTGCCAATATCATCGAAAAATTTCGCCTAAAACGACTCTTCACCTTCTTCTTTTCTATCCTTCGGAAGCCAATTCAGCGTAATTTATTGAGTCATCATCCGTCTTTGTTACTTTTCAACATTTATAAAGTGGGTTACTATTGTTTGCAAAGCGCCCCAAAAAGCTCTAAATTAAAATAAACGGCCTTATTTAAGCCATACTGCAGAGTGCTAAAACATTTTAGCACTAAAGATTCAATTCTATACACATTAATATAAATAGAATTTATTATTTACTTGGGCACTCAAAACCTTTTTAGTAATTTTGCCTTGTTAATTATTGATTTGAATCGTTACACATTACGCAATATGGTCAAAATTTCAGAACGAGCTGTAGAAATGCCGGCTTCTCCTATCAGAAAGCTTGCGCCTTTGGCCTCTGCAGCTAAAGCACGCGGAGTACACGTATACCACCTCAACATTGGACAACCAGACCTCCCCACCCCACAAGCCGGACTTGATGTTTTAAAGAACATTGACCGTAGTGTTTTAGAATATAGTCCAAGCCAAGGATTCTCAAGTTACAGAAAAAAGTTAGTAGGATATTACAAACGATTTGGGATTCACCTTTCGCAAGACGATATAATCATCACGTCTGGTGGATCGGAGGCCGTTTTATTCGCCTTCTTATCTTGTTTGAACCCAGGAGACGAGATTATCGTACCTGAACCTGCCTACGCGAACTATATGGCCTTTGCAATTTCTGCTGGAGCCAAAATACGCACTATAACAACAACTATTGAAGAAGGTTTTTCACTTCCTAAGGTTGAAAAGTTTGAGGCATTAATTAACGAGCGTACACGAGCTATTTTAATTTGCAACCCCAACAACCCTACAGGTTATCTCTATACAAGACGCGAAATGATGCAAATACGTGATCTTGTAAAAAAGTATGACCTATATCTTTTCTCTGACGAGGTTTATCGAGAATTCATCTATACCGGTTCGCCATACATTTCAGCTTGCCATTTAGAAGGAATAGAGCAGAATGTTGTGCTAATTGATTCTGTTTCCAAACGTTATAGCGAATGTGGAATCCGCGTTGGGGCTCTTATCACCAAAAACGAACGAGTGCGAGAAGCAGTCATGAAATTCTGCCAAGCACGATTGAGCCCCCCTCTTCTAGGACAATTGGTTGCAGAAGCATCTATTGATGCACCAGAAGAATATGCTCGTGAAGTATACGATGAATATGTAGAACGCAGGAAATGCCTCATTGATGGACTAAATCGCATTCCTGGAGTATATTCTCCCATCCCTATGGGTGCTTTTTACACCGTGGCAAAGCTGCCGGTAGATAACGCAGAACGTTTCTGTGAATGGTGCCTAACGGATTTTGAGTATGAAGGGCAAACCATTATGATGGCCCCTGCAGCAGGTTTTTATACTACTCCTGGCGCAGGTATTGACCAAGTTCGAATTGCCTATGTATTAAAGAAGGAAGATCTAACAAAAGCACTTTGTGTTCTTCAAAAAGCGCTTGAAGCTTATCCAGGAAACACGCTTAAACAGGTTTCTGCTAAATGAATCTTCCACTCTACATAGCAAAACGTTTCTTAAAAGGAGAAAAAGGTTCTAAAGACCAACCCAAAAGAGCTTCTAAACCGGCAATTCGTGTTGCTACATTTGGTGTAGCAATTGGTATTGCAGTGATGATTATTTCCATTAGTGTTGTAGGTGGATATAAAAAAGAAATTGGGAAAAAAATAACAGGTTTTACTTCTCACATTGAAATTTTAAGTCCGCGTACTCTTTATGCCCCGGATGCAGCTCCTCTTACGGTTGATTCAAACTTAACTAAAGGAATCGGCAATATTGCAAATGTAAAGAGAATTGCACGAGTTTCCGAAAAAATAGGAATATTAAAAACCATTGATGCTTATCAAGGAATTAGGCTTAAAGGAATTTCGTCCGAATACGACACAACTTTTCTTTACAAAAATTTGGTAGCCGGACGTTTACCCAAAATACAAGAGGAGTCCCCTACAAATGAAATTCTACTTTCACAGAGCCAAGTTGATGCCTTACAAATTGAATTAGGCAGCTCGGTTTATGCCTATTTTTTTGAAGAGGCGATCAAGACCAGACGTTTTAAAGTAGTTGGAATTTTCAAGACCAATTTAAAAATATTTGACAACTCCTATGTTCTCACAGATATCCACTCTGCTAACAAATTAAATGGTTGGGATGAGAACAAATGTAGCTATTTTGAAATTTATACTGCAGATTTTAATAAAGCGAATGAAACCTGCAAAGCGATTAGCCCAATAGCAAAAAAACAAATACTTGAAAATGGAGAAACTCCAATAACCATTACAGCAAAAGAATTATATCCTCAGATATTTTCTTGGCTTGAGCTATTGGATTTTAACATTTGGGTTATTTTGTTACTGATGGTATGCGTGGGTATCTTCACAATGATTAGTGGCCTGTTGATATTGATTCTTGAACGAACATCTGCGATTGGAACCCTTAAGGCTTTAGGAGCGACCAACACACAGATTCGCCATACATTTCTTTATTTTGCAGCATTTATCATAGGGCGTGGACTCTTTTGGGGAAATCTGTTAGGACTTGGATTTATATTGATACAAGATAAATGGGGAATCATCAGATTAAATGCTGATAATTATTACATGGAGATAGTCCCGGTTGAACTTAACTTATTGCATCTTCTATTCCTAAATATTGGCACTCTTCTAATTACCATACTTGCACTAATTGCGCCAAGTTTCATTATTTCTAAAATAGAACCGGCAAAAGTTATTCGGTTTGATTAATACACTATAATACTAAACACTATATCTCTGAAAATTATGTCATGTATACTTCATATTGAAACCTCTACAAATATCTGCTCCGTAGCATTAAGCCAAGATGGAGAATGTATATTTAACAAGGAAAAAAAAGAAGGTCCTTCTCATGCTACAATATTGGCTCCATACGTAGAAGCCGCTTTATCTTTTGCGGATAATCATGCCATCCCTTTAGATGCAGTATCCATTAGCCAAGGACCGGGCTCATATACTGGATTAAGAATTGGAACTTCTACGGCAAAAGGAATTTGCTATGGCCGTAATATTCCATTAATAGCTCTACCCACATTACAAATCATGTGTGTACCTATTTTGCTTTATCATGACGAAATACCAGAAGATGCTCTATTATGTCCAATGATTGACGCAAGAAGAATGGAAGTTTATGCGGCAATATATGACCGAGGGTTAAATATTATTAGAGAGACTCAAGCTGACATTGTTGAAAATGATAGCTACCATGAATTATTAGAGCAACACCCAATCTTTTTCTTTGGAAATGGCGCTAATAAGTGCAAAGACATAATAGATCATCCTAATGCTCATTTTTTAAATGACATTCACCCATTGGCAAAATACATGTTCCCACTAGCCGAACAAGCCATAGCGAAAGCAAACTATGCGGATGTGGCATATTTTGAACCATACTATTTGAAAGAATTTGTGGCATCAACCCCCAAAAAACAAATATAAACGTATATATGGAATATAATACTACCACCAAAAAACTCATACTTCCAGAATATGGTAGAATGATACAACAAATGGTGGATTATGCACTAACGATAGAAGATAAGCAACAAAGACAGGCTTATGCAGAAAAAATCATCGCAGTAATGGGTGGTTTAAACCCTCAAATGAGAAACATACCCAAATTCAAAGAAAAACTTTGGAATCACTTGGCTGCTATGGCAGACTATCAGTTAGACATTGACTTCCCTGTAGAGATTGTACCCTACGAGAAAGAGAAACGCCCCACTCACCTCTGCTACCCTGGTAATACAATAAGATATCGGCACTATGGTCATCTTGTTGAAAAAACAGCTGAGAGACTTTCTGAAATGCCCGAAGATGAAAAATACAATGACTTGTTGCTAAATATTGCACAACGCATGAAACAGAATTTAGCAGAATGTAAAGCAGACGGAATTGATTATGAAAAAGTAGTTCGAGACCTAGAAGCTTATATCAATAAAAGTACATCACCTACTTTTATTAGCGAATTACAAAATCGTACAGAAAAGAATGCATACAACAAGAACAAACGGCAGCAAAAAAATAAATAACGACATCTAAATATCTATGGCATCATACATTATAGAAGGAGGACATCCATTATGTGGTAAAATCACCCCACAAGGAGCAAAGAATGAAGCTTTACAAATCATTTGTGCCACACTTTTAACTCAAGAAGAGGTCAACATAAAGAACATTCCCAATATTTTAGATGTAAATAATCTTATACAATTATTGCGAGACATTGGGGTTTCTGTAACCAAAAACGACGAAGGAGACTTTACGTTTCAGGCTAACAACATAAATTTAGACTATCTGCAAAGTACAGATTTCCTTACTCGTTGTTCTAAACTTCGAGGAAGTGTTTTATTAGTAGGTCCTTTACTTGCCCGTTTTGGGAAAGCAATCATATCAAAGCCTGGAGGAGACAAAATAGGCCGAAGAAGATTAGATACCCATTTCTTTGGACTTCAAAAATTAGGGGCACAATTTTCCCACAATGTAGAGGAAGGAACCTTCACCATTCAAGCAGATAAACTTAAAGGGACTTACATGTTGCTGGACGAGGCCTCTGTTACTGGAACTGCAAATATTATAATGGCAGCGGTATTAGCTGAAGGAACAACTACAATATACAACGCGGCTTGTGAGCCTTATGTTCAGCAACTATGTAAATTGTTAACAAATATGGGCGCAAACATTTCAGGAATTGCGTCTAACCTTCTTACTATTACCGGTGTTAAAGAACTTCATACAGCATGTCACACCATTCTTCCCGACAT
>JAEIGA010011043.1_pt1 | contig 13703 bp, 6 predicted proteins | sample 9270691 | NCBI WGS metagenome assembly JAEIGA01 (sample SAMN17057246, study PRJNA624740) | gut metagenome | biome: biome; isolation source: fecal sample | host: Bos grunniens | place: China: Xizang | collected 2019
TGCACCTTTGGTGAATAGTTGCTTTTGGATTTCGGCAAGTCTCTTTTCTTCAGCCTCGATAAGAGAAATCTTTTCCTTATACTGTGCAAGTTTCTTTCTCTCAATATCATTCTGTGCCGCACTCTCAAGCGAGTTTGCAAGAATGGAACGGTTGGATGTGGAAGAGTCTCGTTCGGAGAATAATACGTTTTCTCCTAAATCACCTTCAGGTCTTGACTCATACCCAAAATGTTTTAAAACACCTTCAGGCAAAACATCAGGGAATTTTTTATTGACTAAATCGAGCAAATCAGATATACTAATAGTAGAACTGGTAACAGAAAGTGGCTCTGCCGCAAATCTGGGCGATTTTGTCGCAGCCAGTTCTTCTTTTTTTGCATTAACCGCATAAAGAACGTCTATAGAAGCCAATTCATTATTAAAATGATTTACTACAGAACGAACTATGTAAACATTTCCGATTTTGTTTTTAGCTACCCCTATCAACACATACGCACCTGATGCATTTTCCTTAGCTGGAAGTATCTCATTAATTTTAATTGAGTTTTTTAAAATTTCGCCAGCTTTGAGAGTAACAATAAAGTTTGCATTTTCCTGTGGATTCTTAACCCTACGCAAGCCGTGTTTTAATCCATCAGTTCCAAGGAGAACCTCAGCACCGATATCATCCACATATACCGACACACTGCCATCTTTGTTAGTTTTTCCGACAGAGGCGGCGTTTCTTTTGGCTAATGCAACAACATCCGCACGGTTACCTGGAACACTTTCACCAACAACAGTCAGTTTCATATCCGGCTTATTTACAAGAGTTTCATAAGAATAATCACGTTCGGAAAAAATTCGATTTGGTTGATTTTGGACAATTTGTGCCTTATTTACAACAGCAACCATATAATTGTCTCCAACGGTTTTGTCAAATATAAAGCAATCGTAACCCTGCTTTTTTAGCTCTTCTATTTTTTGAGCAATGTCGGTTTCAGAATTACTAAAAACTCGATTATCTTGAGTTATGTAGAACGGCTTTTTGCATCGCACATAACCCTGGTTAACCTGCCCTGATTTATCTGTTAAATTTGCACTATCTGATGATAAAGGAATTAAACCACCAAGTAAAACATCTGCCTTCGGAGAGTTGTTTTTTGAAACAAAGTAAAGTTGTGCCGGATTTCCATTTTCATCAGCAACAAAATTTCCCGTTGACAAATCGGTACTATTTGGCATATAATATTTACAGAGCACTTCACTTTGCCTTTTCGGTAGGGCTCTTGCACTTGTTGCAAGCGCAGCCGCCGTCGCCAAAGTGGGTGCTTTATACATTGTGTGCCCTATTAAATCGTTTGGTTTGTTTTGACCAAGCGGTTTTGTTATTTCTTCAGCATACAATGTATACCCATTAACTTCATACGAAGTTAATACAGATGGAAGTCCACGTTTTGTTTTTGTAGCTTTTATCGAACTTGGATTTTTGTTATCTTTTATTGCCGATAAATGCCTTGCGATGTCTGTTAAGGTCATCGGTAATTGAGCTCTTAAACCTTCTCGCAAAAAATCTCCGTGTTCTGCAATAATATGTCTTATAGCAGTGTCAGAGAATCTATGCTTACCACCTTCGAATTTACCTCGATATGAATTGTCTTTGGTTTGGTTGACAAGACGGTTTATAGCCTTATTTTGGTCAGCTGTAATACTGCTTAACTCGTGCATCGTGCCTTTGGTTGATGCGTAAGCATTTTTAACAGTATTATCAACATCTGGGTCAACCGGATAATCTCTCTCAGAATATAATTTTTCAGAATTTTCCTTGACATCTGCTTTTGTCTTGCGTATAATAATATCGAAGTCATAATTCTTCAACTGCTCAAGCCACGATGTGCTTGACTCGGTTGAAAGAATTGTGGCTTTTTCTTTATTTATATACAAGAAAGTGTCTGCCAACACGTTATTCTCTATAAAGTATGCAAATCCATCTCTACCGTAATATCCTGTTAGGAAATTTGAATCAATTTCAATGTTATTATACATACCTTTTCCATCTGTTTTAATTGAGACAACTACAGGAGAGTTATCGGGGTCAACCATATCGGTTACTACAACAATGCTATTTCTTGTCTCATCGAGAGAGTCCATAATCATAACAGGATTAGCAATCTTTTCAGGGATTTTTTTAATTTGTTTCTCTGTTAATCCGTGATAATGTTTCTTAGTATTTTTAGGTTTGTTAGCATTTCTAATATGTTTTGCGGTAGTAAGCATCGGCAAGTTGCCGTTTAACCCTACGTCTTTCAAAATTTTAGGTGTTGCACCTACAAATACAGCATTAGTTCTTTCAAATATCCCTTCTAAAACATCATCAACTTGTTCCGCAAAAGGTCTGTCTTCGTACTTCACATCACCCTCAGCGGTGGTGTTTTTAAGTGCCTGGACATTACCGATGGCAGCATACGCCGCATCAGCATCCATAAGAGCATTTTGATACATCTCTTGGAGTTTTTTAAAGACATCCTCAAACTGCGAGAGAGCCTGTGCCTCATCAGTTTCAAGTTCTCTGCCTTTGTAGTCATCAATAATAATGCCCCAACTACTGAGAAGGTTTTTAATAGCGTCTAAAAGTTTCTTGCCAAGACTCTTATTCTTCTGCTTAACCTCGGCAATGAAGTTAACAATACTACCGTCTGTGAGCATATCTGTGAGTGCATCACAAACAAACTCCTCATACGCCTTTTCAGTAAGTTTGGATTCGGAAGGCATATTCTTTTTGTTATACCTTTTCCTTATTTTATCCTTCTGCTTATTCAACATACGCTGAGTATCAACGCCGTTTTTATTAAAAGTATCCATAAGAAGGTCAGCCATAGCTTGCCATTGTTTAGGAGACCATTCCTTTATGTAGTGGGAAATTTCGTGAGCAGCAGTACGAATCATTGTGCCTTGACCAAAATTGCCGGCATTAAGGTCTACCCAAATTTCGTTTGTGCCGGCCACGTACCATCCGTTTGCACTTGTAACGGTACCGTCAGGCATAGTGTACATATAGGTTTCTCCTGCCTTATCGGAACGGAAAATATGAAACTCTATGTTAGTTATCTTAGACAAAAGCTCGATTCCCTTAATGTTTGCTTTTTGAGTATCAGTAAGAGAAGACTCGTCCACTTCAATACCGTCTTCATAAACAAGTTTACCAAGACCTTTTTTGATAGATTTAGGTTCAGCATTCGAAATCAGGTCATCAATAACCTTTTGGTCGGCCTTAGCTTTAGCAACACTATCATTTTGACCGAGTTTGTAAGCAAGCCGGCGAGCTGAATCGGAAATTTCTCCTGCATAATAGATTTTTCTTCCGTTCTCGTCTGTTGCGGTTAGCTTATCCTCACCAAAGTTATACGCTCCGTAAATGTATGACTCGGCAAGACCTTTTATAAGAGTTGTAGCCTCATCCAAGGTCATATCGGGGTTGCTTTTTAAATGTGCCATAGCGTTTTGATATAAAGCATTTGCAGAAGCGGTGCTGATTCGATTTTTACCAAGTTTAAGGTTACTTATCTCTTCAATAAAAGCCCTTTCAGCAACGGTCCCGAAAGATACATCCGATGCCTTAACAACGACACCGTTATCAACAGTAAGTTTAACCTCACCCGACTCAGAGATACTGTCAATTTTTGAAATTGCAACGGTCTCACCCGTCTTAAGATTAATTGTTTTACCATCGTCAGACACCTCAAATTTGCTCTGTGCGAGATTTTCTGCCGTGTTTGTTGGAGTATCATCCAAAACCGACAGTTTACTTGTGTTGGGAGCAGAAAGTTGCTCTTCAGCTATTTTTCTAACCTGCTCGACTAAATCTCGGTTGTAGGACTCTGTATTGATTCGTTCAGTACCAATGTTTTCTGCCCATGCACTTGTGTATTCACCTGATGCAATACCTTCAGGTGAAATCTCGTTGACTACTCGCTGACCATATTTACTGCTTTCTAAAGCAGAGTTCTCGGAGGAGGTGAGTTTTTCTCCCGAAGCTTTTTTAACTATGGCTTTTGCTATAGTAGACACATCCCCGGTCTCACCAAGTTCGGTCAATCTTGCCTCGGTTGCGGTTGTCATTTTGGTGATGTCTTGTGTGTTGAGTGTCTGTTCGTTTAATTCCACAAGCCGATTTATCTGTCCACCTGAAAGGCTTTTACCTTTATCAAGTTTTGCTTGATACTTTTCTGCAAGAGTACCTGCCTCGCCACCGATTTCCTTTGCCTCTGTGACAAGTTCTGCACCGCTGCCGTACAGAGCCTTGGCATTTGCACTTGTATTTTTGTAACTAATCGCACTTCCAACGCTACCGAAGCCAAAGCCCATCAGAGCACCGCTTGCACCTGCCTCAACAACCTGTCCAAGAGCATTTTTCCATGCTCCGTTTTTAAGCTCATCAAATGTGTAATTAGCAAATTCACCGTTGACCAAGGTATCATAAGCAATATTGGCAATCTCGGTAAGTGTTTCTTCCGATGCGTTAACAAGCATTGATTTACCAATGTTTTTTGCAAAGCTTTTAAAGCCGGTAGTAGCACCTTCTTTTAATGCTTTGAACTGACCGATAGAAACGGATTCAAAAAAGCCCTCAAAAACACCATTAAAAAATCCGTTCCAAAATGCTCGCTTATTATCCATACCTCTGTTAAGGGCGTCGTTTGTACCTTGTGCTGCCGCAGATAGACCAAGGGCAACTCCACCTAAATTACCAAAAGCGAGCATTGATGCTGCAGATTCTAAACCTGACGTAGTTGTGCTATATAGAAAATCAAAGGCATCCCAGTTACCTATTTCCCAATCTATTTGCTCCATTCTTGTGCCTTTAATTGCAGAGGATATAGCTGCCATTTGATTGGTGTCTCCTGCGTTGCCAGTTATAAGGTCAGCAATGTATTCACCGCCTGACAATACCGAACCTGCCATAGCAGCGACATCGGATAAAACAGGATAATCTTCCGCAAATTTTATAGCGAATTTAATTCCTTCTGCTTCTTGTCTATCTTTATAGATGCCCTTTCTTGAATTATGCCAATCAAAAGCCGCATCCTTCCCTTGCGTATGGTAAAGGTAATTAAAAACTGCTTTCTCTTTGTTTGTGGTAAATGTTGCATATTCCCCATCCGGAGTTAAACCACCACCTGAAAAAGAAGGCTGATACTTATTTACGTCCTCATATTTCCAATCAACGGACGGGTCAATAATTGCGTTTGACCTATATGTGCCTTTTAGGTTTGTAGTAATATACTGAGACTTTTCTTCCCAATCATCATTTGCAGAAAGTTCATCATAAAGGGCATTGAAATCCTCCTCAGCCTTTTTATCGTCATAAAGCTTTTGCCAAGTGATATTTTGACCGCTTGAAGTGGTGTAGGCAATACCGTTTTCACTTTTTTCAAGAGATGCGATTTGTTGGTCGATTGCCTTGACTCTATCCTCAGCGGCTTTCTTTTTCTCGGGTGTGTTATATTGTTTGTTGCCCCTGTTGTGCTGTTGTAGTTTAGATTTTATTGCACTCCGTTCTGAATTTAACGCTGAAATTCGGGCCTTCTTTTCTTCCTCAGTTTTAGCAGTAGCATCCAAATAAGGCTGAATGTCTGCCGATGACATACTATAAAGTTCACTTAGCTTTTCTGCATCTTTGTAGGCTATCTTATACTCGTCCTCTGATTCAAACTGAGACCGGATTTCTGCTACACCTACATAAGATTCATAAGCATCCTTCATGCTATTAAGAGAACTTAATAAGGTGTCGGTTTTTTTATCTCCAAGATGTTTACGATATGCCTCGGTCTCTCGGATAAGATTATCCACATTGATTCTGTTCTGCCTTGTGGATTCCAACGAATTTTTGAGTGCATCGTTACTACCGCCCCACGAGGGAATTGATATCTTTTTATAGGCTTCTATTTCTGCATTTATCCGAGTTCCTAAATCACTCAAAGTGCTTTGTAAGTTGTTTGTAATACGAGTTTCTCGAGCCTTCAATGCAGAGTCTATCTTTGCTTGACTTTTTTTCTGTTTTTCCGCAAAAGATTCTTCCTCTTTTTTCTTTCTCGATTTTCTTGCCTCTAATGCCGCCTGTATTTTATCACTCATAATAATACCTCCGTGTCATAAATTTAATGACCTAAACTACCGCCACGAGCTCCTATTGCACCATAACTAACATATTCTGTTGGGATAAGTCCATTGCTTGTGAAATATCGAAGTTCTTCTTCAGCGGCAGATTTTCCTTCACTTTGGCGAATCTGTGCAAAGTATGACTCCCAATCACCTGCATCCCAATCTGCATAAACATTAGGGTCGGGGGTTGGCTCTTCACCAAGAGTGCCGTTCTTCCAAGCGGTATAAGCCTCATCAGCGGTAAGACCGCCTGAAGCCTCAACCGATGCAGGCCCCCATTTACCATCAGCAGTAATACCAAGTGCAGCCTGCATTTCCTTAATGTCGGACGTGGTTTGACCACCGTTGTTGTAGCCATCATTACCGCTACCGCCACTCGTTGCTTTTTTTTCATTTTCCAAAACCTTGTTAGCAATAGCCTGTGCATCTGCGGAAGAAATTCCTGCGGAGGCAAGTTTATCATCAGATGGCATAAGACCCATACCGAGCATAGACATAGCCAATGTATTAGCATCAGACTTATCGCTTTGATGGATATCAAAGTCATACTTCTGCTTATCTGCCCACAGTCCTGCAGCAAAGTCTCGTTCGGCAGCCTCTTTATCATAGGCGGCATCTCGCTCACCGGTAAGGAAATCAAGTTCTTTGTAGTAGTTGTCCTTGTCCTTTTGTTCTAAGGCCGACAGCATCGAAGCCTGACTATAGAGGTCTTCTTTCTCCTGGTTGTATTGATTAAGAGCAAGCTGATAAAGTTCGGGGACTTTATCATTCAATTTCTGAAGATAGCCTTGATATGTCTGCTGACCAACGCTCTGTGCATAAGAGTTACCATAGCCACCTGTCATAGCTTGAGCTTGCCCCATAGTATCCATCATAGCCATCTGACCTTGAGTAGCATACTGGTCTTTATACTGCTGATACAAAGCATCTCCGTTAAGGTCGTAGGAGAACTCCTCTTTGTTTAAAATCTTATTGATAGTTTCATTAAGCGTATCGGTCCAAGTAGATTGTTTGTTAGCTGTCATGTGTTGCTGAATTGCAGCTTCAGCCTGCTTTACAATATCACTATCCTTGGGTGCGGTATACTGAAAATCCTCATATTTAAACGAGGTGTCCTTTGGTTGGGTAGTAGCATTGGACGATGCTGTGGTTGTAGAACTTCCGTAGAGTTTACCGAGGGTCTGATTACCTGCAATACCATCAACCGAGAGTCCATTTGCCTTTTGATAAGCCTTAACTGCGGCTGCGGTATTGTTGCCGTAGATTCCGTCTGCTCCCGATGAGCCGACATCATAGCCTGCATTCAAGAGAGATGTTTGAAGTTTTTTAACTTCATCTCCTTTGCTTCCTTTTCGAAGCGTTGTATAAGTTGCCATATATTTTCCTCCTAAAATTAAACTATTTCCATTTACTTATAATATAGACAGAAGCATTCACAGTACTATCTGCTGTAAACCCGACACTGCCGTTATTATGCACCCAAACATCACAACGGTCTAATTTATAAGTCAGTTTTAGATTCCAAGGAAGTGCCGCTACATCGTTATCTCCTGTGGAATTAAGAGTGGCGATACCATAAACGTTGCCATTTAGAATAAAGGGATATTCAAGTTTGCCACCAAGAACAGACCCATTAATATAATGAGCTTTAACCGCACCCCACAACTCTGCCGTACCATCTTTCCATTTGCGATATACCCAAGTGTCGCTTTGTCCCTGTTCTACAATGAAATCACCTATTTTGTTACCACCAATATACACGTCTTTATCAAAGTAGGTATCCCAATCGGAATAGAATGTATACTCTTTGGAATAGTCGCAATATGTACCGACAGAAACGTTCTTACCACCCTTACCGAGATGTAGTGCAACATCTTGTGTAGGTATTTCAAATGTTTTTAGGTCTTGCTCTCCAATGTCGTCAATGGCTCTAATTTGAACAGTGTAAGACTTCTTTAAATCAAACTCCACTCCTGAAAGCAAGGCATTATATTCCGAACTTTCGGTATCTGTTTTGGGAATTAAATCATTCCATTTGTGGTCTTCGTTTCCATCATCCCAAGCCTCTGTGACCAGCTTTTTTCTCCATTCAAACGCACACTGGTTTTTGCCCGATAACGAATAATAAAACCGCTTAGCTTTAATCCAAACTGATGTACTGTTGCCGACCCTCTTGCCGTTCCCATCACTTCGGTAGCAATATATTGCAGTCTCACTATCCAAGGGAATGACCAACGGCTTTGAATACTCATCTACCACAATATCCTGAGTTTTAGAGCCGGTAAACTTTCTTGAGTCTTTGGCATAACCAATTATGCTAACTTTACCTGCTTTTTGAAGAACGTTTGAAAGAAATGGAATTGTTTGAGGGTTATATACTTCTCCACCTATATTAGCGGAATACCCGGTAATCGTTGCAGAATATTTACCTTGAGCAGATATGCTCACATCAAGCCTTGACTTACCTTGAATGTATAATCCGTCAAACTTACTCGGCAAAGAGCCGTTATTAAGTGTTGCGGTCATAGACACTGACGGTCTTGTATCATCGGTCTCTACAACTGTAAATAGTTTAGTGTCTGTTGAATAGTATGTAACACTTCCTATTGTCGTCCTAATAAAAAATATTACATTCCTACTGTCGCTTGTAGTATTATTGCGAAGAATGTTTATTTCCTCTTCAGTAAGTTCAAATTGGTAAGATAATGTGTCGGATGTACCTGTCTTTGGGATATCCCGATATTTTATATCATCATTTGCTCCGGTGAATGATATACAAGCCTTAAGACTATCAACCGCGTTCCCGGCAGGGTTACTGTAGTACACTGTAGGGTTGTCTGAATCCGTAAAATCGGGAGCGGATGTAATATCAGCTTGCCTCGGTATATCATCGAGTACAGCTGTTCCGCTGCAATAGGTAGCGGAAAGTGAAGACGGTGGAAGTGAACCTGATGCACTTATAGTTATTTTTTTTGAACCGTCATCGTTATGTGCTACCGGTTTGGTAATTTCTATAGCTTTTACCCACGAGCCATTATTAGGGACATTCAAGCTTACTTTTTCACTACTGCTTTGTCCATCAATCGTGACACTGACCGTTCCTGTACCGCCTGTAGGTGTGCCTGAATATGTGTTGTTTCTCCTGTACCAAAGTGAAGCAGTAACCTCACTATTATTGTTTACAGTTGATGGTGTTGATGACCACTCAATTTTACTGTCTATGGATTTATTAGCTGTAGTGCCTAATATAGTTCCTTGCGCCATTGCGCTCCCTCCTTACCCTATCCAAGTAAATGCCATACCATCGGATGTATCTACCTTATATGCACCTTCACGTCCAACAAAAAACACATCCCCTATAAACCTTGACGTACCTACAATGTAAAGACATCCATTGCCGATATAAGCAACCGGATTGTCGCCTTCGCCGAAAAAGGTAAGTTTGTCCGCAGTAAACCAAGCATACTTCCTATAGACACCATTATCATCAGTTTCACCTACGGCAATTCCATACACAGCTTCACCAGTATCTTTATCATCTCCAAGGTATCCTCTTTTGATATATGAATTCGTAGTGCGGACTTCTTTTTCAACGCCTTCAACCTTATCTGTTATGGTCTGCACATTTGTATACACCTCAGTGACGTGCTCTGAATTCTCCTCGATTGACCTGCTTGTCTCCTTAAGGTAAGTCCCAAAGTCAGAATCCGCAAAATATTTACCATTGAAATTGGTATTAATGGTCTCCTCATATGCCTTTACAATATCCGCAGATTTGATTATAAGAGCCTTTATGGAGTTAAAGGTATTCTCTGCTTCCTTCGGTGAAATCTCGTTGCTTGAGTTATTTACCACCACATTTGATGTGTTTCCACTTTGAGCATCACCTATTGTATTCAATGCCCAATTAAGCTGTTGCACAAGCTGATGCACATAACTCTGCATTTGAGCCATCTGTTCTGCCGGGTTTTTAGCGGTTATATTAGGAAACCGTAAATCAATGCTCATTATCGGTCACTTCCTTGTTCCAGAGTCTTGGTAATTGAAAATATTTTTGCATCTCCCTCACCAACAATGCGAAGCCTGAAGTGGTCACATCGTCTCGGGCGGATTGGCACACTAAAACTACAAAGACTTGTACTGTTCATAGTATAAAGAAGTTCCCAATCTCTGCCCGAATCATATTGTGCAAAGAGTTGTACTTTTGTCCCAATATCCGTAGACATTCGGATATTAAGTCTAGATATATACTTTTTATCAGGAGTATACATACCTATAACTCCTGTCTCTGCCATCCAATCAATAGAATTGGTGTCTACAGTACCACTTCCAAACATCGTTTTAATGCCGGTGCCGTCCTGCAAAATGTAATAAAGTTCATTTCTACAAGAGCAAAACTCTTTAACAGCGAGGTTGTCTTCCTTATGCCACAAACCCTTTGAGGTATCATATACAAACAAGTGGTACTCGTTTACGGTGTCCTTCATTGAGATGTAATACTTATTGCCGTGACCACAGGCTACAGCGTCTCTGTAGGGCACATCTCCAAATACATTCGATATTTCGGCAGGAAGAGAGCCATCGTAAGCACACACCGAATTCCTTGACTTATAAAATAAGGTCTCGTTAACAATAGCAAGGCTTTTTGAACAGCCTTTCTGCACACCTCTTAGAGCCGTGGTCTGTATAGAAAAGTTCGCAGGGTAGTTACCATATACCTTGTGAACACAATTTTCTTTAAAAAATAAGGGATATCCCATGTGGGTTATTGCCCCGGTAAACTGTCCGTCAGTACCGCAGGATGCAGCATAACTGTCAGTTGAAAGTCCCATAAAGCAATTCCAGTTCTTGAAATCACCGAGTTTCGATGCATATATCTCGTTAACTACATCTCCGTTGGCATTCTCTCCGTATCGGCAACCCCAAAGCCTATTTTCCGACTCAATAATAAAGTCCATAATAGGCATTCTTCTCTCAATACGCAGTTGAGACTCGTAGGTTACCACTTCATCAATAAAACCAATCACAACAATATAATCGCTTGACGGATTTTCTTCATCGTGATGAGCATCCCATAGCACACTAACATTACCTTCAAGGGTTTCAAGCTGTGGAATCTTATCTGTCGGTATACCTGATATCTTTACCGCATCATATTGCTTAAAGTTCGAAGCGATATTAGGTGCAGATATTTTCACATAGGTAGTTGCGATTTGACTCCATACTTTATTTGCAGTGGAATATTGTTTTAAAGAATGAGGCGTAGATGATGTATCAATCCACAAAGGAATTTTAGATGCATCTTTCATCATTTCATCTGTAATTTCAGGTGCAGTAGAATTTTTAACAATGTTTGTATACAAACTTCCGTCCAACTTGCACATTTCATAAGTTGCGGCAATTGTCTCACTTTCCACAGATGGATACAATGCCTCAATATCACCCTTGTCGGTATGGTTTATAGTGTTTATATACTTCTTGTCGGGCATTATGATAACATAAGCACCCATTGATATAAGTTGCTTCGGCTCATCGTTAAGTCCCATCTCTATCGAATACTCGTTTATAATGAACTTAGAACCATCCACATAACAAAGGGAATCCTTGGCTATCATCCCTTGTGAATTCACGTTCTCCACATATGTTCCTCTTTTGCCACAAGGAGAGAGAACCGGGTAATATGTGGAGGTTAGGTTTTTCATATCGTAAAATTCTCCGTCACCTATACGGAAATTATGGTTATAGCCTTTGAATACATCCACTGTACTCGTTTGTGTATCAATATGATTAAGTCTTGGAAGTTTCATTCTCTCTCCTCCTCTCAAAAGAATTTAAAACTTTTACCTTTGGGCATATGTGTGCGATTATAAAATCTTTCAAAAGCGGAATATGCCGTGTTGTATGCTATCATACTGTTCTCATATCTTTGAGTATCTCCGTTGGCATAGTCAATCTGAGCCTCAAGCCACTTGAGATACATATCATCATAAGGGAAAGGAACGAGCAGAACGGTGTCAAGTGCCGTATCTACTTCGTATCCGTTAAAAGTCACAGACTCCGCACCTTCATGGGTGTCTATTATTTCCTTTTTGATGATGCCATCAAGGGTAGACAACCATGCTATCTTGTCCTCTTGGGTGTAGTTATTGGGTTTTAAAGAGTCATTTTTGTTAATTGCCTCAACAATGGTCATACTATTCACCGTCCTATTCTAAAAAAGCGGACAACTTAGTGTCCGCTTTTCGTCTTTTATTAGTTGAGTTCGCTTGCAGAAGCTTTACCTGAAAGAGCTTCCTGATTTTCTATAGCCTTCATCATCATCTCTTCTTGATGCTCAAGAACTTCTGCAATACAACGAGGAATTTCTACCTCTACACCTCTCTTAATCTGCATGGATTTGCCGTTAACCGATACCCATTTATCTTCCTTCTCATTGCGAGTAATAGGAAGTTTAATAGTCACGAGCGGCTCTCCCGGAAAGAGAGTACTTTTTTTAACTTTTGGGGTTGTGGTTTTTGTTTCTGACATAATTAGCCTCCTTAATATTTAGGGGAGGAAGGGATTACCTCCCTCCCCGTTTGGAATTAGTTGGCTTCAGCTTTTGCACCGAGTTCAGATTTACACTCAACACGAATGAGGTAAGGATCGAGAAGAATCTCGGCAGTTTTGATAGCCTTCCAACCGATAGAAGCTCTCTGGTCAAGAGCATCGGCTACACCTGAAGAGCCTAACTGCTTAATGATAGTTCTTAAACCGCCGCCTTCAATTTCGGTAACACCATAAGCGTTAGCACCGAGGAAGATACAGCCGAATACACCGCCCTCGTAAACCTTGGCTTCAGACGATTCAACGAATCTTACACCACCGATTTTACCGAGTTCACCTTCATAGATGTTTTCGGGAGTGGTGTACTTGTGTGCCTCAATCCATTCGGGGTCATTCTGCAAATCATATGCTACAAAGGGATGGATGATAGCAACATAAGAGCCATCAATCTTGGGAGCATTAACTTTCTTTAAGAAAGCAGCAACCTTCTTAACTTCCTTTGCAGTAAGTTTGCAAGTGTTGTCAAGGTTGGTACGAGAGATTACCTCAGTACCGTCCTCTTTGGAGCAGTAGAATACGTTAGTACCGCTCTGAAGTACATCTCTTGTAATGGTATCAAGTGTGAGACCTGCCTGATTGCCGATAACTTTAACAGCCTCGGTAACAACCGGGTCAATAGCGGTGAGGTCAAGCACATCAGAGTAAACTACATAGTCACCGTACTGTGCAACCTCTGCCTCAATTTTAGAAACCTCAAGGCTCTTACCATCAGGAGTTACACCTTCAGTAAGAGGAGTGAGTGCTTTGGGAAGAGATGCGAATTTACGGAATTCGATTTTCTTACCGCCATTCTTGGGGATGGGTCTCTTCTGTGCGAACTGGTCATGTACAAGGTTAGGCTGTGCTTCGATAAGAAGAGTCTTATCATAGAAGGTCTTGTTCTCTGCGGAAAGATCTGCAGAGAGCGTAGTGTTGGTGTTCATTTCAGCAAAGAGCTGAAGGTTAATTCGTTTAAA
>JAEIGA010011044.1_pt1 | contig 13703 bp, 10 predicted proteins | sample 9270691 | NCBI WGS metagenome assembly JAEIGA01 (sample SAMN17057246, study PRJNA624740) | gut metagenome | biome: biome; isolation source: fecal sample | host: Bos grunniens | place: China: Xizang | collected 2019
AAAAATATCCATTTGCCATTGTAAATTCATAAAAATCAGCAATCATGCCTAAATTTCTTTTATCCATAATTTTGTCTCCTAAAATTTATTTTTTATTTACCTTTAAGTATATTGCTAATTTATTAAAAGGTCAATCAATATAATAAATGGAAAAATAAGAAAATATTATATTATTAATTTTTATTTAATAATATAGACAAAAAAAGTGTTTTCGTATAAAATAGTACTGTTAAATTATGCAAAAGGAAGGAAGTCTTAAAATGAATAATTATACAGATGAAGATGTAGATTTAGAAGACGAATTATATAAAAGCAGAAAATTAAGAGAAGAAATGAATCTAGAATTTGAATATGAAGAATATGAAGAAGAATATGAGGCACCAAAAAGACCAGTAAAAAGAAATAAAGAGGGAAAACAAAACTCTAAAAAGAAAGTTTCTGCAAAAAAAGTATTTACATATTTATTTATGCTTGGGACAATTGGTATTATGTGCTTATTATTTATGCTATATGGACCAATAAGTGCATTTAGAGAATGGCTTGTTACAACAGCTATGACAACAATGACACATCAATATTTTGCAACATGGTTCTATGATGATGAAACAATTGAACATATATTAGAAAATAACAAAATAATCGAAGTTAATGAAGATACAAACTTAGATGATATCGTTATCGGTGGTGACTTAAATAAAACACAATACGCTAATGAATATGAAAGAGCAATTTTTGAAAAAGACCCAAATAACGATGACTATAAAATTATCGAAATTAACGAGAAAAACTTTGATGGATACTTAGCAGTAGTATATGATCCATCTAGAGTAGAAACAGTTGTTACTAAAAAATTAGGAACATCTGGACAATATTTAACAAAAATGGCTGCTGATAATGATGCATTAATCGCTATTAACGGTGGTGGATTTAATGATCCTAACTTTAATTCAACAGGTGGTTCTCCACTTGGAATTACAGTTTCAGGAGGAGAATATGTAAAATATGAATCATATTCAGGACCTGGTGGAATTATTGGCTTTACAGATGATGATAAATTATACTTAGGTAAATGTTCAGTACAAGAAGCTAAATCTATGGGTATTAGAGATGCTGTTACATTTGGACCATTCTTAATTGTAAATGGTAAATCATCAAGTGTACTTGGAAATGGTGGTTGGGGATCTGCTCCAAGAACTGCTATTGGTCAAAGAAAAGATGGTATAGTTTTATTCTTAGTTATAGATGGAAGAAAAGCAACAAAATTTGGTGCTGATATGGATGATATGATTAGAATAATGGAAAACTATGGTGCATATAATGCTGCTAACTTAGATGGTGGTACATCAAGCGTATTAGTAGTTGATGATGTAATAGTTAACGATCCAATTGATAGTACAGGTGCTCATAAAACAAGACCTATTGCAACAGGATTTATATTAAAAGCAGATGATGCTGATAATGGAGATAAATCAGTTGTAGAAGATAAATTAAATAAATAATTTTTAAAAGCGGCTTAAAAATTGCCGCTTTTTTGTATTTTAAAAGTAATTTTATAAATATTGTATTTTTAGGATATATAGTGTATAATAAATATATCCTTAATATAATTAATTTTATATATAAAAGGATTTTCTAAGTTAAAAGAAGAAAGTAGCAGGCAAAACTTGCTACTTTTTTCTTTTTATTTTTTAGCTAAAATTAAGGCATAAAAACATAGTTTTATTTAGTAAATTATATTGATTTCTTATGCTTTTTAAAATATAATGATAAAGAATTATACGTCAAAAAATGAGGAAAAATATATGCCAGAATTTAAAGTATTTAAAGGTAATAGAGAAAAAGTTTTTAAAATGTTTAGACGTGATAGCGTAGCACTTGTATTTGTAATACTTTTAGCTATTGTTGTAAGTATGGTTATTGCTGCAGTACTTGCTTTTTACCATAATCAACAAAATAGTAATCGTATACAACCAGGTGTTTTTATAAAGGGAATTAACGTTTCTGGTCTTACAAAAGAAGAAGCTACTAGATTGATAGAAGAAGACTTAAAAGGTCAAATGAATGAAAATATAGAGCTTATTTATAAGAATCATAACTACTATGTAGAAGTGGAACAAATTGAAGCAAAGTTCGATATTGCCTCTTCAGTAGACTATGCATTTGGTATAGCCAAAAGTGGTGATTTTGTAAAAGATGTAAAAGATTATATTACAGTTTTAGTACATAACATTAATATAGAACCAGTATTTGTATATAATGATGATGCATTAACTAAATACTTAAAAACAATAGAATCAAATCTTCCTGATCAAATAGTTGAAGCTTCGTATTATTTAGAAGATGATGAGCTTGTTATTACAAAAGGAACAAATGGAGCTGGAATTGAATTTGAACCATTAAAAGAAGAAATAGTTGCAGCACTAAAGGATATAAGTTATTCAAGAAAGTATATTGAGATACCAACATATGTAACATATCCAAAACCTATCGATGTAGATCAAATACATAGTGAAGTATTTAGAGAACCACAAAATGCATACTTTACTACTGAACCATATGCAGTATTTCCTGATGTAAAGGGTGTTGATTTTAATGTAGATGGAATGAAAACTCTTATACAAGATAACCCTGATTCAGAAGAATACATTTGTAAATTAGATTATAAAAAAGCAGATGTTACAGTACAAGATATAGGTCGTGAAGCTTTTCCTGATGTAATATCTTCATTTAGTACAAGATACGTAACAAGTAATACTGATAGAACAACTAACCTTCGTTTAGCTTCAAATAAAATTGATGGTTATGTTGTAATGCCAGGCGAGACTTTCTCTTACAATAAAGTTGTAGGAAAAAGAACAATAGCTGCTGGTTATAAAGAAGCTGCTATATATTCAAATGGAGAAGTAACACAAGGTTTAGGTGGAGGTATTTGCCAAATATCAACTACACTTTATAATGCTGTAGTAGAAGCAGATCTTGATGTTACTGAAAGAAGAAATCACATGTTTGTTCCATCATATGTAGATGGTGGTATGGACGCAACAGTAGTATACGGATCACAAGATTTTAAATTTAAAAATACAAGAGATTATCCTATTAAGATTGAATCTTCAGTTTCAGGAGGAATTGCTAGAGTAAGAATCCATGGGTTAAGAACAAATAATGAATATAATATCTCTATAGAATCAAAAACAGTTAAAAATTCATCTAAGAGTTTTGTTGTAGATGCTTATAAAGTATATAGACAAGATGGTGAAGTAATAAGACGTGAAAAATTATCTAGAGATACTTATAAAAAACAATAAATAGGAGCATGAAATTTAAAATGAGAATTAGAAGAAAAAAATGGGCAAAAGAAGAATTAGAAAATGCAAAATTCTATATAGATAAACCAGATGAATTTAAAGGAACTTGGAAGAATAAATTTAAAAATCCAAACCTTCCATTATATGTTGAACTTGGATGTGGTAAAGGTTCTTTTATAGCAAATCTTGCATCTAATCATAAAGAAGATGCAAACTATATAGCTGTTGATATGATTGAAGCAATGCTTGGTCTTTCAAAAAGAAATATAGAAGAAAAATATAACTATGAAGATCCAGAGAATCTTTATTTAATAAGAGCTAATGTAGAACAAATATTAAATGTTTTCTCTATAGAAGATAAAATAGAAAGAATTTATATTAATTTCTGTAATCCATGGCCTAAGAAAAAACATAATAAGAAAAGATTAACTCATACAAGACAACTTGAAAGTTACAAACAATTATTAACTGGAAATAAAGAGATTTATTTTAAGACAGATTCAGATCTTTTATTTGAAGCAAGTCTTGAATATTTTGCTGAATGTGGATTTGAAATTGTTTCTAAAACATTCGATTTACATAGTGAGCCAATCTTTGAAGAGAGCATTATGACAGAACATGAAAAGATGTTTTCTGAAGAGGGAATTAAAATAAAAGCGTTAATTGCCAAAATGGTGTAATAGCTTTTAAACATTTTTGTTATTTAATTTTAAAATAGTTTTAAGACTATTTTAAGGTTATGTATATAAAATTCAAATGAAATAATAAATTTAAAAGGAGGACAAGACTTTGATAGAGGTTAGAAATGTTACTAAAAAGTATGGTAAATTCTACGCAGTTAGAAATATCAACTTCGAAGTCAAAGAAGGAGAAATTGTTGGTTTCTTAGGACGTAATGGTGCCGGTAAATCTACAACAATGAACATGATTACTGGATTCATTGAACCAACAGAAGGAGACATCATTGTTGGTGGATATGACATTGATGTTAATCCAAAAAGAGTTAAAGCTCAAATAGGATACATGCCTGAAGGTACACCACTTTATATGGACCTTACAGTTAAAGAATTTGTTTCTTATATGGCTGAATTAAGAAGAATTCCTAAAGCTGAAAGAAAAGAGGCTGTTAAACAAGCAATTGAGCGTACAGGATTAGATCTTGTTAAAGATAACTTAGTTAAAAACCTTTCAAGAGGTTACAAACAAAGAGTATCTATGGCTGGAGCTATAGTAGGTAATCCAAAAATATTAATATTAGATGAACCTACAGTTGGTTTAGATCCAAAACAAGTAATTGAAATCAGAGAATTAATTAAATCATTTGGTAAAGACCATACAGTTTTAGTAAGTTCTCATATACTTTCAGAAGTTAGCCAAATTTGTGAGAAAGTTATTATTATCGACAAAGGTGAAATCATAGCAGTTGATACACCAGAAAACTTAAATGAACAAACTAAAGATCATATGATTTTAGATGTTACAGTTGATGATATGAATAATAAATTTGAATCAGTTAAAGATAAAGTTGATTCAATTGATACAATTAACTTAGTTGATACTTTAGAATCAGGTGAGAAAAAATATCAAATTACTCTTAAAGATAAAAAAGATATTAGAAAAGAATTATTTGAAATCTGTGCTAAAGAAAATATCATTATAGTTGAAATGAAACAAGAAGAAGCAAGCTTAGAAGATACATTTATTAAATTAGTTGAAGGAAGAAAAGAATACTCTCAAACTGAAATTAATAAAATGGCTTATGAAGAAGAAATCGAGCTTTTAAGACAAGAAGAAGCTGAAGAAAAACATGAAAAAGCTATGAGAAAACAAGCTATTAAAGAAGAAAAAGCTAGAAAAAAAGCTGCTAAAGAAGCTAAAAAAATAGCTAAAGAAGCTAAATCTAAAAAAGAAGATAAAGCTGAAGAAGTTAAAGAAGAAGCTAAAGTAGAAGAAGTTAAGACTGAAGATGCTAAAGCTGAAGAAACAAAGACAGAAGAAGGGGGAGATAAATAATGTGGCCAATAATTAAAAAAGAATTTAAAAGTTATCTATTATCTCCATTAGGATATGTTTTCGTAGGATTATTCTTATTAATGTTTAGTATATTTTTCTACGTAACAATATTCCAATACAGATCAGTTAATTTTGAGAATCTATTCTACAATGGAGCTACAATATTAACATTCATTACACCAATTCTTACAATGAGAATGTTCTCAGAAGAAAGAAAAAATGGTACAGAACAATTATTACTTACTTCACCAAGAAGTATAACATCAATAGTACTTGGAAAATTTATTGCAGCAGCATTAATTATATTAATTACTGAAGCATTTACAATGATGTATTTTGTAATCTTAAATATATTTGGAAATCCATCATTAACAGTTGCATTAAATACTTTACTTGGATTCTTTATGCTAGCTTTAGCATACATTGCACTAGGAATGTTCGCATCTAGTATTACAGAAAGCCAAGTTGTTGCAGCAGTACTTACAGTTGCATTTTCATTAATTATGTGGTTTATGCCATCTATGTTTAAACCATTAGAAATTATTTCATTAATCTATAAATTCGAAAATTATGTTATAGGATTAATTTCAATTGCAGATGTAATTACATTCGTATCATTTATAGTATTATTTATATTACTTACAATAATTACATTACAAAGAAGAAAAAGTGTAAAATAAGAAGGGGAGGCAAACATGGAAGAAAATAAAGAAAAAGTACAAGAAAACAAAATTAAATTTTCTGAAAAAGCATCATTATTCTTTAGAAGAAAATGGTTAGTTGATAGTACAAAAACATTTTTAATTGTTGCAATCTTAATAGCTTCTTATATAGCTTTAAATCTTTGGATTGGAACATTAGATTTACCTGAAATAGACGTTACAGAAAATAAAGTATTTACTTTAACAGATGCTTCAAAAGAAGCTGTTAAAAAGATAGAAAATGATATTAAAATTTATGCTTATGGATTTGAAGAAGATTCTTCATTAATGAGTTTCTTAAAACAATATACAGAAACAAATCCTAAAATTACAAGCGAAATTTTAACAGAAGAAACAAATATAAACTTAATTAAAGAATATGGATTAGAATCTGGATACCAAGTTTTAGTTTTAGTATCTGGTGATTCTAAAAAAGTAATTGATAGCTCAAACTTTGCAACATATGATTATACAACATTCCAAGCTATCGATGTTACAGAACAAGTTGTAACAAACTCAATTTTATCTTTAACTGAAGCTGAAAAACCATTAGTATACTTCTTAAATGGTCATAATGAATTCTCAGTTTCAACAGATCTTGTTTCATTTGGATTATTCTTAAATAATGAAGCATATTCAGTTCAAGAATTAAACTTAAATGTTAAAGGTGCTGTTCCTGAAGATTGTGATGTTTTAGTTATTGCATCACCAAAAACAGACTTAACAGAAAATGAAACAAATTTAATTATTGATTATATTAATAAAGGTGGAGATTTATTCGTTACTGTAGAAACACTAGCTGAAACTACAAAAATACCAAATCTTCAAAAAGTTTTAGCTCAATATGGTGCAACATTTGAAAACGGATATATCATGGAAATTGATAAAGAATATTGTTTAGAAAATTACCCACAAATATTCGTACCACAAGCAAGTGATGTTAACCAAATTACAGCAGATATTTATACAGATAGCTATATGTGGCTTGGATATTCTTCAAGACTTACATGGCAAAATGAATCAGATCTTGCTGCAAAAAATGTAACAAAAGAATCTTTACTTACAACAAGTGAAGTTGCTGCATTTGTAACTGATTTATCAAAACCAGTTGATGAAGCGTTAAAAACAGCAAAAATTGGAACTCATGAAATAGCATCAATTGCTAGTAAAACAGTTAAAGTAACAGATGCTGAAGGAAAAGAAAAAGAAGAAAAATCAAGATTAGTAGTTTCTGCTACAGGAACATTTATGTCTGATTATTTCATTTCACAATTATCTGACACACAACCATTAATTTCTTTTGGAAGCAACAAAGATTTTGCATTAAATGCAATGGCAGTACTTGCTGAAAGAGAAAACTCATTAACAATTAGAAAAGATATGGCTACATCAACATATACACCAACACAATCACAAAATAGAATTGTTGTATTAACTATATTCTTAGTACCAGTATTTATTATCATTGTTGGTATTGTTATTTGGAAATATAGAAAAATGAGAAAATAATCATTTTGAGATATAAGTTTAACAAAAAATTAATAATTAATTTTAGACGTTTGAAATTTTATTCAAACGTCTTTTTTATTAGAGCTTAAAGGGTTTGGTAAGATTTATGAAATCTTTGCGTCCGTAAGAAAAGAAGAAAAATATTGACCTTTAAAACCCTTGAAAATAGCTAGTTTGCAATTTTGGTTTTAAAAAATAGCCTCAAGTGGTCTAAAAACGAGAAAAAACGAGATTAAAAGAGGTAATTAATAGAGAAAACCATATTTTTATTATAGCTTTTGCCGTGAAAAATAGGTTTATTGGAAGTTTAAGGAAGTTTTCACTAATTGCTTTTTAAATTTTTCGAGAGTACTATATTCTTGTGATGGTATATATATCCTAAAAAGTACCAATTTTAGGCTTTAAATATATACTTTTCACCATCAAAAAATAGGAGAACTTTTTTATGAAAAAGAAAAAGAAATCAAAACCGCGAACTATGAATTCTTCTGATGTGGAGGTAGCCAAGCAGAAGATATTCAGTTATTACATTAAAGAAATGGAGGAAAGAACAGAGAATTTTACATTAAATAATCCTGATGCCGAAGGCACTAAATTTTATTTATTTCAAACAATCAGAAGTAAAGATGAAGTTAGAGATATGATATTTAAGCTTGCTTATTTCTATGATAGAAACTTTGTTGGAAATAAGGATTTTATGCATATTCCAAATATATCTAATATATTAGACAATATTTTAAGATATCCAATTTTACTTGCTAGTAAAAAAGATGAATATGGTCATGAAGATATCCTTGGTGTTACAACAGTTAAAATGGAAAAAAATTCTAATTTAGCTGATAACCCATGTTTCCCAACAGTAAACGAAAACGTTTTATCTATTACAGGAATCTTAGCTAAAATGAATACTCCAGAAGATACTGGTAAAAGAGTAAGAGGCGTTGGTAAAGAGTTATTTAAATCAGCAATTAAAGCTGCAGTAGAAATTAATAAAAACGAACCAGTTAGACTTATCTTTGAAGTTGACTGTCGTAACACAAATAGTTTAGGTGCGGCATGTAAAGCTATTAAAGATTTACAAAATGAAGGTTTAAATATCAATATGTTTATTAATGGTTATTATGAAATTAAAAACAAAAATAAATCATTAGTAGAAGCACCAACATTTATTCTTGAGATCGACTTAAATGGAGCTAAAACTCTAAGTAAATCTGAAGTAAAATTTGCTTACCATGATTGTTCAAAAGAAACATTATTTAAAGATTTAAGTAATGTAATTAAAGAAAATACAAATGAAATTAAAAGCTTTATTCATCCAAAAGATGATAAAACTGTAATGTATCATCAAATTAAACCTGTAAACGCTTTAGCAGTTAATCTAGACGTAGGAACATCTGCAGAGGGTAACGAGAGAGTACCTGAACTTAAAGCTTTACAATTAGTATAATTTAAGAGTTTCGAACTTTTAAATAGAAAAGGAAATAATTAAAATGAAACAGGAAAAATTTAATATTCAAATAAAAAGAGATGCTTTAAGAGTAAGACAAGATGGAAAAAATACTAAACTTGTATATCCTAAAGCATTCGGAGATAAAGAAAAAAATAATTTCATAAAAGCAGATCAAGATGAGGGTATGTTAAAAATATGTACACCAGAATCAAATTCTGCACAAGATGTCTATAATAAATTAGAAGAAATTACTAACGTAGTTATGCTGGAAACTTATAATAATGAAGAATTATTATGGCCAGCTTCATCAAAAGAAGAGAAAAACTTAAATGTAGAATTAAAATTAAGTATTGATAAGGAATACTATGAAGAGTTAAAAGAATTAGAAAAAGAAAGTATTCCAGAAAATTTAGAAGACGCATATAGCGTTATAAAAGAAAATTTAAGTAAGTCTATTGTACTTTTAAAACCAGTATTTGGTGATATAAAAGTAAAGGCTACTAAAAAAGCAATTGTTTTAGAAAATATAGCTATTAATTATTTATCTAAATGTGGTATAACATTAGATGATATTAACATTTTAATTAGCTTTATTTTTGGAGCATTAAAAGAAACTAATGTAGACTCATTACCAAAAATGATTAAAGCATTAGAAAAGAATCTAAAATCTTATGGTTTAAGAAATAAAGAAGCACTTAAAAACTTTGCCTCTTCAAAAATGAACCAAAAAAGATTATTAGAAGAACTAAAATTATCTGAAGAAGAAATCGTTAAAATCGCGAACCTTCATTTAGAAGAAGGATATAACCAAAGATATAAAATTTGTAGATTTGATAAATTAGTTGCAGAATCTGTAGCAATTATTAAAGATGCAATTAGCCAAGGTATAGACTATAAAATACTAAACGAAGAAAAAAGCGTTGTAGAGTTTTCTTTAAATGGTAAAAGAGAATTTGTAATTGAAGGAAACAAAACAGATAGAGACTCATATATATTCCCAATAATTACAGACGATAAATTTATTGCAAAACAAATTATGAAAGAAGCTTCTTTAAACGTACCAAGTGCTATATTACTTGAAAAAGATATGGATGAAGAAGAAATCGAAGGATTAGTAAAAAGATTCTTTAACACAAAACTTGTTGTTAAACCTAGAAATACAAACTATGGTATAGGAATAACAGTATTTTCTAAACCAGCTACTAAAAAACAAATATTAAATGCTATAGAATATGCTTTCAAATTTGATACTAACGTATTAATAGAAGAATATGCTAAAGGTATGGAATATAGATTCTTAGTAATTGATGGAAAATGTTTAAGTGTTGCTCATAGAAGAATCGCAAGTGTTGTTGGTGATGGAAAATCAACTATTAAAGAATTAATAGATGCTAAAAATAAAGAACCATGGCACTTCTTAACAGGAACACCTGTTAAAATGGACGAACCAGTTGTTGAATATTTAAAACTTCAAAATTTAACATTTAAATCAGTTATTGAAGAAAATAAGAGAGTGTTCTTAAGAACAAACTCTAACTGTTCTACAGGTGGTGAATCAGTAGACTATACTTATACAATGCCAGCTAAATTTAAGAAGATTGCTGAAAAAGCAGCTCGTGCATTTAATGCTAAAATTTGTGGTGTTGATATAATTATTGAAGACTTTGAAAAAGATGATTATTCTATTATAGAGATTAATGATAATCCTGGATACTCAATTAATGAATGGCCATATGAAGGTGAAGGAGAAAAAATTGGTCTTGCAATATTAGATCTTTTAGATTTAAAACAATAATAGAAACATTGCTTAACATAATTTCATAAAATATAATAAAGAACATGTAGATTAAATTCTATATGTTCTTTTTAATTTATATTTAAAGAAAGGAGGAGTAATGAATCTTGAAGGAAAATGTATTGGTTTTTGTTTTACTGGTTCTTATTGTATGTTTAGTAAAACAATAGAACAGTTAAAAGAGTTATCTAAAATTAAAGATATAAATATTACTCCGATAATGAGCTATAATAGTTATTTCTTAGACTCTAAATTTGCAGATGCTAAAGATGTAATAAAAGAAGTTGAAGAAATCACTGGTAATAGAATAATTCATACCATACAAGAGGCTGAACCTATAGGTCCTAAAAAGATGTTTGATATATTGATTGTGGCACCATGTTCTGGTAATACTATAGCAAAACTTGCTCATGATATTATTGATACGCCAGCTACTATGGCGGTTAAATCACATTTAAGAAACTCAAGACCTGTAGTTATAGCAATATCTACTAACAATGCTTTATCGGGTGCTGCGGAGAATATAGGAAGATTACTTAATAGGAAAAATTATTATTTCGTACCTGTAAGACAGGATAATCCTATTACTAAACCAACATCTCTTGTATTTGATCCGAAGTTAATTAAAAAGACGCTTGAAGAGGCACTAGAATTTAATCAAATTCAGCCATTCTTTTTATGAATATAATAAGCCTAAAGTATTTATAAAAAGCCTTAAATTTGAATTTTTAGCGAATTTGTGGTATAATTAATGTTAGGCATAATTATTTGTGCCGGTAGATGTGATAATTCATATTTACTAATAAGGAAAGGAGAGTACCTTTATGAAAACTTAGGAACAAATTTGTTTCTGAATTATTGACAATTGAATATGGTAAAAGACCTAAGGTAGGTAAAATATGACGTAAAATTTCATTAAGGGGGAATGATACGCCATAAGGGAAAAAAGAGTGATTCTGAGAGGAGAAAATCAAGATGACTAAGAAGACAACCAAGAAAAACAGCCCCACCAGAGCCGAGCAGGCAGCAAGAAAGAGAAGAAGTGAACTCATCAAGAAGATTGAGAACGTCGTCAAAGCGTTCTTCGTGGTTTTGCTGATCGCACTGATTCTTTTCGGCATTAGCCGATTGACAGACAACAAGAAAACAGAAGCCGGTAATACTACCGAACCCACAACTTCCGAAACCACTGGAGTAACAAGTGAACCTACAGAAGAGCCTAGCACTTCTACCACTACTCCTACTGAACAGCCGGAAGAAACCACAAAACCTGAAGAGGACAATGTTCCTCGCTTCATTACTAAGGATCTCAATTCCAAAGTAAATGACCTTGACCTCGTTAAAGAGAATCGTCCGACCGCGTTTACGACTCCTAAGATGAATCGTGTCATCACTGACGCAATGAAGGAAGCAAAAGATGCTGGTGCAGATCTTGCTTTCTCCTTTGAAGGTAATCTTATGTATGTGAGATACCACGAGGATTCTAAGTCCTATTCTGCAACCTTCGATTTCTACGATGGTAAGGAAGACAAAGGCGAAGAGCTTATGAATTGTTCTATCTTCAAGACTTCTGACGGCAACGTCGTTGTTTATGGTTATACCCATGACGGCGAGTGGTTCGAGAAAGTTACTTTAGACGGAGAAAATTCTAAGCGTGAGGTTCTTACCTATGATGTAAACCTTCCTCTGTTTATGCTCGCTGAGAGCGAAAACACCGTTAGAATTCCTGGAGACTATAGCCTGTTTGTTCTTAGCGACAACATGCTCGCTATCTACAAAGATGGCCAGGAAGTTTCCATCGAAATTTTCAAGGAAGGCAAGATTAAGGAAGCAAATCTCGATCTCGCTTATTTCATAACCACTAAGGGTCAGGTTTACACTATCGCAGTTACCAAAGCACTTACTGGTGATCCTATTGTAAGCTATGAGTTTGCAGGTTTCATCAAGGAAAGTGGAGTGTACGAAGATTACGTGGAAGAAGTTACAGATGGTGATAAGAAGATTATCCTTCCTATTTTCCGTGATGGAGATGGTAAGAGCCAAGTGCTCGTACCTTATTCTTGGGACCTTTATAAGGCTCAGGCTCCTGGATATCTGGAAGAAGTAGTTGATCAGGAGAAAATCTACACTGCACATCTGATTGATCTTTCCATGGCTCAGTACGAACCTATTGAAAACAATATTGGTGGCTACTACACATTCTATGATAAAGTCTTCTTTGAAGACGGTCTTATCATTGAGCAGTGGACCGATACTGTAGGCTGATACTAACAACTGGTTTATTGGGTACAAAATTTCCAAGGGGGGCAGATTTCTGCCCCTCTAAATTTTTTACTTAAAATTTGCAGAAAAGAGCAATATTTGATATAATATATGCGTTTGGTGAAAAAACTAATTTTAAGGAGAAATAAATTGAAAGTTACACAAGATTTTTAGGTAGGTTTAAGTGATACAAATTTAAAACAAGAATTAACAAATACATCACTATTAAGATTTTTAGAAGATATTGCAGGTATTCATTCTGAAAAAGTTGGATATGGTGCAAGTAGTATAGATAAAACAAAAAGAACATGGATTTTATTATCTTGGAAAGTAAAAATGAATAAAAGACCTAAAATGAATGAAATGGTAAAAGTAGTTACATGGTCTAGATTAATAGAAAAGTTTTATGCTTACCGTGATTTTGAAATATATGATCAAAAAGGAGAGCTTTTAGGAATTGCCTCTTCGAAATGGATCTATATGGATATAGAAAACGAAAGAATAGTAAAAGTAACAGAAGAAGTAGCATCTGTATATGAGTCAGAAAATATTTCTGTATTCGGTGATATAGATTTTAAATTAAAACAGCCAACAGAAGAATCTATAAATGAAATAGATTTTAAAATAACAAGAAATTTAATAGATATTAATAACCATCTTCATAATAT
>JAEIGA010011045.1_pt1 | contig 13703 bp, 9 predicted proteins | sample 9270691 | NCBI WGS metagenome assembly JAEIGA01 (sample SAMN17057246, study PRJNA624740) | gut metagenome | biome: biome; isolation source: fecal sample | host: Bos grunniens | place: China: Xizang | collected 2019
ACGGGTGCTTCAATCTTGACCAATATCGAGGCTCTGCCACAAGGCCTGCTCTTTTGGCGCTCGGCAACCAACTGGATTGGCGGTGTGGGTGTAGTGATGTTTGCACTTTTGATTTTGCCGTCACTCGGAACAAACAAGATGGCGTTGTCGGGTATCGAGATGTCGTCGTTGGCGAAGGATAACTATCGCTACCGCACGCAGATGGTGGCGAAGATTCTGCTTGTAACTTATATCGGCTTGACGATAATCTCAACTTTGGTGTTGAAATTTGCGGGTATGCGCTGGTTTGATGCGGTAAATCACGCAATGTCGGCGTGTGCTACGGGAGGTTTTTCGACCAAAAATGCAAGTGTCGGTTTCTATGATAGTCCGCTGATTGAGTGGGTTTTGATTGTGGCAATGTTTTTGTCGAGTTTGCACTACGGACTTATCTACTCGACCTTTACCCGCAAGGCAAACAATATATTCCGCTCGGAGGTGGTGCGTGTATATGTGGCGATAATCGTTGGAGCAACGCTCCTTATCGGCACGAGCCTCTATTTTGCCGATATATATCCGAATATCTTTACTTCGTTGCGACAGTCGGTATTCCAGACAGTATCGCTTATTACGACTACGGGTTTTGCTACGGCTGATACCAACCTCTGGACTCCATTTGCGGTGGTTATACTGATTATCCTCTCGATTATCTGCGGTTGTGCAGGCTCGACTTCGGGAGGAGTAAAGGTTGATAGAGTTCTGCTCTATTTCAAGGTGCTGGTGGCTCGTTTGCGAGGTCAGCAACACCCTAACGCTGTTATCCGTATCCGCCTTGACGGTATTTTACAAGACGATAGACAGGTCAATACGGTAACACTATTCCTTACGACATATTTTGTGTTGATACTGCTCGGAACGCTTACGAGTGCCCTCTTCGGTTTGGATCTGCTCTCGGCATTCTCCTCGTCTGTCGCATTTATCGGCAATGTGGGCCCAGGTTTTGGCTCGGTAGGCTCGTTGGATAACTATGCCGAGTTGCCGTCGTTGCTGAAAGTTCAGGGCTCGGTACTGATGCTTATGGGTCGTTTGGAGATATTCGGATTTATTCAGTTCTTGTTTATTAGAATGTGGCGATAATGAAACGAACAATTATATTAGCGGTGGCTTTGGCGTGCGCTTTTGGTGCGCAGGCGCAGAGTGCGAAGGATATAGAGAATGCAGCCTTCAAGCGTGATTCTGTGGCGGATGTGTTGGCGGATTATCGAGCAAGGTATTCCCGTGAGGGTGAGCAGCAGCGCAAACAGATTGCTCCTACGATATTGACCTTGGAGCGAGAGTTGCGACTCTTGCAGGCGAAGTATGAGAGAGTTGTTGAGGTGGTGTCGGCAAGAGATGCGAAAGCCGCTTTGGTAAAGTACGAGCAGGCAAAACTGCAACCCAAAGCAAACCATAAGAGCGAGGCTGGGGTTGCGAACGAGGTTAAGAGTAGTTATCAGCCCGATGCAAGTCGTCTAAAACGCAATTTGGTGTTGAACGATTACTTTGTAGAGCGCTTGTCTGCAACCGACTATAAGAGTTTGTGCGATGCTCAACAGCGTGAGTTGAAGGTTAAGACTGCGGTCGAAAATCAGACCAAACGATATGGGGAACTCCTCGCTATTCAGCGTCAATATATGGAGGCTCCAACACGAGAGGAGGCGGATAGATTGACCAAGGTATTTGCCTCGAAGGTGGCGCAGATTGCCGAGTACGACAACGAGATAACCTCGCTATGGTCATCGCTCTACTACAATAAGATGTACGCCTACGACTTGATTATGGAGCGCAGTGGAAATACCGCTATGCTTGACTTCTCGGCAGAGGGTACAGCACGAGCCGAGCGAGAGGTAAATGAAAATAGCGACCTCTACCAGTCGGATGCGTTGGTGGGCTACTATGCTCGCAAGAAGGCTTTGACCGAGTACGAGTTGCAGTTGGCTTCGATGCTCTCGCTTACGACTGCCCGTGATTCGTTGAAGGTTGTGGCTGCTGAACTTAAAAATCGTGATTATCGTCTATCGAAACTCTCGTTGGAGCGTCGTAGTTTTATCAATTACGAGGATATAGCGGTTAAAACTCCGACAATATACAACTCTAAAAATCCTGTACCACAGACTAAAATTTACGATTTTGGAACTATCTATCGTATTCGTATAGGATTGTTCTCGAAGCGACCAAATATCTCGGCTCTGCGAGGTGTTATACCGTTGTCCTACACTACTGCTTATAACAATGGTCTGTATGCCTATTTCGTGGGCGGTTTCCGCACCGAGCAGGAGGCGAAGGATGGTGCCAGTTATCTCAAAAAGTTAGGATTTAAGGAGCCTATTATCGCAGTGTGGGTTGATGGCGAGTACTACCCTACGCTCGAAGAGATGCATCGTTCGCAGAGTCAATACAACTTGGAGATATCGGGTGTGGCGACTTTGACCGATGAGATGAAGGCTAAAATCCTCTCGCATAAGAGCGACTGCACAATCTCACGCATAGGCTTAAACTTTGTTGTGGGAACTTTCGAAGGTAAATCTTCGGCTGAGGCTGTTGCTTCGGATTTGCGAACTATGAGTGGCAATGTAAATGTAAAAATAACAAAACAATAATAAATTATTAACCCTAAAAACAAGTTATAACAATGAGAAAGATCTCTTTTTGGTCATTAGCAATTATGCTTGTAATGCCGTTTGTCGCCTTTGCAGAGAACAATCCAAAGGCTGATGAAAAGGCGCAAGTCATTGTGGGCAATGCTCGATTTACGATTCTCACTCCGCAGATGATTCGTATGGAGTGGAGCGAAGATGGTAAGTTCGAGGATAGAGCGTCGCTTACATTTGTAAATCGTAAGTTGGAGGTGCCAGCGTTTAAGGTGCGCCAGAGCCGTTCGAAACTTACAATTACAACTTCGAATGTTACATTGACCTATGTCAAAGGTGCAAAGTTCTCGGCAGAGAACCTCTCGGCGGAGATTTTGGTGGCAGGCAAGAAGACCGTATGGCACTATGGCGATAAGGATACTCTTAACTTGATGGGTACAACTCGTACACTCGACTGCTACTATGGCTCGAAACCACTCAAAAAGAATCACGATATGGAGACAGGTCTTCTCTCTCGTGGTGGCTGGACAGTGGTAGACGATTCGCAGCGTCACCTATTTGTTCCAGTTGACAATCACTGGAAAAACTGGGTTGAGTGTCGTCCTGCGGGTGATCGCCTCGATTTGTACCTCTTCGCTTATGGACACGAGTATACCAAGGCGTTGAAGGACTACACTCGTGTAGCAGGTGATATTCCACTCCCTCCAAAGTATACATTCGGTTACTGGTGGAGTCGTTATTGGCAGTATTCGGACAATGAGTTGCGTGATTTGGTAGAGACAATGCGTTCGTTGGATATTCCACTCGATGTGCTTATTATCGATATGGACTGGCACGAGACTTGGGGCTTGCGCAAGGGTAAGACTTCACCTCGTGATGAGTATGGGCAGAAGATTGGCTGGACAGGTTACACTTGGAAGCAGCAACTCTTCCCTTCGCCAGAGAACTTCTTGAAGTGGTGCCATAAGCAGAATTTGAAGACTTCGCTTAATCTCCACCCAGCATCAGGTATCCCTACATTCGAGGAGCCATACGAGCGTTTTGCAAAGGCTTATGGCTGGACAGATATGAGCAAGGGTATTCCTTACAGAATGTCGGATATGAAGTGGGCAGACGCCTATTTTGATACCGTACTCAAACCTATGGAGGAGCAAGGTATCGACCTCTGGTGGCTCGATTGGCAGCAGTGGAGAACTAGTAAATATGTAGAGGGTTTGAGCAATACATTCTGGCTCAACCATACATTCGACCACCATATGGCAGAGAAGGGCAATGAGCGCCCTGCAATTTACCATCGTTGGGGAGGTCTTGGCTCACATCGTTACCAGACTGGTTTTTCGGGCGATATTTACATCGCTTGGGAGTCGTTGGCATTCTTGCCTTGGTTTACGGCTACTGCATCGAATGTGGGTTATGGTTATTGGGGACACGATATTGGTGGTCATCACTTCTTGAATGGTGATCCGCATATTACAGATCCAGAGTTGTACTTGCGTTGGTTGCAGTATGCAGTATTTACCCCTGTATTCAAGACTCACTCAACCAAAGACCGCACCATTGAGCGTCGTATTTGGCAATTCCCTGACCATATGTTGGATATGCGTGCTACTATGCATTTGCGTTATGCGCTTGCACCATACATCTATGCTGCTGCTCGTCAGACATTCGACACAGGCGTTTCGATGTGTCGTCCTATGTACTACACCTACCCAGAGCACGAGTTGGCATACTCGCAGAAGGAGCAGTTTATGTTTGGTGATGATATGCTCGTAGCCCCAATCGTAAGCCCTGCCGACAAGGTTACAGGACTCTCTTCTCGCAAGGTCTGGTTGCCAAAGGGTAAGCGCTGGTTCAATATGGCAAGCGGAAAGATGTATGAGGGTAGCGACGAGTTGATTGATATTCACTGCACATTGTCGGAGAATACATACTTTGTTGAGGCTGGCTCGATTATTCCGATGTATCCAAAGTCGGTGCGTAACTTGCAGCAGACAATCAATTCGTATGTCTTGACATTCGTTCCAGGTGGCGATGGAGAGACCTCAATCTATGAGGATGATGGTAAATCGAAGGATTACGCTACGGCATACGCTACTACAAAGGTTACAAAGTGTACCGAGGGCAATAAGGTTGTTATAACTATTGCTCCACGCCAAGGCGCTTACGAGGGAATGTTGCCTACAACATCTTACGAATTGCGTTTGCCTGCAAACTTCCCTCCAAAGAGTGTTCGCCTTAATGGTAAGGAGTTGCCATATAGCCGCTATGCCGAGGTTGGCGAGTGGGGTTATGATGGCTATACACTCGCACCATATATTCTACTTGGAGAGGTTGATTGCACAAAGGGTTGCACTGTTGAGGTAGAGTTCGCCGAGGAGGATTTGGCTCAGCAATCGAAGTTGTATGGTATGCAGGGCATTGTAACTCGTTGCGTAGCACTCACAGCCGAGTTTAAGGAGTCGTTTGCACAGTACTACGACCCATATATGCTCTTGCCAGACTTCTATATGAATGTTTCGCAGGCTCCAAACTTTATCGTTGAGTTCTTGCCAGAGGCTCACAAGTATGTTGATGCTTACTATAAGTCGTTGGCAGAGTGCCTTGTGGAGATTGAGAAGATGGATAAACTCCCAGAGGAGTTCCGTACCCACATAAAGGCATTGCTCACAAAACAATAGTAGACAAGTAATGCTTAAAAATATAGTTTTTGACCTTGCAGGTGTTGTTGTGGCTCGTAATCCGCAACGCTTTCCAAAGCACTTGGACGAATTCTTTTCGTTTGTCTTCACGACACCCGAAGGGGGTGTTCCGAAATTTTGGGAGGATTATGACCGTGGTGTACGCTCGGTAGATGAGGTTGCCAAGGCGGTGGCGGAGTATCGTGGCTGCGATGTTGATACCGCAAAGGCAAATATGCTGCTGGCAGTCGAATACCAAGAGGCTGTTGAGCCTACTGTGGCACTTATCGAGGAGTTGAAGGCAAAGGGCTATCGCCTGATTGTACTCTCGAATATGTCATTGGAGTACATTGAGTTTTTGCGCAAGATGCCACTATTTGCCCACTTCGACGAGCAGATTATATCGTGCGAGGTGCAGCGAGTAAAGCCTGAAAGGGAGATTTATGAGTTGCTGTTCGAGCGATACGGAGTAGAGGCAGACGAAACTATATTTATTGACGATCGCAGAGAGAATGTTGATGCGGCAGCGGAGTTGGGGATTGTGCCCTTCCATTTTGATCGCAGCAATCCCGAAAAGGCTTGCAATGAACTGCGAAAGGTGATTTATAATAACTAAAAAAATAGATACACTTATGAGAAGAACCTTGTTATTGTTTCTTGCAATAGCGTTGCCATTGATGGTTATGGCACAGAGCGTGCGTAAAGAGGTGCAATTGGCTGACAATTGGCGTTTTTCGCTTGAAAGTGAGCAGATGAAGGCTGACGGAGCAAAGGTTGCTGCCGAGAACTACGATGATACAGCGTGGGAGGTAGTTGCTGTGCCACACGATTGGGCAATCAAAGGCCCATTCGACGAGAAGAATGATAGTCAGGTTGTTATGGTTGTCGAGGATGGCGATAAGGTGAAGAAACTTCGCACAGGCCGTACCGGAGCATTGCCATTTATCGGTGCAGGTTGGTATCGTGTAAAATTCTCGGTGCCAGAGGCTTGTGAACGAGCAATTTTGACCTTTGGTGGAGTCTTTGGCGAGCCTGTGGTCTATGTGAATGGTCATTGGGCTGGCGAGTGGAAACACCCATACAACACCTTCAATGTCGATATTACCCCATTTGTCTATCGTGATGGAAGAGATAATGTATTGGCTGTGCGTGCCGAAAACCTGAACGAAACAAGTCGCTGGTATCCGGGTGGCGGTATCTACCGCCCTGTATTCCTCACCACAACATCGGTAACAGCGATTGATTGTTGGGGATTGAATATGACTACCCTCTCGCTCAACGATAAGGGCGATGTTACAGCCTCATTCGAGGTGCAGACAACAGGTTTCGCAGGTAAAAAACTCGTTGCTCGTTGGAGCGTGGCAGGCGAGGAGTTCGAGCAGATGATAGATGACACTGGTAAGGCATTTACTGCGCACACCTTTGCTGGTATCACTCCGTGGTCGCCAGAGGAGCCAAAACTCTACGATATGAAGGTCGATGTGTTGGCTGTTGCGGCAGATGGCTCTCGCAGAGTTGTAGATAGCAAAACCGAGCGCATTGGCTTCCGCACTATTCATTATTCACCTGAAAAGGGTTTTGAGTTGAATGGTAAGAGTCGCAAAATCAAGGGTGTATGTATGCACCACGACCTCGGAATGTTGGGCGCAGCCGAGAATAAGGCGGCTATTCGCCGACAACTCGAATTGTTGCGTTCTATGGGTTGCGATGGTATTCGTACATCGCACAATATGCCGTCGAAGTGGCAGATGGATCTCTGCGATGAACTTGGATTCTTGGTTATGGCAGAGAGTTTTGATGAGTGGGTTGACGGAAAGATGGAGAATGGCTACAACCGCTTCTTCTACGATTGGTATAAGCGTGATTTGGCAAACTTGGTGAATAACCACAAGTTGCACCCTTCGATTGTGATGTGGAGCGCTGGAAATGAGTTGCGAGAGTTGTGGTATAGACCAAAACCCGAAAATCAGAGCAAAAATCCAGGTGCGACAATTGCAAATATGTTGGTTAAGGAACTCCATCGCTTGGATCCTTCTCGACCAGTAACGGCAGGAATGAACAAACCATTGCTCGATATCGAGATGGGCGCAGCGCAAGTTTTCGATATTATGGGCATCAACTATGCCATAGGCAAGTACGATAAGGTCTATGCTCGTTCGGGACACGGCTTTGTGCTCGGTTCAGAGACCGCTTCGACAGTATCTTCACGAGGTGTATATCACTTCCCTGTGGTAAATACTTGCTTGGTGGGCAAAGATAAAGAGAGTCGTGATGCGTTGAAGAAGGCGGGTATTTGCTACGCTGACTATCACAATAGTAGTTATGACACCGAGGTTGTATCGTGGGGCAATTTGCCCGACTACGATTGGGTGGAGCAGGAGAAGCCTTGGGTTATTGGTGAGTTCGTGTGGACTGGCTTCGACTATCTCGGTGAGCCTACGCCTTACAACGATGTTTGGCCATCACGAAGCAGTTACTTCGGAATTATTGACTTGGCAGGTTTGCCAAAGGATCGTTACTACCTCTATCGCTCTCGTTGGAATACCACACAGCCTACAATCCACCTGCTTCCGCATTGGAATTGGGAAGGTCGAGAAGGTGAGGTTACACCAGTATATTGCTATACCAACTACCCTACTGCGGAGCTGTTCGTAAATGGCAAGAGCCAGGGCAAGCGCACAAAGACCGAGTCGGGCGACATTCTCGACCGCTATCGTTTGCGTTGGAACGAGGTTAAGTACGAGCCAGGTGAGGTTAAGGTTGTGGTCTACGACCAGAAGGGCTTGAAGGTCGGTGAGAAGGTTGTAAAGACCGCAGGAAAGCCTCATCACCTCGAACTCTGTGCCGATCGTGGTACGGGTGCAAAGGAGCGCAGTTATGCCGATATGTACAACTCGTGCAACCCTTCGCACTTCTCGTTGGGCGGCTACTTGAAGGCCGATGGCGAGGATATGGCATTTGTGGCGGTAAGAGTGGTTGATAAGGATGGTAACTTCTGCCCTACTGCTCAACACCAACTTGTGATGAAGGTTGCGGGCGAGGGTAAGTTCCGTGGCGTTTGCAATGGCGACCAAACCTCGGTTGAGGTCTTTACAAACCCTACAATGAAACTCTTTAATGGAGAGTTGGTTGTTGGAGTGCAGACCACCAAGCAGGCTGGCGATATAGTACTTAAAGTATCGGGCAAGGGCGTTGGCTCGGCTTCGGTAACACTCAAATCGAAATAGAAGAAATATAATTTATATATAATGGAGGAGTCTTTGGAATTGGAGATGTTGCACCCACACTACGATGTAGTGGTTATTGGAGGCGGTGCAGCGGGATTGATGGCAGCGGGTACAGCTGCTCGTACCGGCAAGAAGGTGCTTCTGCTCGAAAAGATGGAGAAGCCTGCTCGAAAGGTGCGTATTACAGGTAAAGGTCGTTGTAACTTGACCAATGCACGCCCTGTTGAGGAGTTTGGCGAGAATGTGCGCACAAATGCCGAGTGGTTGAATGTTGCGATGTCGGAGTTTACCAATCGCTCGACGATGCGCTTCTTTGAGCGTATGGGCGTGAAACTCGTTACCGAGCGTGGCGAGCGTGTATTCCCAGCAAGTGGTAAGGCGGCAGATATTGCAAATGCTTTGGAGTTTTATTGCCGTGATTACGAGGTTGATATTCAGTGTCATAGCCGTGTAACCGAGATTTTGATTGCCGATGGTAAGGTCTACGGTTTGAAGTATATGAACAAGCGAGGCTATCAGCGTAAAATCGAGGTCGAGAATGTGATTATTGCTACTGGCGGCGTGTCGTACCCAGGTACAGGCTCTACGGGAGATGGTTATACCTTTGCAGACCGTTCGGGACATAAAGTTGAGGATGTGCGACCTTCACTTACGCCGTTGAAGTCAAACCATCCGCAGATTGAGTATATCAAGGATGTGTGGCTAAAAAACATCAATGCACGCCTATATGTAGCGGGCGAGATGGTACGAGAGGAGTTTGGCGAGATGTCATTCTCGGATCGTGGCTTGGAGGGTGCTGTAATTCTCCGTTTGAGCCGTGATGCGGTAGATGCTCTGCTCGACGAGAAGAGTGTCAAAATAGAACTCGACCTTAAACCTGCCTTGACCGAGGATATTCTCCGTGAGCGTATTAAGCGTGAGGTTGCCGAGATGCAACCAGAGGATTTCTTTGCCGAGTTGGTGCGTCGTTTGGTGCCAAAACCTTTGGTTGTGCCTATCTGCAAGGAGTTGGATGTTCACTCTCGCCTCTACATCTCGAAGGTGTCGGACAAGGAGTTCGAGCGATTGATTAAGGTGTTGAAGGGTTGGTCTTTCCCAATTTCGGACTATGCTCCGTTTGAGTATGCCGTAGTTACAGCGGGCGGTGTAAGTTGCTCGGAGGTGAACGAGTATACTATGGAGTCGTTGAAGGTTAAGGGTATGTACTTTGCTGGTGAGGTGCTCGATGTGGATGCAAATACGGGTGGTTATAACTTGCAGATTGCATTCTCGACTGGACACTTGGCAGGCTTGCTCAAAAAATAGTATAAGTAGTATGAAAATCAGTGGTCGTAATCTGGCTCTCCGTCTGCAATTGTTTGGCAATAGACTCTCTCGCATCAAGCATCGTAAAGGACACGGTGTACACTCACCGTTTGTCTATTCGCTTGTGCGCAAGGTCTTTATGCGCAAGGATTTGTTCGATGGTACGGGCTCGGAACTCTACGATGTGTTGCGAGCGAATGGCTTGTCAGTCAAGAGTGCCCGACAACTGCATAATCTGATTTTTCATATTGAGGCAAAGGGCTATTCGATAAATAAGGTCGGTGGTGAGGTATCTATACTTTTGCCCGACTACCCTACCGAGGGGCTGCGTGAGGCATTGGAGGTGGCAAAGCGGGAGAGATTGACTCTTGTTGTGTGTCAGCCGTATGCTAATCGAGAGCGTCATAGAGAGGTGGTGGCGTTGCTGGATGACCATCGCTCAACTTCGGTCGATAATCGAGCCTATATACTATTTTTTAATAACCATTTACCAAAACAACACTATCGTCTATAATAATACTGTCGTCTATGAAATTGTATACAAAGGGTGGAGATAAGGGTAATACCTCACTGATTGGCGGTGAGCGTGTACGCAAAACCGATGTCAGGGTTGAGGCCTATGGCACAGCCGATGAGTTGCAGGCAAATATCGCCTACTTGGCGGACAAGATGGCGCACGAGGAGTGCTTGTCGCCCTATGTTGAGGATTGTCGCAAAATTTGCTCGTTGCTGATGACCACCTGCTCGTTGTTGGCTATGGGTTGCAAGTGCGAGCACAAGATGCCACAACTTACGGAGGAGGATATTGCTTGGTTGGAGGGGCGCATTGACGCATTGCAGGCGGAGTTGAAGCCTGTGGAGTACTTTACCATACCTGGCGGATGCGAACTCTCATCGCTCTGCCACATCTGTCGCACAGTGTGTCGTCGTGCTGAGCGCAGAGCAATCGAGGTCGCCGAGAGTTATGAGATATGTTCGCACTTGTTGGTGTTGTTAAATCGCCTCTCTGACTACCTCTACGCACTGTGTCGTACGATTACCGAAAAGTTTGAGGCAGAGGAGGTTTTGTGGCGTCCTTAAATTTTTTTAGCGAACTACTTGTATATTAGATTTTTTTTATACTTTTGCACTCGCTTTTGACAGAAAAGTACTAACAATTAAAATAATAGAACTATGTATTGGACACTTGAACTTGCATCGAAGTTGGAAGATGCACCATGGCCAGCAACCAAAGAGGAGTTGATCGACTACGCATCTCGTTCTGGCGCACCACTCGAAGTTATTGAGAACCTTCAAGAGATTGAGGATGATGGCGAGGCTTACGAGAGCATCGAGGAGATTTGGCCTGACTACCCTTCGAAGGAGGATTTTCTGTTTAACGAGGAGGAGTATTAGGATTGAGGCTTCTAACAAAAAAAACAAAAAGAAGGCAGATGTCTCTTTATGAGAGTCATCTGCCTTTTGACTAACATCTAATTATATGACTTATACTCCATCGCTTAAACCCAACACACGAATAGATGTTGCCGATGTTTTGCGAGGTATTGCTATCGGCGGTATCATATTGATACACTTTATCGAGCATCTCAATTTCTTTATGTTCCCAGAGCCTTCGAGCAACTTTATGGAGGCGCTAAACAATGGAGTCTGGGATACGATATTCTTTCTCCTTGCGGGTAAGATGTATGCCATATTCTCGCTACTCTTTGGTTTGAGTCTCTTTATTCAGCACGACAATCAGGCACAACGAGGTGTCGATTTTAGACCTCGTTTCTTGTGGCGTATGGCGTTGTTGATGATTTTCGGCTTGTTCGATTTGCTCTTTTACAATGGCGACATTCTCACTGTCTATGCTGTGTGTGGAGTGCTTGTGGTGCCATTTGTTCGAGCGAATAACAAGGTGTTGCTTGCCGCAATCATACTCTTTGCGCTGCAACCAATAGAGTTGTTCTATATAGTAAAAGGTATTATAGAACCTGCGACAGAGTCGCTCAATCTTGGCTCAAAGGCACTTTTTAAGGCGATTTTGCCTGCACAATCGGAGGGCTCGTGGTTGGATGTGGCTGTTGCGGGTATACGCTACGGATTTCCCGTAAACTTCGCCTGGGCTATCGAGCACGGTCGTATGACGCAGACCATCTTCTTGTTCCTATTGGGTATCTATATCGGGCGTAGGCGATTATTCTACGATGAGGAGAATAATGTGCAGATATGGAAGCGTATTCTTATTGTTTCATCGTGCGCTTTTGCACTTATTTTACCGCTTTACACCTTCGTACCGGAGATGGTTGATGTTGCGTGTATCAAGAAGAGCCTGGATGTAATGTTCAAGATGTGGCGTAACCTCTCTATGATGTTTATGATTGTGGCGGGTGTGGTGCTGCTATTCTATCGCACCTCGGCACGCAACTTCCTTATCAAGATTGCGCCATACGGCAAGATGAGCCTCACAAACTACCTCTCGCAGTCGATAATAGGTGGATTTGTGTTCTATAACTGGGGACTTGGTCTATATCGTTATTGCGGTCATACGGTGAGCCTTCTTTTGGGCGTAGTCTGTATAGTGTTGCAATATATATTCTGTCGCTGGTGGCTCTCCCGTCACTCTCACGGCCCATTCGAGGCTCTGTGGCGAAAGTTAACTTGGCTCAAACACAATTAAGGACAAAAAAATAGCGGTTGTAACCGCTATTTTTTTTACTCTTTCTCTACTGGATCACAGGTTAAGCCTATACCTAACTTATTGAATATCTTTCGGTCTACCTCGCTCAACATTACTGTTGAGTGAACTTGGCAACCATTCAGTTTTGGAAGTTGGTCGAGAGCCTTACGACAGTTCTCATCGTTGATGCTCAACATCGAAAGCGCAACCAACACCTCGTCGGTGTGAAGTCGAGGATTTCCTCCGTGTAACAATCCCACCTTTGTTTTCTGTATAGGTTTAATCATCTGCTTCGGTATCAACTTTATATCGTGCGGAATACCCGCCAAATGCTTCGCTGCATTGAGCAAAAGCGCAGCGCTTGGGCCTAATAGGTCGCTGGTGCTTGCTGTAATAATTGTGCCATCTTGCAACTCGATAGCCGAGCAAGGTACTCCATCCTTATTCTTTCGCTCGTTGGCTGCCACCGTAGTCTTGCGATAGTCGGTAGTTAACTTCGCCTGCTTCATAATGAGCGAAAGTTTGTTCACCTCGTGTTCGTTGTCGCCCTTTTGTGCGAGATTGCAGAGTGCGTAGTAGTAGCGACGAATAACCTCGTTCATTGCAGCATTCGCACACACCTCCTCGTCGCTGATGCAGAAGCCTAACATATTGACTCCCATATCAGTAGGCGATTTGTATGGGCTCTCTCCATAGATGCTTTCGAAGATGGTGTTCAGAACGGGGAAAATCTCGATATCACGATTATAGTTTGACGCAACAATTCCATAGGCTTCGAGGTGGAATGGATCAATCATATTGACATCGTTCAAATCGGCAGTAGCCGCCTCGTATGCCACATTTACGGGGTGTTTGAGTGGCAAGTTCCAAACAGGGAAGGTCTCGAACTTGGCATATCCCGCCTTTATATTGCGCTTGTTTTCGTGGTAGAGTTGGCTCAAACATACAGCCATCTTGCCACTACCAGGACCTGGTGCGGTAACAAAGACAAGTGGACGAGAGGTCTCGACATAGTCGTTCTTTCCGAAACCCTCCTCCGAGTCGATAAGCGCTACATTGTGAGGGTAGCCCTCGATGGTGTAGTGGTAGTAGACCTTAATGCCTTGGCGTTCAAGTCGTTTGCGATAGGCGTCGGCACTTGATTGACCATTGTAGTGGGTTATGACTACTCCACTCACGCAGAGTCCCAAACCTTCGAATATGCCACGCAGACGCAACACAT
>JAEIGA010011046.1_pt1 | contig 13703 bp, 14 predicted proteins | sample 9270691 | NCBI WGS metagenome assembly JAEIGA01 (sample SAMN17057246, study PRJNA624740) | gut metagenome | biome: biome; isolation source: fecal sample | host: Bos grunniens | place: China: Xizang | collected 2019
TATCAATGCGACGCAATTTATGGTTGCTGCGATAAACATAGCCGACACTTTCTGTGGCCCATACGGCATACACCGCATTATTTATATGTTGATTCACATCAATATCATCAAAACGACACTTCATAACATGTGTTTTGTTCGTTTCAAAATCGGGGAATTTATCAAATGCACACCCGTACGCACGGGTTGGCACCACAACCGATGGCGATATATGATTTGCCAATGGAATTGGACGACGACGTGACATATCAATCAAAATCCATTGAGATGTCGCACGAACCATCAATCGACCGTCAGCCCCGTGAATTTCAAAGTCACGGGTTGCACGCAAGGCATCTTGGCATGATGGCCATGTTGAAAATGTCAACTCTTCACCTTCTGTTGGCAATTCCAGTATATCAACCAGATAGTACATCACAACCCAGCCAACATTATTTTCCAAGCAATATGTGCGGCCACACCCCAGGATTTCTGCATGACGGTCGGCAATAGATTGCAATTCGTTCATTAAAATCAATGGGCGAACATTACCAAACCTGTCGCATTGATACGCCTGTAAAACCCTGGTTTCAATCAATTTATCTGCCATAATAAATACCCCACAGAATAATTATTTTATTACAATCGGATGCCATGCAGATGTATCCAAGTTCTGTAATTCGGACGGCAAATCTGATACAGATACAACATTCCAACGCTGGGTTCGACCAAACGGACCGATTTTACCACGAACATTCAAATATTCTGGTTTTTCTTGCCAGATAACACTGGAATAAACCTTGCCGGATTTTGGGTCCATGATTTTGCCATCTTCGTATTTATTATCGTCAGCATCCCACTCCATATCCCACAAGATATCCATACCAACCATTTTTGGACTGCCCTTGACAGATGTTGCAACACGAACTGGATTTGATAATGTTTCAGATATCACACCATCAGAACCATAAAGTGCGACAATACGGCCCGCCAAATCAACATCATCGCCATCCATATATTCATATAACGCCACAATTGATTTTGGCGTATTTGTTTCATCATCAATCGTTTGATACATCCCAACAAAGGGCAATGCGGCATTTACTGTTAACGGCAAATACAATACCCCCAATACAGATAATAATTTTGTTTTCATAATATATTTTCCTTTGTATTTTTCACACATATCGGACACTTAAATATTACACAAAAAAGAACGATACTGCAAGAAAACTAAAAACATTTGACAACGAGTATTTTTGTATTACTATAATTGTCATGATATCACCATTACCAGAAGAAACCATTTCACATTTATACTTTCTTATCGGCAGCTTGCCGCTGTCGGTAAGTTTTGACGATGGCGAACAACTTTATGAATTCTGGATTGACGACGAGAATTGTGTGGCATTTTCCAGAAGATTTATAATGGATGACAACAATCGGCTAAATGTTTTGTATACAATCGTCAAAAATGATGAAATGTTGGCACAGATGGATGCGCTTGCAGAACGCCGCATCTTTACACCACAAGAGAAAGTTATCATTGATTTATTTGATGCATGTTCTAAAAAAATAATTAAACAAGAAATGCAACTGATGCAAAATAGATTCATTTTGCTGACCAGCGAATATACTCATAACTAATTATTTTGTACCGTACGGGCAACACGACAAAATGTGACACCGTATACCGCAGATGCACCTGCACGAATCAAGACACGACGCAATTCTGAAAATGTCGCACCAGATGTCATCACATCATCAACCAGTAATATCTTACGCCCACGAATTTTGTCCGGATTTACGACAGTAAACACACCACGAATATTTTCTGAACGCTGACGGGCGTTCTTGTGCCCCATGTCTGGACGAAATTTACGACGAACAGAATCCAGGTCCATGCCCACATTTAACGCCTGCGAAATCGGGCGTGCCAATAATGTCGCCTGGTTATATGTGCGTTTGAATAAACGACCACGGGCAAGAGGTACAGGCATCACAACATCTGCATCAACATCAATGTCACGCAACGCCCAAATCATCGCACGGGACATAAATCGTGCATATCCAACACGACCACCATGCTTGAATGGCAACATTGCCGCACGTGACACATCATCATATACACATGCAGATCGTATCCAATCCAGTTCACATTGACCAGACGCACACACTGGACACATTGCATTATCTGGCAAATCAATATCCATCGGAAATGGGAACCCGCAACGATAACACTTATGTTCATCAATCCAATAAAACGCAGACCAACAATCTGCACACAATTCACCATGAATTGATACCGGCGTATCACATAATGGACACGCCGGCGGAAATAAAAATTCAATCACAGATTTTAATATCTTTACCATGACATGCTTTTATATGTCTTTTTACCAACTGTATCGCCAAATATATCACGCTTTTGCTGAGTCAAGGTATCATATTCATCATTTGAAATAATACGCAACACAAAGCCTGGTTCATCACGAGATGACAGCACCGGCACAATACGTTGTTTTGATACACCATTGTCTGTTAAAACTTGTTCAACAATTGCCAAGCGACGGGCCGCCAATTTGCGTTCGTCTGCATCTTGGGTCATGTATTGTGGAATCGCAACCTGAATCGCACGGGTCGGCTTGCTTACAACAATACCAGCGTATTCTGTTAACAAATTATAATTATCACGCGACAATGACGAATCAGCATTACGGAACTTTATCTTAATTTCCAACGAACGAATCCCAGAACCTTCGGATAAATCACCACGCGCAGTAAAACCTTCGATAGAAGACGACATATCACTTGCCACATCAAAGCGATTATCCACAGGATATGTTGATAAATGTTTATTTTCAGACAAGAATGTTTTGCGAAACGCCTGGCGCAATTGGGCAGGAGTCATCTTGGACATATCATCACGAACCGCCGCAATGCGTGGCGACACATTCTTTTCCACAGAACGAACAACAACATCTGGCGCTTCCATCGGCACAACCATACGACGAAGATTTACCGGCTCAGCAACATTTGTTGATTCCAGCGACGCAATGCGGGTTGGCATTGGTTCTGACACAGTCTTGGTTTCTGCAATTGGTGCCGCAATCACACGAGGAGACACAGAACGCACACTTTCTTCGGCACGCATCTGCAACATATTCAAGCGTGCAATTTGTGTATCAATTTCAGAGATTGCAGGTTTCGCAGGCGCATCAGGCGCAGTTGCAATTTTATTGTCAATACTTTCTTCGGGCAACACCGCATCGCTGCGCATTACATGAAATTCATCGGGTGTCGGCATACGCAGAGATGTGCCACTTTTAGCCCACAAATCTGGACTTGGACGACGGGGCATTAACACATCGGCATTATTTGATGCAACAATTTGAGCCCCAGCATCAACAGATACCACAACAGGATTTACCGCATTGCGCGCAACAACACGGCGTGGTGTAATTTGTTTAGTCGCAACCACAGGTGCCACAACATCTTTTGCCGGTGTTGCCGTTGGTATCGATTCGCCAAATGCACTGCGTGCAGAAACACCCGCAGATGCAACATTCACAACCGGCAACCTGGCACTTGCCATGGCCGGCAATACAACAAATACCGACAATACGCTGAATGTAATACGATGCATATTTCCTTTCCTTCCGTTTGTATCATAGAACAAATGACGAATCGCACGCAAGTGGAAAAATGCAAATAAAAGTATAAAAACAATTATTTCTAGAATGTCACACGCAAGCCTGCAGATACAAATGGCGTATCAGATGTTGTACCACCAGAAATCCATCCATCAACATTTTCACTGTACTTATATCTGAACGACGCAATCAGCATATTATCTTGGAAATCTTTGACATCTGATTGCCACACACCTGTATCAGAAAACATATATGTCAAAGACACGGTATATTGCAGCAAATCATAACTAACCCCGGTACCAACAACAAAACCGTCTGAAATTGGACCAATTGGATTCTCATCATATATTACACGACCGGTCAGCCCCCAAATCCAACTGTTGTATTGGACATTCATACCCAAAGACATCTGCGCACGCCAATCAGCCGTCACCCCAGGTGTATAAATTTCATTATCAAAATCTTTTGGATTATCCATAAACGACACACCCAATGAATATGCCGTCTTTAATTTCCCAGACGGACGACGCAATTTTATTCCCGCATCCAGCGCAAAATCATAATTGTCTGTCAACCCCGCAACAGACAAACCATATTGCGCACCATTCGTTGGCGACGACACCAAATTCAAACGCAAAGAATTACTGCGACCACTGGTCAAAGTCGTATCTGCAATCACAGGACCCGACGGAATAATTTTTTCATTAAATATCGGACGGTCATTTATGCGCAAGCCGCCAACATCTGGCAATCCAATCCCCAGTTTTCGTGCAATCGAATCGGTAAAACCAAATTCAATGCGTCCAAGATTACGCAATTCAACAAATCCGAATGTTTCACGTGAAAAATTTCCCTTGTCCAAGGCCGCTTCGTCCAAGGCATAAACCAAACCAAATTTATAATTATCGTTTAACTGATAAGTCGCCTGGGCCCTGGCACGCCAATCGCCGATAAACAATGTCGATTCAAAGTCCGGTTCGATAATTCCGCCTGTACCATACCCAGTCAGTTTGAATGAAAATTTTCCCATATCATACTGAAACGCATTTGCGGCGTATGGCATAGTCATTATTGCCAACGCAATAATTTTTGAAAATATCGACATATTATTTTCCTTCGGATTCTTGCAAGATCGCATCACGCAATTTATTATACGCCCGTTCTTCGATTTGACGAACACGTTCACGTGATATGTTATATTTCTGAGACAAGGCTTCTAATGTTGCAACAGGTTCACGCAAACGGCGGGCGACCAATATTTCACGGTCACGTTCCGGCATCTTTTCAAGATGTTTTTTTAACAAGGCGTACCCACGGCGTCTGAATTCAATCTGTTCCAATGTTTCTTCGATTGTTTGACCATCAGCCGCCATGTTAGACAACACATCAACCGTGCCATCATCGGAATTTATCGGTGCATTTAACGAAACATCACGTGCACTAACCCGGGTTGCCATACGGGCAACATCTTTTTCGGGCACTTCTAAATATTCAGCAATTTGTTTTGTTTGCTCATCGGACAAATTATTATCCATAATCCCCAATGCACGCTTTGCCCGAGAAAGGTTAAAAAATACACGCTTTTGATTTGCAGATGTTCCAATACGCACAATAGACCAATTGTTCAAAATCGTTTCATAAATTTCTGCCTTGATCCAAAACATTGCATAGGTTGAAAAACGAAATCCTTTTTCTGGATCGAATTTCTGTAATGCCTGCATAAGCCCCATATTACCGCTAGCAATCAATTCTGATACAGGTATGCCATAATTTTTATAATCGTATGCCACAGACACAACAAGGCGCAAATGACTGGCCACCAGTTTTTCTGCCGCAGTCGAATCTTGCTTTTTTACCCATTCGGTTGCATATTCATATTCCTGTTCTGCGGTCAGGATTGGAATTTTTTGCACCATTTGGATATACTGGGCCAAAGAATTATCATCACTGACCCCACGAGACGCAACAATTCCGGCGGTTGATTTTACTGGTAAAGTACTCTTGATTTCCTTGCTCATAACTTTTATAGTATACCATAAATTAATATTTATCAAGTACAGGAGAATTTACAATGGCCACAATGTTGGAAAGAAATAAGAATGTTAAACAACCAAAAAAAACATACGCAGAACACGCCCAGGATGCGCTGTATCGTGAAGTATGGGAAGAAGTCAGCAATGAAAAGACTGTACAGTTTATAAAAAAGTATTCCAAGCATATTATGGCGGCGGCGATTGCAATTCTTATTGTTGCCACAGGTTTTCAAATCGGAATACGCACATATCATGCAAATAAAATCGCAACAGCCATCGCATACGAAGACGCAATTGCAAATATGGATGCAAATGCATTGGCGGCGTTGGCACAAAATTCTTCGGGCGCAACATCTGATTTGGCATTATTCCAATCTTATTTATTGTCTGGCGATACAAAGAAATTAGACCAACTGGCCAACGACGGCAACACACGTGATTTTCGTGACTTGGCAAAATTACATATTATCAGCGTTCGTGGCGATGCAATGACTGGCGAAGAAGTCGCAAAATATTTAAGCGGATTAGATACCAAGAATTCACCTTTTTATTACACAGCGCATTTGACAGTTGCGCAAAAGTATCTGGCCGAAGGTGACGCAGACGCTGCAAATAAACATCTGGACAAAATCATCAACGATAAAAACGCCCCGGCTGTTATTTCTGCAACCGCCCAGACATTACGATAATTCAAAGGATGTCGGCGATGCGTAAGTTCGGTGTAATATGTTGTATCTTAGGCTTGTGCGCATGTGACAAGCATGACCCGATATTGCCAGGGGTGCGGACGGCGATTTTTGACGGCGCAGAAATCAACATAAAAAACCAGCAAATAACAGATATACCCGATTCGGTCATTACACACGACAACACCAATTGCCCATATACCCAAGACAAGAATAATGTCATATGGAATGGCGACAAAAAGATTTTCAGCGGATTTCCAACTGCTAATTCTGTGATGGGCGATGTGCGACCAGTATGCAATGGAAAATATATCTATGCCGGACTGACCACAGGCGAAGTGATTAAAATCAATCCGAAAAATCGTCAGATTATGTGGATTGCAGATATATATCGGGCCAGCAACCTGACCGGGGGCGCATCAATGGTCGATATTGTCGCACCGGTTGTACCGCATGGCAGTTATGTATACGCAGGGGGACTGGGGGATGCGTTCTGTAAATTAAACGCCAACAATGGCAACAAGGTATGGTGTGTCGACATTAGCGTTCCTGTGCCATTTATTATCACGGAAAAGTATGCCTTTGTCGTGACCGCAGATAAACATCTGTATGCAATATCTGTCAAAAACGGCGATATATATTGGGCCACAGAAATCAAGACGCACGCCGCACCAAAATATGAAAACGGTATCATAAGTGTGGCGAAACAGAAGATAAATGTCGCAGATGGCAAAATTATTAAATAAAATACTGGACAAACCAAAAAATATATTATATGATTGTTCGGCTTTGGGTGTTTAGCTCAGTTGATTAGAGCATCTCGTTTACACCGAGAGGGTCGGGGGTTTGAGTCCCTCAACACCCACCAGAATTCAAAAACCGCCATATGGCGGTTTTATTTTTGTGTTTTGAAAAAAGATATATTACAATCACCTTTATGAAGCAAAAAAAGGAGAAAAGATATGAAAAAATTAGTATCCATCATCGCATTAACCGCAATGATTAGTGGTTGCACCACTGTTAACCCATATACAGGTCAAACCCAGACCGCAAAATCAACATGGGGAACCGCAATTGGTGCCGCCACAGGCGCCATCATCGGCAGTCGTTCCAGCAGCGAAGGCGCATTGATTGGTGCATTGGCCGGCGGTGCCGTTGGTGGTGGAATTGGATATTACCTGGATGTCCAGGCGGCAGAACTGCGTGCAGAATTGGCATCAACGGGCGTTCAGGTTGTTGAGTCTGATGACAACATTCGACTGATTATGCCAGGCAACATCACATTCAAAACAGATTCCGCGGATATAAATGCGTCGTTCTATCCAGTATTAAATTCTGTGGCCAAGGTTTTGAACAAGTACAATAAAACAACCGTATTGGTATCTGGACACACAGACAGCACTGGCAGCGCAGATTATAATCTGAACCTGTCACGTGAACGCGCACAATCTGTGGCAGATTATCTGGCAGGCCAAGGCATCAAGACAAGCAGATTTGAAGTTATTGGAATGGGATCATCTAATCCAATCGCATCTAACACAACCGCCAATGGACGCAGTCTGAACAGACGAGTTGAAATAAAAATTATTCCAAACAAATAATACACCCGCCAATTGGCGGGATTTTTTTGTGGGAAAAAATTTAAGAGAGTAAGTAATTTTTTAGACCCTGTTCCTGCCTGCGCAGGAATGACAATTTTTTTGCAAAAAAATTGTTTTAAAATGTGGGAAATGCACGGGGGTGACAATGTAAAAAGTCTGGAACCCATGGGTGTTAATAATTATTGATTGTTTGTGTAAATTTGTTGTATCTTGTAATCAAGAGCATATTTGTTGGAGAATTTAATATGAAAAAAATCTTGTTGTGTTTGGCCGTTGTAATGCCGCTGTGTAATGCGTATGCAATTGTTGGTGGGCAGGATTGTCCGTCCGGAACCAAATATGATAATTATTTGGAAAAATGTATGCAACAGATATGTGATACAATGGAGGGCAGTGCCATTACATGTACAAAAAGTGGCATGGTTAAGTGCTGTAAATATAATCCCAACGGATGCCCGACAACAGGATACATGTGTTCTTGTGTGACATCTAATGAATGTACCCGGGATTATCTCTGTCAGCATGTTGCCGGTGAACCGAACGACGTTGGTGCCTGTAAAATATATAATGATTGTAAGAAAGAGACATGGGAACTCTGGAGCCCCATAACCATTTCTTCGCATAGATATACGGCAAACTTGACAACGTACTGTTCCCAGGGGTGTTATTTGGATGGCACAACGTGCAGGCAATGCCCAGGCGCCGAGGCAACAACGGCGGCATCTAATGAAATCACGGTGAATGGCCAGACGTTGAAAATGGGCACGGGCGGTGTTACGTCTTGTTATTTGGAAAATGGAAAATCTTATACCGACGAATCAGGAGAATTTACTGTAAGCGAAAATTGCCAATATTCTGGCAATTAACGCCTTTGTAATTGCAAATGGGATTTTTTGTGTTAAAATCTTGCCAACAATAACAAAAGGTAAAATATGACACTTGAAAATCTGGCGGCAGGGAAATTGCCACCAAAAAAAATGAATGCAATTATTGAAATTCCAGAAAATGGACATGTAAAGTATGAAATTGACAAGGAAACGGGACTGTTAAAGGTGGATCGTATTTTGCATGCACCAATGGCGTATCCGGCGAACTATGGTTATTTCCCAGGAACATTGGGTGATGATGGCGACCCATTGGATTGTATCGTGGTATGTAATGCACCGCTGCGCCCTGGCGTTTTGATTGAAGTACGTCCAATCGGCGCATTGTTAATGGAAGACCAGGCCGGCGGCGATGAAAAAATTATCTGTGTGCCACGCGACAAGATTGACCCATATTATGAAAAAATAGAATTTATTGAACAGTTGCCAGAAATACTGCGTTCAAAAATCGAATATTTCTTTAAGCATTATAAAGATTTACAAGGGGGCGCATGGTCCAAGATTTTGGGTTGGGCCGATCGTGAAACCGCAGACAAACTGATTATGGAAAGTATCGACAGATACTGGGCACGCAAGCGTGAAACACAATAAAAACTTGCGTTTGCGTCAGTTATTCTTATAATCAAGGCAGAAAAATTAAAACAAGGGGTATTTATTATGGCATCTTATATTGCAAACGATATGCGTGTGGGTTGGGTTATTTCTCATAATGGTAAAAGATATTCTGTAACATCTATTACCAAGGTAAAACCTGGTAAAGGTGGCGCATTTGTTCAGGCAGACTTGCGTGATATTGATTCTGGAAACAAGGGCGGTGATCGCTGGCGCGCAGAAGACAAGGTTGAAAAGCTGATGGTCGAAGACTTTGATTGTCAATACCTGTATGCAGACGGCACAGATGCGTTCTTTATGAATTTGTCTGATTATGAACAATTCACTATGGCCGTTGAATCATTGGGCGAAGCAATGAAATTCTTGGCCCCAGAAATGGTTGTAAAGGCAAACTTTGTCGAAGGTCAGCCGGTATCAATTTCTTTGCCAAAGACGGTTATTGCCGTGGTCGAAGAAACAGAACCAGCATTAAAAGGTCAGACCGTTTCATCCAGCGGTGGTAAACCTGCGATATTGGACAACGGTGTTCGTGTTCAGGTTCCTTTGTTCATCGAACAAGGTGAAAAAATCGTTGTTAATACAGAAACATTAGAATATGTAGAACGTGCAAAATAAAAACATTCTAGTTATTCAATCAAAACCGCCAATCGGCGGTTTTTTTAAACACTAAAAATGATATAAAAATACATTTGCGTATAAATATTGCTTTTTATCAATTTGTTCAGTATAATGATTATTGAACTTTATGGATGTAAGGTTCGGGGTTTTCAAGCCCTATAAAACAGTAAATGCGCGATTGTGCATATAAAAACATACAACCTGACCAATCGGTCGGGTATCTGTGGTTATACAATAGGGATATCCTAAAAGCCATGGAATCATTCTGTTTTATGATCTTGAAAATGCCCGACCATCAATTCGATTGATGGTTTTTTCTTGGCATTTTAACAAAGGAATAAATCATGAATAAAATTTCAGTTATAGTACCTGTATTTAATGTTGATAAATTTTTAGATCAATGTTTAAACAGTATAATAAATCAGACCTTTAGAAATTTGGAAATACTTGTTGTTGACGATGGATCAACTGATGGCTCTAAAAAAATTTACGAAAAATATGCTGCCGTTGACAATCGCATTAAAATAATTCATCAGAAAAATTCAGGGATCTCTATCGCCAGGAATACTGGATTAAAATTTGCATCTGGACAATGGGTACACTTTATAGATTCTGATGACTATATCGATATTGATTACTATGAAAAAATGATAAACGCAATTGGAAATACAGAACCAGATATACTGGCAGGATGCGTCATTTCGCAAAATTCAAATTTATATAACATTCAATATAAATCCAAATGTATATTATCAACATCATCAGAAAAATTTTTACAATTAAATGCCCTCAAGAACTGTACTGTCTGGCGATATATTTTTTCTCGTAAATTTCTAGATAAAAACCGTTTAAAATTTGTCCCCAAACGCATATTTGAGGACATGCTATTTATTCCAAAAGCAATATTATTAGCCAACTATGTTATAACTGTACCAGATGCAAATTATCACTATGTACGCAATCCCAACTCTTTGCTTAACAGACCAGAAACAGAAGAACGAAAACAACAGTATGCTCTTGCCGAACAATATGTGACTAACTTTGCGCAAAAGCACAATTTGGTACACATTTTACACAAAAGTAGAAACATCCAAATTACAACATATAAAATACTATTCTTCAAACTATTCAAAACCATTTTTTTCAAGGATGCTAATGAGAAAAAATATTATCTTTTTGGAATACGAATAATGAAGGCATATATAAAAACAGAATCTTAACAATAAAAAACACCGGCAAATGCCGGTGTTTTTTATTGTTTCGGTTTTAGTTCTTTTTTGGGAACCGTACCGCTGCCTGGGCCGCTGCCAAACGTGCGATTGGCACACGGAATGGTGAACATGATACAGAATTAAATCCAACCTGATGGAAGAATGAAATAGATTCTGGATCACCACCGTGTTCACCGCAAACACCCAAGTGAATGTGTTCACCCTTGGTGTCACGAGCCTTTTTCACAGCATCTTTAATCAACAGACCAACACCCAACTGGTCAACAGATGCAAATGGATCTGCGACATATACGCCACGGGCACGGTATTCATCCAAGATTTTTGCCGTGTCGTCACGTGACATACCCAATGTTGTCTGGGTCAAGTCGTTTGTACCAAATTCAAAGAATTCACAAGATTCTGCGATTTCATTTGCCAATACTGCTGCACGTGGCAATTCAATCATTGAACCAACAGTGTAGTCGACAGACGCGCCTTTTTCTGCGAACAATGATTGTGCTGTTGCATCGATAACAGCCTTGACGATATCAACTTCTTTCTTGGAACCAACCAATGGAACTTCGATTTCTGGATAAACCTGGATGCCATTTGATTTGCATTCCAATGCCGCGGACAGAATCGCACGAGTCTGCATTTCACAGATTTCTGGGTATGTAATCGCCAAGCGGCAACCACGATGACCCAACATTGGATTCTGTTCATGCAATTGTTCTGCACGCATTTTAATGAATTCAACAGATTTACCAATATGGTTCGCCAATTCTTCGATTTCGGCGTCTGTATGTGGCAAGAATTCATGTAGTGGTGGGTCAATCAAACGGATTGTGACCGGCAGACCATCCATAATCTTGAACAGTTCTACAAAGTCAGCCTTTTGATATGGCAACAATTTTGCCAAGGCTGCACGGCGACCCGCTTCGTCTTCGGCCAAAATCATCTCTCTCATATCCTGGATACGGGATGGATCAAAGAACATGTGTTCTGTACGCGCCAAACCAATACCTTCGGCACCAAAGTCACGTGCTTGTTTTGCATCTTTTGGTGTTTCGGCGTTTGCCTTGACAGTCAATGTTTTGATTTCATCAACCCATTTCATCAATGTACCAAAATTACCCGTCAATTCGACAGATACTGTCGGGATTTTACCTTCGATAATCTGACCCTTGGCACCATCAATAGATACCCAATCGCCTTCGTTGATAACAACACCAGATGTTGTCTTTAATGTTTTGGATTCGTAATCAATCTTGATATCAGGAGAACCAGATACGCATGGTGTTCCCATACCACGAGCAACCACCGCAGCGTGAGATGTCATACCACCACGTGCAGTAATAACACCCTGGGCAGCATTCATACCGGCGATATCTTCTGGGGATGTTTCGATACGAATCAACATAACCTGTTTACCTTCGGATGCCCATTTTTCGGCGTCTTCGGCATTAAATACAGCCATACCAACCGCCGCACCTGGGGATGCTGGCAAACCTGTGGCAATAACACGTTTTTCCGCCTTTGGATCCAACATTGGGTGCAACAAGTGATCCAACTGATCTGCACCAACACGCAGGATTGCTTCTTCTTTGGTCAACAAGCCTTCTTCGACCATTTCAACCGCCATGCGAACAGCTGCGGCTGCTGTGCGTTTACCATTACGGCATTGCAACATCCAAAGTTTTCCATGTTCGATTGTGATTTCCATATCCTGCATGTCTTTGTAGTGCTTTTCAAACTTTTCACGAACATCGCACAATTCCTGATATACTGCAGGCATCGCTTCTTCCAAAGACAAACGACCAGAATCATCCTTGCTCATAGGCTGTGGTGTGCGAATACCAGCCACAACGTCTTCACCCTGGGCGTTAATCAGGTATTCACCATAGTATTTATTTTCACCGGTGGCTGGGTCACGGCTGAAACATACGCCAGTTGCAGAATCGTCACCAGAATTACCGAATACCATTGCCTGGACATTAACTGCGGTACCCCAATCAGCAGGAATATTGTTCAATTTACGATATGTGATGGCCTTTTTAGACATCCATGAACCAAATACCGCACCGATACCCATTTCCAACTGTTTCCATGGATCTTGTGGGAAAACCTTGCCGATTTTAACGCCGATTTCTTTGAACTTTTCAACCAAGTCTTTCAAATCATCAGCAGTTAATTCTGTATCCAGTTTATAGCCTTTGTCTTCTTTCATGCGTTCCAATGTATGTTCAAACAAATCAATGTCTGCACCCATAACAACTTCGCTAAACATCATGATAAAACGACGATATGAATCATATGCGAATCTTTCGTTACCAGAAATTTTCGCCAATGCTTTTACAGTATCATCATTCAAACCCAAGTTCAAAACAGTATCCATCATACCTGGCATTGAAACACGTGCACCAGAA
>JAEIGA010011047.1_pt1 | contig 13701 bp, 10 predicted proteins | sample 9270691 | NCBI WGS metagenome assembly JAEIGA01 (sample SAMN17057246, study PRJNA624740) | gut metagenome | biome: biome; isolation source: fecal sample | host: Bos grunniens | place: China: Xizang | collected 2019
GTTGTCAGCCGATCCGTAAGTCTTGATGATCTGGGTTCTGAACACATCTTCAAGCACACCCATCATTGTAGCTCTGTCGATGTTCTTCTGATTCTTGAACTCGGCAAAAGCGTCTTTAAGTTCAATCTTTTCCATTGTTATTTCTTATTAGTTAAATTCAATAAAAGGTTTTACAGAATTGACCTGGTCCATGGTGAAACGGTCCACATGCTCCACGATCTCCTTCTTTTTCTTGCCCTCCACGGCCTCCTTCTGAGAGTACTTGAGGGTGATGCTTTCCTGGTCTGCGGCCTCGAGCACTGCAACCATCTTCCTGCCTCCCTTGAGCTGCACCTCTACCTTCTTTCCTACTGCCTTCTCGAACTGCTTGAACACCTTGAACGGCTGGTCAAGACCTGCTGATGTCACAGTGAGCGAGTAGTCCTCTGTCTCCCTGTCGAACTTTGTCTCGAAGAACCTGCTGATGGCAACACAGTCCTCCAGTTCCACCTTTCCTTCCTCTGATTCGATGGTCACTTCGACGTCATTGTCCCTGCTGACTGTAACCTCGACAAGATAAAGGCCCCTTGCAACGATTTCGCTGCTGATAGCATCAATTATTTCCGATATTTTCATATATTTGTTCGTGATAGTGCACAAAATAAGGGGGCTATCTGCCCCCTGAATCATTCTCACGGTGCAAATATAGAAAGGAAATCATAAAAAAACAAATATAAGTTCATGGAATTCAGAGCAAAAGAGATAGCAGATATCCTGGGGGGAACCGTTGACGGCAATCCTGAAATCAAGGTGACCGCATTTGCCCGCATAGAAAGCGGAAAACCAGGCAGCATATCATTCTTCGCAAATCCGAAATACGAGCAGTATGTCTATACCAGCAAGGCAGATATAATCATTGTAAACAAGTCGTTTGAACCAAAGGAGCCTGTGACGGCGACGATGGTCAGGGTGGACGATGCTTATGCGGCGGTTGCGGCCCTTCTTGACTATGTGACAGCGCAGAAACGCTCATACAGGAGATATCGCGGCTGTCGCAGCAGGGTGCGCTGGAGCTCCAGGATCGGCAGCAAGGTGTATGTGGGTGACTTTGCCTACATCGGAAAGAGGGCTCAGGTAGGTTCGTATACCAAGATCTATGAGCATGTGTTTGTGGGTGACGACGTGAAGATCGGTTCGCGCTGCATAATCTATCCGGGTGTCCGTATCTATCCGGGCTGTGTCATCGGTGACAATGTTATCATCCACGCCAATGCAGTGATAGGTTCCGATGGATTCGGATTTGCTCCGCTCGAAGACGGAACATGGAAAAAGATCGAGCATACCGGCAACGTGATCATCGAAGATGATGTGGAGATCGGAGCGAATACATGTGTGGACAAGTCCCAGATGGGATCTACCGTGATCGGAAAGGGCACAAAGCTTGATAACCTCTGCCAGATAGCGCATAATGTGGAGATAGCCGGAAACACAGTGATGGCCGCACAGACCGGAATCGCCGGTTCGACGAAGATCGGAAACCATTGCATCATCGGAGGACAGGTAGGTATGGCAGGACATATCGAGATTGCCGACAATACAAGCATAGCGGCTCAGTCGGGCATAATGAGCTCTATCAAGAAGGAAGGAACATCATGGATGGGATCTCCGGCAATGCCTTTGAGGGAATATCTGCGCAGTTATGCCGTTTTTAGGAAGTCTGGAAAATAGGAATATAGAAAATATTCACTATCTTTGCGGGCTAAAATCTTAAAAAACAGGTAGAAAAGGAAATGCAGTTGCAGCAGACTTTAAGAAAAAGCTATACGTTTGAAGGAAAGGGACTTCATACGGGAAAGGTCGCAAAGATGATCGTGGGGCCGGCACCAGTGGACACTGGTATCATATTCAGAAGGACTGATCTCGGAGAGGGAATTCAGGTTGAGGCTATTGCAGAGAATGTATCAAGCACAGCCAGAAGCACTACCATATCAAACGGAGACGCGTCTGTGTCAACTATTGAACACCTTCTTTCGGCGCTTACAGGAATGGGAGTCGACAATGCATATGTCGATATCGACAATGTAGAGGTGCCTATCCTTGACGGAAGCGCGAAGCCATATATCGATGCTATCTGGGCAGACGGATTCGTTCAGCAGGAAGCGCCAAGACGCTACATAGAGCTGAAGGAGGCAGTCGAGATCGTAAACGAGGAGAAGGGTTCAAGGGTCCGTATCGAGCCGGCTGAAGAGTTCTCGTACGACATCAAGGTCGATTTCAATTCGAGGGTTCTCGGAGTGCAGAATGCGCAGTGGGATTCTTCTGTTGCATATCAGAATGAGATCGGAGTCTGCAGGACTTTCGTCTTCTTCCATGAGATCGAATTCCTTTTCAAGAACGGACTTGTCAAGGGCGGAGATGTCGACAATGCGATCGTGATTGTCGAGCATCCTGTGACAAAGGAGCAGGTTGATGACATGAGCAGACTTTTTGACGTTCCTGCTCTTGAGGTACGTGAAGACGGCTATCTCAGCAACCTCCAGCTCCGTTTCAGCAACGAATGTGCAAGACACAAACTTCTCGACCTTATCGGCGACCTCAGGCTCTGCGGAGGATTCCTCAAGGCCAAGGTGACGGCGGAGAAGGCGGGACATGGTATCAATACAACAGCTGCCAAGGCAGTAAGAAATTCATTATAATATGGCAAACATTCATCCACTCGCAACAGTGCATCCTAACGCAAAGTTGGGAGAAAATGTAGAGGTAGGACCTTATGCATATATCGAGGAACATGTAGAGATCGGCGACGGATCCAAGATCCTTCCGCACGCAACGATCTTCAACTATGTCAAGATGGGTAAAAACTGTACTGTTTTTCCTGGAGCGGTAATCGGTGCAATACCTCAGGACCTTAAATTTGACGGAGAGATCACATATGTAGAGATCGGTGACAATGTGAATATCCGTGAGTGCGCGACCATCAACCGTGGAACAAAGGCAAGCGGCAGGGGAGTGACCAAAATCGGCAACAACGTACTCCTCATGTCGTACACACATGTCGCTCACGACTGTACAGTCGGCAACAACTGTATCCTCGTAAGCTATGTGGGTATCGCAGGTGAGACAGATGTGGACGATTGGGCAACAATCGGAGGAAGCACAGTGGCTCATCAGTTCTCAAGAATCGGAAAGCACGCATTCGTAGGTGGCGGATGCAAGATCAACAAGGATGTACCTCCTTATGTGCTTTGCGGCCGTGACCCTCTCACTTATGCAGGCGTAAACATCGTAGGACTTCGTAGAAGAGGCTTTACATCGGATCAGATCCGCAGCATCAAGGACATGTACGACATCATCTACAATGCTGGTACAAACTTCTCTGATGCCCTCGCTAAGATCGAACTCGGATTCCCTGAGTCTGAGGAGAGAGATACCATCGTGAACTTCATCAGGAATTCGAAGAGAGGTATCATCAGAGGACTTAACTCGGAGACAAAGGGTAATATTGACTAAGGTGGTCAAGCTATTCTCAACGGCATACTTTCCTCCCGTATCCTATTTTGCCGCAATGGCAGAGGATATGTCGGGCCTTATAAGCAGACGCGGCGACGGCAGTTCACTCGAACTGTCGCCGTCTGTCGTTTATATCGAGGCCTGTGAGAATTTCCAGAAGCAGTCATACCGTAACCGCTGCAGATTCTATGGCGCGGAAGGTGTCCAGACCCTGTCTTTTCCTATTGTCCATGAGGGCGGCACACATAAGATTCCCATCAATGAAATCAGGATCGACTACAAGACGCCATGGGTGCAGCAGCACGAGAGAGCTATAGTCTCGGCATACGGAATGTCTGCGTATTTCGATTATTATAAGGATGAACTCTTTGCTATCCTCGAAAGCGGATATGAGCGTCTCTTCGACCTTAACCTTGCCCTGATCCGTTTCTTTGTCGATAAGATCGGACTCAAGGTGGATATCCGTATGACGGAGGAATATGTACGTGAAACTGACATGGTGGATCTAAGGGAGTCCATCCATCCCAAGCGTCCGAACGCAATTCTTTCTCAACTGGATCTGGAAAAGCCGTATTTCCAGGTCTTCGCCCCGAAATACGGCTTTGTGTCAGATCTGTCCATCATGGACCTCCTTTTCAACGAGGGACCGGACAGTATTTTGTATCTGAAGCGTCTATAGAAGACACTCAACTTAGAATCTCCAGCCCAAAGTGAGGAGAACCTTCCAGGCATCTTTCCTGTTCCTGATTTCAGGCGCATATACCTCGTACTCAGCCATGTAATCGCTATATGGCATGAAGTATTCGTCGGATGCGAATGCGTATCTGCATGCGATGTCAGCGAAGAACGATTTCCTGCTGTTGAATCCGAGTCCGAATGACGCATTCTGTGCTGCTGGAATCTCTGTCAGTTCCGGCGCTGTTGTCAGACCATATCCGGCTCTTACCGCCAGTCTGTCTACTGGCTTTACCTCCACTCCGGCCCTGAGCATGTGTGATGTGCCGAAAATATCCCTGATGTCGTCGTTGAGGTCTGAGAAATACTCTCTTCCATCGTCGAATCCGTTTCTTTTGAACTTCATTGCACTATAGTCGCAAAGCTCGTAGTCCACGCTGAATACCGCCAGCTTGCCCAATGTGTATGCAAGACCGAAGTTCGCTCTCCATGGTTCGCTGAAGTTATAGTAGTCTTCTCCTTCCGGACTTGATGCTGATGCGTTGAAGTTGTTGTCAGTGTAGTTTGTCTCGCCGTACATCTGCCAGAATTCATTTACATTTGTGGCGGTCGGAGTCTGGATGGCTGCGCCAAAGCGGATTCCTGCTCCAGGAGTGAGGATGATACCGAACTTTCCGTAAACGCCGGATGTGTTCACGCTGTATGAGTATTTGTACTTCATGCTGTCGAAGTATATGGTCTTGCCGTTCTGAAGCTCGATCACGAAGTTCGAAGGATCCACTGCTGTTTCCTTGAAATACTCGTCGTATGAATAATGCATCGATGTGATGCCGATGTTCGCTCCGATGAAGAGGAAGTCGGAGATGTTGAATCCCAGGTTGATAAGGTAGTCATTCTTACCGCCTCGAACCTGTCTTCCGTATGACTGGTCAAGCGGACCTCCCAAGGTAATCTCCGTCTGTCCCATATTGTTGTCGAAGATCAACTCGCTGGCTCCCACGAACTGGTCGTCATAGTTTCCGAATGTCGAGATCATTCCGCTCTGGTATCCCACCACATATTTCCATGGGTCGTAGTCATACGCATTTTTAGCGTCAAGGTTGGATCCGAGAAGTCCCATCTGGGTCGCTTCTGTGGCCAATGCTCCCATAAACGAAGTTGTCGAGTTGACTCCTGCCGCGTACACATCCTCGTTCCAGCTGTTGGTCCTGTTCACGACGAATCCGAAGGTTACGTTCTTAAGTCCCGATGATCTTCCCGTGCTCCAGTTGAATGTCATTCCGAGGTTTGGCATTGAGAAGTGTGCCGCAGAGTTCCTGAACTCCCTTTCGAAGTATGGAAGGTAGCCGTCTGCATATGGTGACATGCCCTGGGCTGTGTTCGATGCGATGGTCAGTGAGGGTGTAATGGATAGCTGGGAGTATTTTGCCACGGCGCTGCCGGCCGGGTTGATGCCGATTGATCCGAGGTCTCCGCCAAGAGCGGTGAAGGCGTTGCCCATTGCCACCGATCTTGCTGTGCCTTCATAGTTCCTTTCGCTGAAAAGCAGTGCGTCATAGGCGGTCTGCGCCTGTGCTGATAACGCTGCTATACCTAGCAATATTGTGAAGAATGTCTTTCTCATATCTTTCTGTCTTCTGTTTTACTATCTTCTTGATGATGAGCCTCCGCTTCTGCTTGAGCCTCCGCTGAATCCACCGCCCATGCTGCTTCTGCCTGTGCTGCCTCCGAAACTGCTGCCCGTGCTATAGCTTCTGGTCGGAGTGTATGTTGAACGGCTTGTCGAGCTTTCGCTGCTTCTGTATGATGATCCGGTGTTGCGGTATGTTGCTGTTCCGGATGGCCTCTGCACAGTAGAACCGCTTAAGGTCCTGTCAGAGCTTGATGTGGTTCCGACTGCAGATGATGGTCTGCGATAGTTCTGGACTGTTGTGACTGATCCGTTCCTGACCGGTGTTGCAGATTGTGTCGCGGTGTTTTCTGTTCTTACCGCTGATCTGACTCTAGCCGGAGTCGTTGCAGTCACGCGCGATGCTGTGGCTCCGCCTGTTGTCCTTGACGCTGTTGTGACTCTCTCCGCCTGTGCTCTCGATGCAGATGTTGAGGATACGCTTCGTCCTGTCCTGCTGGCTGTAGCGATTCCGCCTCGGGTCGATACCTTGCTTGTGAACGCTCTGTCGGCTCCGGTGCTTTGCCTTGAGCCGTGCCAGTTGTCATCTTTTATCGGTCCTGCGTGGATGTGGTGGTGATGGTATCCCCAGTATGGGTCCCAACCTCCGTACCATCCTGCGTAGTGAGGATACATGTAACCGTAGTATGGGTTGTACCAGCCTCCGTACCATCCGCCATAGTATCCGCCGTAACCGTAGTACCAAGGGTCGTACCATCCGCTGTATCCATAATACCATGGGTCATACCATCCTCTGTAGTGCCATGGGGTGTAAGCCCATGTGTTCCAATACCATGGGTCTCCGTACCAAGGATTGTAATGTCTGCTCCAATACCATGAACTGCCTACACTGTACGGCGTGTAGTATGACCACGGGTTGATGTTGTTGTGCCAGTCATATGGGTTTTCTCCGACTGTCACGACTGTGCTTCCCAGGGATTTGTCATATCTGATGCTCGCTGACATGTTTTCCGGAATCATCACAGTGTCTTTCTTCTCGCCGAAAAGGTATATTGCCGAGGCCTTTGTCTTTTCTACCAGAGCTTCTGTCTCGGCTTTGGTTTCCTGCTTCTCCTCCTTTGACCTGAAAGACGGACCGCTGCTGTAGATACCGTCCTCAAACATGGCTGAACCTGAAGATGCGGCCTGTTGAGCCATTGTTCCGCATGCGGTCATCAGGATGGCGGCCGCAATCATGAGCAATGAGTTCTTTTTCATAGTCTTTCTCCTTATTTATTTGTAATAATTTCGTATCTTCGCATCCTGTTTGATTATGCAATAACCATACCTGTCTTGCAGGTGGACGACAGTTGCGCTTTCAAATACAAAGATATAGATAAAAACAATAAAAAGTAAGATACAATGGCAAAAGAAGTAACCAAAAGGTCAGACAACTACTCGCAGTGGTATGACAACCTTGTAGTAAAGGCAGACCTCGCAGAACGTTCTGCAGTAAGAGGCTGTATGGTGATCAAGCCATACGGCTATGCAATCTGGGAGAAGATGCAGGATGTGCTTGACAAGATGTTCAAGGAGACAGGACATGTAAACGCATATTTCCCGCTGTTCATCCCTAAGTCTTTCCTCAGCCGTGAGGCAGAGCATGTGGAAGGCTTCGCAAAGGAATGTGCGGTGGTGACCCACCACAGACTCATGGCTTCTCCAGACGGAAAGGGCGTCGTTGTTGACCCATCGGCAAAGCTCGAGGAAGAGCTCATCGTAAGACCGACTTCAGAGACTATCATCTGGAATACATATAAGAACTGGATCACATCGTGGAGAGATCTCCCGATCCTCTGCAACCAGTGGGCAAATGTCGTGCGCTGGGAGATGCGTACCCGTCTTTTCCTCCGTACCGCAGAGTTCCTCTGGCAGGAGGGTCACACCGCTCACGCAACTCGTCAGGAGGCTGAGGAGGAGACAATGAAGATGGTGAATGTGTACGCTGACTTTGCGCGTAACTACATGGGTGTCCCTGTCGTAGTGGGACACAAGAGCCCTAACGAGCGCTTCGCAGGTGCTCTCGACACAATGACAATCGAGGCTCTCATGCAGGACGGAAAGGCTCTCCAGGCAGGTACATCACACTTCCTCGGACAGAATTTCGCAAAGGCGTTCGATGTGACATTCACAAACAAGGAAGGCCAGCAGGAGCTTGTGTGGGCGACTTCATGGGGTGTTTCAACCCGTCTTATGGGTGCTCTCATCATGGCTCACGGAGATGACAACGGACTCGTTCTTCCTCCAAAGCTCGCTCCTATCCAGGTCGTGATGGTTCCTATCACAGGAAAGGATGAGACAGTCAACAACGCTATCCTCGACAAGATGTATGCGTTCAAGAAGGAGCTCGAGGCCAAGGGCATCAGCGTGAAGATAGATGCTCGTGACACTCTCCGTCCTGGCTTCAAGTTCGCAGAGTGGGAACTCAAGGGTGTTCCTGTTCGTCTTGCAATGGGTGCGCGTGACCTTGAGAACGGCACAGTGGAGCTTGCTCGCCGTGACACATGCGAGAAGGCTTCGCACTCACAGGAGGGTATCGCTGACGTGATTGCAGCGCTTCTTGATGACATCCAGGCAAACATCTATGCAAAGGCGCTCAAGTTCCGCGACGACAACATCCGCAAGGTGGACACTTGGGAAGAGTTTAAGGAGGAGATCACCAAGGGCGGATTCCTTCTCTGCCACTGGGACGGTACTCCTGAGACTGAGGAGAAGATCAAGGAGGAGACAAAGGCGACTATCCGCTGTATTCCTGTAGACAGTGCGGTATGCATGGAGGAAGGCAAGTGCATCTACTCAGGCAAGCCTTCAAGCCAGAGAGTATTGTTTGCAATTTCTTATTAAAGCCTTCGTCTTTAATGAGGTCTACGTTACCTCCCCTCTAAATCTCCCCTCTCGGAGGGGAGACTTACCATCGGCCAGAAGGCCTCAAATTTATTGTTTTGACTATGAAAAAGATATTTATAGCTATTTCAGCAGCCCTGATTTCTATGGGCGCATATGCGCAGGACGCGCAGCAGGCAGCGGCAGACGCTGCAAAGGCAATGGAGGCAGCTCCTGAAGCTCCCGCTAAGGTTGAGAAACCGAACTATTGGACAGAGTCGCTCAAGACAAACGTGACCCTTGGCCAGACAAGCCTTACCAACTGGGCAGCCGGTGGTGACAATACGATGTCGCTGGCCGCATATATCGACGGAAACGCTAACTGGAAGAAGGGTGACATGTTCTGGAACAACCGTCTTCAGCTTGACTACGGTTTCCTTTGGGCTTCGTCAAAGCCAATCCTCCAGAAGAACATGGACCGTATCTACCTTGAGAGCAAGTGGGGATATAAGGCTCCGTCTACAAAATATCTGTACTTCTCTGCGAACTATGACTTCAAGTCGCAGTTCACAGATACATGGGATTATGCGACTCCGACAACCAAGGCAGACGGTTCTGCATTCGGCGATGATGAGAAGCCTGTCCGTGAAGACTGGCTCGCGGCAAAGACCCTCAAGTCTGGTTTCCTTTCACCTGCGTACACAAATCTCGCGCTCGGTATTGACTTCGTTCCGAACAAGTGGTTCTCGCTCAACTTCGCCCCTCTCACAGGAGGTTTCGTGATCGTGACCAATCCGGAACTGAGAAAGACATATTCAATGAAGGAAAATGCCGACGGAACATTCAAGGCTGCAAAGTTCGAGTTCGGTGCCCAGCTCAAGATGGACGCAAAGGTGAATGTGAACGACAACTTCGCATACAGCACACAGGTTGTTCTCTTTGCCAACTACCTCGACATCAATCACTGTCCACGTATCAACTGGGACAACCGTATTGACTGGAAGCTTGCAAAGTACTTCTCTCTTACGCTTGCTACCAACTTGATCTATGACGATACGATCCTTATCACTTCATCGAAATATCCTGAAGGAAAGAAAGGTGTGGTTCAGTTCAAGGAGTCTATCGCATTCGGATTCACTTACACAATCGCGAACAAGAAATAATGCTTAACCGCTTCAAGCATATAGTAGAGGAAATGAGGGGGCTGATCGATGATTCACGGTCAGCCTCTTTTCTCTTGGCGGTCAGCGGGGGAGTGGACTCAATGTGTCTTGCGGACATGTGGCTTCGCTGCTTTGGTGCTGAGAGCTGCGCCATCGCGCACTGTAACTTCAACCTTAGGGGAGAGGACAGCGACGGCGATGAGGCTCTGGTGGCAGGATGGGCCCAGGAGCATGGCGTAAGGCTGCACAAGGTCTCGTTTGATACCTTGCAATATGCTTCCGAAAACGGCGTAAGCATCGAGATGGCGGCCCGCGAACTGCGTTACAGATGGTTCGGAGAAATCTGTCAGGAACATGGATACAAGGCTGTTGTGGTTGCTCATCATGCTGACGACAATGCTGAGACCATGGTTCTGAACATGGTCCGTGGAGCCGGCCTCAAGGGCCTCACCGGCATGAAGCCTGTCTCGCCGCTTCCTCTCTCACGTCATTGCGAGGAGCGAAGTGACGTGGCAATCTTCCGACCCCTCCTCACCTTCACCCGCAAGCAGATCGAAGGCCATGCATTCGCCTGGAAGGTTCCATATCGTGATGACAAGACCAACGCATCGACGGAGTATCGTCGCAACAGCATACGCCATGAGGTGTTCCCGCTCTTCGAGCGCATGAACCCGTCATACGTGCGTACACTTAACCGCGAGATGACCTACTTGAAGGATGCCTCGGACATCGTCGACCAGTGGTGTCGTGCACAGCTTCCTCACGTCATTGCGAGGAGCGAAGCGACGTGGCAATCTGTTCCACTTGCCATCTCCACTCCAGCGTTACTCGCCATCCCGCAATGGCGCTACCTATTATATTATATATTGGAGCCATATGGGTTCAATACCTCTGTTCTTGAATCGTTGGAGAGTCTATTGACATCAGACCGTACAATCTCCGGTAAACGCTTTGAATCAGATAACTATGTTCTTCTGACCGAACGTGACACTCTGGTGGTTATGCCGCTGTCATCACGCCCAACCTCCCCTTCGTCATTTCGACCGACCGAAGGGAGTGGGGAAATCTTCACCCCAGTGCGGATCCCCGGAACATATCATGTAAACGGCACTCGCGTCCTTGTGGAAACCCTCCCATGGACTCCAGGCATGCCTCTTAAGCAGCCGGAAGGCACAGTCATCATTGATGCCGCCAAACTCAAGTTTCCTTTCGTGCTGCGCAAGTGGCGCTCCGGAGATTGGATGATTCCTCTCGGCATGAAGGGCAAGAAGAAGATCAGCGACCTTTTTACTGACCTCAAATACACTCATGTCCGGAAGGACCATGCGGTCATCCTTGTCGATATGGCAGGGGATCTGGCTGAACAGCAGCATGTTGCCGGAGTTGCAGGTGTAAGGATAGATGATCGTTACAAGGTAACGGAAAATACTGAAACAATATTAAGAATAACCATATCATGAAACACTTATCATGCATTGTCCTGTCTGCAATGATGCTTCTGACAGGCTGTACGTCGCATTTCATCTCTGATGAAGGATTCCGCCATAAGGTGGCTGAAGACCTTTCTGCAAGGTCTGAGATCCTGGTTGCCGCAGGCGTGGATCTGGATGCGATGGACGTGGCACAGCAGGAAAAGGAGGCGTTGGAGTTCCTTTATGCGTATATGCCTCTTGGCGATATCGTGAACATGGAACCTTCATATTACCTTGATCATTATCGCATGATGCGCAAGGCACTCAAGGAGATGCCATGGGGCAAGAGTGTACCGGAGCGTGAGATGCGCCACTTCGTGCTTCCTGTGCGTGTGAACAATGAGAATCTCGATTCGGCGCGCTATGTTTTCTATGAGGAGCTCGCTCCAAGAATCAAGAACATGAGCATGAAGGATGCGGTTCTTGAAGTGAACCACTGGTGCCATGAGAAGGCTGTGTACATGCCATCAGACCGCCGGACAAGCTCGCCTCTTGCTACAGTGAAGACCGCTTACGGTCGTTGCGGTGAGGAGTCGACTCTCCTTGTGGCCGCTCTCAGGTCTGTCGGAATCCCTGCCCGCCAGGTGTATACTCCAAGATGGGCTCATACGGACAGCAACCACGCCTGGGTAGAGGCTTGGGTAGACGGCGACTGGTACTTCCTTGGCGCATGTGAGCCGGAGCCGGTCCTCAATCTCGGCTGGTTCAATGCTCCTGCAAGCCGTGGAATGCTCATGCATACCAATGTGTTCGGTAGATACAATGGTCCTGAGGAAATCGTGAGAGAGACTGCGCTTTATACGGAAATCAATGTGATTGAACATTATGCCCCTGAGTCAGCGGCAGTCCGGATTACAGTTGTGGATGAGGACGGTCAGCCGGTAGAGGGTGCAAAAGTTACTTTCAAGATCTATAACTACTCGGAGTTCAACAGCGTGGCTTACAAGCTCACTGATGCTGAGGGCAAGACATCTCTTACTGCAGGTCTCGGAGACATGATGATTCATGTGTCTAAGGACGGTCTCTTCGGCTTCAGGAAGGTGACTTACGGAAAGGATCAGGACGTGACGATCGCGCTTGAATATGAGAAGGGTTCTGACATCCCGCACATCGAGATGGAAGTGGTTCCACCGGTGGAGAACGCTCAGCTTCCGGATGTTACAGATGAACAGAGGGCTGAGAATACACGCCGCATGGAGTATGAGGATTCTCTCCGTAATGCGTATGTGGCGACATTCTTCACTGCTCAGACCGCTCTTGAATATGCGAAGAAATTCGAAAAGAAATATTTCCCTGATCAGGATCAGCGCATTGCAGACATTCTCGTTGCTTCAAGAGGTAACCATAAGGAAATCACCGATTTCCTGCATGAGGCAGATGCCAGAGATCTTCTTTCTCATGCATATCAGCGTCTGGAGTCATTGGCGCAGAAGGATCTTCGTGACACTCCGAAGTCGGTTCTTGATGACCATCTCTATTTTGGTGACGTAGGCGAGCGTTCACTTCATCATGTGGCTTGTCCTAGAGTGGATACCGAACTTCTCAGACCATATAGGGAATATTTTAAGACCAATATTCCTCAGGAACTTGCAGAAATGGTTACAGGCAATACGGCTGACTTCGTGAAATGGTGTAAGGATAACCTTCAGATGCATGATGATATCAGCCTGCGCTATGTCCAGCTTGACCCTAAGAGGGTATGGGAGACAAGGCTCGCCGACAAAGGTTCGCGTGAGATCTTCTTTGTGGCTGTGTGCCGCACTTTCTGTGTGGATGCATGGATGGATCCTGTTACCAGAGTTGTCAAATATTTCGATATGGATACATTCGAGGAATATGATGTGGACTTTGATGCTGAAGAGCAGATCGTTGCTCCTAAGGGCAACCTGCAGCTGACATACGATGAGATTCCTCTTCTCGATGACCCTAAGTACAAGACTCATTTCACCATCTCGAAATATATTGACGGTGAGTTCCAGCTTCTGAACTATGATGGTACATGGGCAGAGCTTTTCCGTCAGCCAAGAGAGATGGACTGCGGATATTACATGCTCGTGAGCGGCTCGAGAATGTCAGGTGGAAATGTCTTCGCTGATGTCGAGTTCTTCACGATCGAGGAGGGCAAGACCACAGTGGAAGAGCTCGTGATGCGCGACATCGCAGATCAGATCCGTGTGATCGGCAGCTTCGACTCTGAGATGAAGTACACTTCTGTAACTCCTGGTGATGCTGATGCAACAGCCGTGAAGTCTGTCCTTGAGACTACAGGCCGCGGCTATTTCGCAGTTGCTCTCGTTGACTATGGAACAGAACCTACAAACCATGCTTTCATGGATATGTCGGCCGTGAAGGAAGAGCTTGAGGCATGGGGAAGACCTATCCTTGTAGTCTTCGCGACAGAGGATGATTA
>JAEIGA010011048.1_pt1 | contig 13701 bp, 11 predicted proteins | sample 9270691 | NCBI WGS metagenome assembly JAEIGA01 (sample SAMN17057246, study PRJNA624740) | gut metagenome | biome: biome; isolation source: fecal sample | host: Bos grunniens | place: China: Xizang | collected 2019
AACACATCCTATGACGGATGGTGGGGGCATGACACGCTTCCAAAACTGAATTATGAGAATTCCAAAAAGCTGGAGAACTATATTCTGGAGATTGGTAAAAAGTGGGTTTCGCCTCCGTATAATGCAGATGGATGGCGTCTGGATGTTGCGGCTGATTTAGGACACAGCAAAGAGTATAACCACAGGTTCTGGAAAAAGTTCCGGAGAGCTGTAAAAGAAGCAAATCCGGAGGCAGTCATTATCGCGGAACATTACGGAGACCCCTCTGACTGGCTTCATGGCGATCAGTGGGATACCGTCATGAATTATGATGCATTTATGGAACCGGTTTCCTGGTTTTTGACCGGTATGGAAAAGCACAGTGAAGGATTTCGCCCGGATCTTCTGGGGAATCCGGATGCGTTTTTTGAGGCAATGCGCTATCATATGGCAAATTTTTCGACGTCATCGCTGTATTGTGCCATGAACCAGCTTTCCAACCATGATCATTCCCGTTTTTTGACCAGAACGAACCAAAAGGTTGGGCGTGCAGTCAATCTGGGAGCGGCTGCGGCATCAGAAGGAATCAACAAAGGAATTTTCCGCGCAGCGGTTGTGATCCAGATGAGCTGGCCTGGTGCGCCGACACTGTATTACGGAGATGAAGCAGGTCTGTGCGGATTTACGGATCCGGATAACAGAAGGGCTTATCCCTGGGGACGCGAAGACAAAAGTCTGATTGAGTTTCATCGCAGCATCATCGGACTGCATAAAGAGCTGAAGGCGTTGCGCAGGGGATCGCTGATCGAACTGTTCAGGGCGAAAAACGTGATAGGATTTGCGCGTTTTTGCAAGGGACAGGCTGTGATCGTCGTCGTCAACAACGATGACTATTCCAGAGAATGTGCGATCGATGTCTGGAAGGCCGGTGTACCGCTTCAGGCTGAGCTTACATTGGTAATGTATACGAACGAGACCGGTTTTTCCGATAAAGAAATGAGCTATCCGGTGGAGAACGGTGTATTGGACATCGCGCTGCCGAAGCGTGCCTCGATCATGATGCGCTGGGATGAAGAATAGGAAAAACGGACATCAAACTTCGTATTGCGCCAAAAAAAAACAGATGATAATATGCTTAATATAAGGTAAGAAACTCATTAGAGATTAAATTAGGAGGAAGTCATGCATCAGAAGAAAATACTGACAACAGCACTAGTTGCATCGACGATCGCCGGCATCGGTATCGTTCCGGCGCAGAATGCAGAAGCTGCATCGATCAGCTCGTTTGTAAGTAATGCATTAGCGATCGCAAATGACAATTCACATGGTTACAGCATGGTCAATCGCTGGGGACCTGATTATGACTGCTCATCTTTTGTCATTACCTGTTTAAAGCAGGCAGGGTTTGAGACCGGTGGGGCCACATACTCCGGGAATATGGTATCAAATCTGACGCAGCATGGGTTTTCTTATATTCCTTCTTCGAAGATTGATCTGAGTTCTTCTTCCTCTTTGCAGGCGGGAGATATTCTGATGGCATCCGGGCATACCGAGATCTATATCGGAAACGGTAAACGGGTCGGTGCACACAGAAACTATGACGGCAAGACCGGGGATTCCGGCGGAAATGAGATCAGTGTTTTGAATTACTCCAGAGGATCCTGGTATGGCATTTTGCGCTACACCGGTTCCGGAAGTACGGCGACGGCTGTGACAACGGCAGCAACTACGACCTCTTCCGCACAGACAGGTGTTTACAAGATCAATGCGAACCTAAACCTGCGTTCCGGAAACAGTACGGGCACATCCATTCTGACAACGATCCCGAAGGGGACCAGTGTGACGGTTTCCCAGGTTTCAAATGGCTGGGGAAAGACGACTTACAGTGGTAAGACCGGTTGGATCTATTTAAGCTATGCGACACGCACCGGGAATGCAGCAACGACGGTATCTGCACCGGCAGCGTCAACGACGGCAGCGGCTGCAACTGCCGGCGCCACATATAAGACAACGGCAAATCTGAATATACGCTCCGGCAACAGCACGAGCACATCGATCCTGACATCGATCCCGAAAGGGACCAGTGTTACGGTCACAGAGGTAAAGAACAACTGGGGCAAGACCAGCTATGGCGGCAAGACCGGCTGGATCTCGTTGGATTATGCCACCAAAACCGGCGGTACGACAACAACTGCAAAAGCGACGACAACAAAGGCGACCACTGCATCAACAGTTGCCGGGACTGTATACAAAACCAATGGCAGCATGTATCTGCGCGCAAGTAATAATAAAACCAGTGCAGTTCTTGGTGTAGTTCCTGCAGGGACCAGTGTTACTGCGACACAGATCAGCAATAACTGGGGCAAGATCACCTACGGCGGCAAGACCGGCTGGATGTCACTGAAATATTCGACAAAGACAGGAACCGTTGCAGCGCCTGCAGCTACAACAGCGAAAGCGACGACTGCCAAAACTGCGACAACCGCTTCGGCAACTACGGCCGGGACAACATCAAAGACCACGTCCTTTATCTATCAGACGACATCTAATCTGAATCTGCGTTCCGGGAACAGCACATCATATTCGAAGCTGAGTGTGGTTCCGAGAGGGACAGCCGTTACGGTAACAGAAGTCAAAAACAACTGGGGTAAGATCAGCTATGGAGGCAAGACCGGCTGGATCTCTCTGGATTATGCAAGTAAGAAGGGGACAAACGTTGTAACGACGATCAATACCGTCGTAAAGAATGCTGCGTCATCCAGCTCAAAGACGGTCACCTACTCCTATACGACGACGGCAAATCTGAACTTAAGAAAGAGCTACAGCACGGCTTCAGCAAAGATCCTGACGATGCCGAATGGAACTTCCCTTACGGTTACAGAGATCAAGAATAACTGGGGCAAAGTTAATTATAAGGGCAATGTTGGATGGATGTCCTTACAGTATGCGATCTGCACAGGATCACAGACGACCATTAAGAACATTATCGGTCAGACATCTTCCACGCCGACATTAAAGACCGCATCGGTTCCGGCAACGACATCCGCTGCGAAGACGGCATCGGTGGCAGCATCCGCGTCAGCAGTGAAGATGACAACGTCCGCCGCTCCTGTTGCAACAGCAGCAGCAAAACCGGCTGCGTCTGTTTCTCTGGCATCAACAGTTGCACCTGTATCAGAGGCCAAGGCAGATCAGGATACTGTCAAGGCTGAAGAGACAAAACCGGTATCCTTCAGCATGCCGCTTTCTGTCGTCAATGCGATAGAGGATGAAGCAAAGACTGCTGAGACAGAGGAAGTGGTTGAAGAAACGAAGACCGAAGAAGCGGCAGAGCCTGCTGTTCAGGAAGCTGAGCCGGTTGCAGAGGCAGCAGAAGAGACTGCTTTAAACGACGTTGCTGCGGAAGACAATGCAGAGGCTGTTGCAGAAGTGACAGAAGCAGAAGAAACTGCTGATGCTGAAGAAGAATCTGAAGAAGCAGAAACCGAAGCAGAAGAAGCCGAAGCCGAAGTCGAAGTAGAAGAAGTCGAAGCCGAAGCAGATGTTGAAGAAACCAAGACGGAAGCGGAAGCTGAAGACGCGGAAGAGACTGAAGTGGAAGCGGAAGAAGAAAGTGCCGAAGCAGAGGAAGAGGCTGATGTCGAAGAAGCAGAAGAAACTGCTGATGCAGAAGAAGAATCCGCAGACGCATTTGCTGCAGGCAACTATGCGGCACAGAAAGAAATCCGCATTTATGCAGATGCATATGATGGCGCAGAGGTACTGACCACATTTGAAGCAGGAACTGTTTTGGAAGTGACCGCAGAAAACGACGGATGGGGTAAGGTCTCCATTGACGGACAGACCTGTTGGATCCGCCTGGCAGATGTTGAAAAGACAGATGCCTCCGTAACGCAGGGGCTGACGCTTCAGGCAGACACGCAGGATGCTGAAGCAGTGTCAGAAGATCAGGCGGAATGATCTGAATCTGACTGGTAATGATCTTCCCAGAAGCGGTTCAGATAATCCGTGATCTGTTCCAGACCTTCATTGCTGAACGGAAAATCGGCAGAAGTTTTTTCTTCATCCGGTGTCACATCATAGATATACGGACCTTTCCAGGTCGTGACACGAAGACATTCTTTTACAACAGAATCATTCGAATCAGATTGTGCGTCGGAGCTTTGCTCCGGCGCATATTTCATGATCCGGTAATTCATACCACGGAAGCTTCCGTAAAATGGCTGCATTTTATAAAAATTAATGTTGAATAAATCCTTTGCTTCAATCTTTTGCATTATATTAACACTCCTCGGCGTTGCACATACGATAGGTTCCTTTTTTTGTCTTTTCTATTCTGCCGGTTTCACACAGTCTTTTTAAAACACGCTGAAGCTGCCGCCGGCTGCACCGAAGCTGCATGGTTGCTTCCTCTACACTCGTAAGGATGCCGTCTGCACAAAAGGTTTCCATATACATCAGTAGCCGTTCTTCCACACTTGTATTTTGATTATGCATAGGTGCGAACATCGCAAATTTATGGGCGATGGATGACAGCAGCATATGCAGAAAGCGAAGATCTTTATGCAGTTCATCCCGATACCGGCTGACGGGGAGGACGAGACTGACCACTTCTGTATGTGCTTCCACAAACAGTGTGGCAAAGTTTTCAATCACAAATTCGATATCACCCAAAATCACAGGTTCTGATTCCAGACTGATGGAAGAGAGAGAGCCATCTTCATGGATATTATAGATTTTAACCTTGCCATGAACGATAAAGTGGATATCCGTCAAACTTTCGTTGGGAGAACAGAGTAGTTCTCCGGCAGAATACTCACAAATGTAAAAATCCAGTCCCTCTGTGTCGAAATACTGATCGATCTTTGACTCTTTTTTCCATTTTTCTACTTGCTTCGGATCCGTTATTTTTCTCATTTGCCTGTTGTTCGTTTCATACAAAAAGAAATCGGGTTCAAAAAGTTTTATTTATTGTGACATATGGCACATTAATAGTCAATCTTTTCTGTTACATTATAGAAAAGTGAGGTAGTAAATATGGAAAAAACGATTTTTCAGGAAAAGAAAATTTCAAAGGCATATATCGTTTTGTCATTGCCGCTGGTGATGAGTATGGTGGTTTCACTGGTCTATAATCTGGCTGACACCTTTTTTGTGGCACAGACAAATAATACAGATCTGGTGGCCGGCGTTTCCCTGGGAGCACCGATCTTTACACTGCTGATGGCATTTGGAAATATCTTTGCACAGGGCGGGAGCTCTCTAATCTCGAGACTGTTAGGGCAGCAGGACAAGGATAAAGTCCGTAGAGTTTCTTCGTTTTCTTTTTATACAGCGATCATTACAGGTGCAGTCATCGGTGTCCTGCTGCTGCTTTTACGTACACCGGCTTTGTATATGCTGGGGGCAACAGGTCAGACAATTGCGCATGCATCGGCTTATTATACTTGGCTTGCAATTGGCGCGCCGGTAATCGTGCTGTCATTTATACATTCTAATCTGCTTCGTGCAGAGGGGCTGTCAAAAGAATCCATGACTGGTTCTGTCCTGGGAACCGTGGTCAATATCGTTCTTGATCCGCTCCTGATCTCAGTGCTTGGTATGGGTGCTGCGGGTGCGGCGATCGCAACGGTAATCGGTTATCTGTGCACAGATGTTTTTCTTGCGGTCATCGTGTGTAAGAAGAGCCCGAATCTTTCGATGCAGCCCAAAAAGATCAGAATCAGAGGCAGCTTTGTCGTACAGATCCTGGGGATTGGAATCCCGGCAGCGCTGGTCAATGTGCTGCAGAGTATCAGCGTTATCCTGACAAACCAGTTCCTGATCCCATTCGGAAATGAAACGATCGCAGCGATGGGGATAGCAATGAAAGTCAGCATGATCGCACTGCTTGTCATCATTGGGTTTTGCTTTGGAGGTTCTCCCCTGTTTGGCTACTATTATGGTGCGAATAACAGAGAACGGCTGCATGCCTGCTTCCGGTTCAGTTTCCGTTTCCTGATCGTGATCGCCGCGATCCTGACAGTTCTTGTATACATTGCCGCACCCGCATTGATCCGTGGCATGATGGATCAGGAAAGCATTATCATGCATGGAACACTGATGCTTCGCTGGCAGGTACTGACGATGATCTTCGTCGCTGTTAATACGCTGATTACGATTATTTGCCAGTCGACCGGAAAGATCATACCATCCTTTATTATGTCGATCAGCAGGCAGGGCTTTGTATTTGTGATCGTATTGCTGATTACTTCAAATCTGTTTGGCTACGGTGGCATCATCCGTTCGCAGGCGATTGCGGATATCATATCTGCTGCCATGGCTGTGGTGATCTTTGCGAAAGTGTTTGGCTCATATTTGAAAACAGACGAGGGACAGAAAATAGCAGTTCCTGTATCTGAATAGACAACAGATGAAAACAAATCGATACGCAGACTGTGAAAAATATAATCCGGTCTGCGTATTTATTTGCGGTATTTATTTGTAATCAGAAATGAATTGTGCTACAATCGAAAAATGTATATACTTTAATACACTAAACTGCAAACAGAAACCGATGATTTGAATGGGAATGATGAGATCATGAGAGTCAGTAAACGGACTACGGAAATCTTAAAGCGTCTGGATGATGTCTACGGGACAGATGATATCTGTTACCTTGAGCATGAGAATGACTGGCAGTTCCTGATTGCGGTCATCATGAGTGCCCAGTGTACGGATGCGCGTGTGAACATGGTCACAAAAGATCTGTTCAAAAAATATGACACCATCGAGAAGATGGCGGGAGCAGACCTGGAGGAACTCGAGCAGGACATTCATTCTGTCGGATTCTATCACAACAAAGCGAAAAACATCATTCTCTGTATGCGACGTCTGCTCACCGAATACGACGGCAAGGTTCCATCCGATATGGATGACCTTCTGACGCTTCCGGGCGTTGGACGGAAGACAGCGAATGTGATCCGCGGGAATATCTATCGCGAACCGAGCGTTGTGGTCGATACCCATGTCAAGCGGATTTCAAAGAGGCTGGGGCTGACAAAGGAGACAGATCCGGAGAAGGTGGAATATGATCTGATGAAACGCCTTCCGAAGGAAAACTGGATCCGCTACAACATGCAGATCATCACATTGGGCCGCACGATCTGTACGGCACGTTCGCCAAAATGTGGAGAATGCTTTTTGAGTGATCTGTGTAAATCGGAAGACAAAAGGTGAGAACGGTATGGAAATTGGGAAATTACCGGAATCCGTTTTAAAACGCTCCGTATTCAAACAATTGCATACAACGCGTCCCGAGGTGTTGCAGGGGGCGGGCGTCGGGGAAGACTGCGCGCTGCTCCAATTGGCGGATGATGAGATGTTCGTCGTTTCGACAGATCCGATCACGGCCGCCGCAAAGGATGCGGGTCGGCTTGCGATCCGTGTCACCTTAAATGATCTGGCGACGACCGGTGCAGAACCTGTTGCAGCACTGGTGACAGCATTGCTGACACCGGAGACGACTGAAGCCGAGATCCGCGAACTGATTGGTCAGATGGAAGAGGAATGTGCCAAAAACAACGTACAGATCGTCGGCGGTCATACTGAAGTGACGGATGTCGTCAGACAGCCGCTTCTGTCGATCACCGGAATCGGGAAAGTCAAAAAAGACAGATATCTTCTGACCGGCGGCAGCAAGCCTGGGGATGATATTATCATCACGAAGTGGATCGGTCTGGAAGGTACATCGATCATCGCAAAGGAAAAGGAAGAAAAACTATCTGAACGACTGCCGAAAGACCTGATCAAAACAGGGCAGGAGTTTGATCAGTATCTTTCCATTTTGCCGGAAGCGAAGATCGCCGCTGAATCCGGAGCGCATGCGATGCATGACATCACGGAAGGCGGTGTATTCGGCGCATTGTGGGAGGTCGCGGCGGCAGCAGGACTGGGGCTCGACATTGATCTGATGAAGATCCCTGTGCGGCAGGAGACCATAGAAGTCTGCGAAGTGTTTGGAATCAATCCATATGAGCTGATCTCAAGCGGCAGCCTGCTTGTTACAACACCGGACGGAACAGGCCTGATCAGGGCATTGGAAGAAGCCGGTATTCCGGCAGTGATCATCGGTAAGATGGAAAACGGAAATGACCGGATCATTCGTAACGGCGAAGACAGACGGTATCTGGAACCGCCGAAAACCGATGAGATCTATAAAGTGGTGTAACGCGCAGGCCATATTGTAAAGAGACAATTTCATTCTTTGGGGAGTTTTTAATAGAAACAGGAAGAGGGTAGTACAATGAGAGAAAAAATTTTAACCTATCTGGAGAAAAACAGTCGGATCGATCTGCAGGAACTGGCGATCGTACTCGGCGAGGATGTTGACCGTGTTACCGCTGAGATCAAAGCCATGGAAGATGAGCATGTGATCTGCGGTTATCACACAATGATCAACTGGGAAAAGACAGATGTCGAGCAGGTCATCGGCCTGATCGAAGTCAATGTAACACCGCAGCGCGGCCGTGGATTTGATACCATTGCAGAGCGCATCTATAACTATCCGGAAGTCAATGCGGTTTACCTGATCTCCGGCGGATTTGATCTGCTTGTGACGATCGAGGGACGCAGCCTGCGCGAAGTATCCAGCTTTGTGTCCGATAAGCTGTCTGCATTAGAGTATGTTACCGGTACGAAGACCAACTTTGTATTAAAGAAATACAAAGATCACGGTACGATTATGACGGAAAAGAAAAAAGATGAAAGGATACAGGTAATGCCATGAGAAACCCGTTAGGACAAAAAGTGACAGATATCAAGCCGTCCGGTATCCGGAAATTCTTCGATGTTGTCAGCGAAATGCCGGAGGCTATTTCTCTTGGTGTCGGCGAGCCGGATTTTGATACGCCCTGGTTTGTAAGAGATGAGGGTATTTATTCACTGGAAAAAGGACGCACATTTTATACGTCCAATTCCGGATTAAAGGAGCTTAAGATCGCTGCATGCGATTTTCTTAAGCGTAAGTACGGATTGTATTATGATTATAGCAGTGAGATCTTTATCACGGTAGGCGGAAGTGAGGCAATCGACCTTGCGTTCCGTGCAATGCTGGATCCGGGCGATGAGGTTCTGATCCCGCAGCCAAGTTATGTTTCCTATCTGCCGTGCGCATATCTGGCGGGCGGCACACCGGTACCGATCGAGCTGAAGGTGGAAAATGAATTCCGCCTGACCAGAGAGGAACTTCTGGCAGCGATCACACCAAAGACAAAGATCCTGGTGCTGCCGTTCCCGAATAATCCGACCGGAGCGGTTATGGAGCAGAAAGATTTAGATGCGATCGCAGATGTCATCATTGACAACGATCTGTTTGTCGTGACCGATGAGATCTACTCTGAGCTGACCTATTCAGAGAACGGTCATGTTTCCATCGCAGGCATGCCGGGCATGAAGGAACGGACCATCTATATTAACGGTCTTTCCAAGTCTCATGCCATGACAGGATGGAGGATCGGATATGCATGCGGTCCGAAGATGATCATTGAGCAGATGTTAAAGATCCATCAGTTTGCCATCATGTGTGCGCCGACCACCAGTCAGTATGCTGGCGTGGCAGCGCTGAACGATGGTGACAGTGATGTGGATATGATGCGGGAAGAGTATAACGGACGGCGCCGTTATCTGATGCATCGGTTTGCGGAAATGGGATTGCCGTGTTTTGAACCGTATGGCGCATTCTATGCATTTCCGTGCATCAAGGAATTCGGCATGACGTCAGAGGAATTTGCAGTACGTCTTCTCGAAGAGGAAAAGGTCGCTGTCGTGCCGGGTACGGCATTCGGTGATTGCGGAGAGGGATTCCTGCGGATCTCATACGCATATTCCCTGGAGGATCTCAAAGAGGCGTTTGACCGCATCGAGCGGTTCATTTCACGCCTTCGCAATGCATAGGGTCATATTGAAATGACAAATTTTGTTGAAGCGAGAGAATTACAATATCAATATCAGATCAAAGATGAGAATGGAGAAGTTCTTAGGACGATAGAAGCACTTGCAGGGCTCGATTTGGCGATCGCCCCCGGTGAGTTTATTGCAGTCCTTGGAGCGAACGGCTCCGGGAAATCTACACTGGCCCGCCATCTGAATGCACTGCTGCATCCGGCTGGCGGGATGCTGTATATAGACGGAAAAGATGCCTCTCTTACAGAGAACGAGCTTTCGATCCGCAAAGCCGCCGGCATGGTTTTCCAAAACCCTGACAACCAGCTGGTTGCCGGTGTTGTGGAAGAGGATGTTGCATTCGGCCCGGAAAACATCGGGGTACCGACGGAGGAGATCGAAAAACGGGTAGAGGAGTCTCTGCAGGCGGTCGGCATGTCTTCCTACCGGTATCATTCACCAAATCATCTTTCCGGCGGACAGAAGCAGCGTATTGCGATTGCCGGTGTTCTTGCGATGCATCCCAAATGCATTATCTTTGACGAATCAACAGCGATGCTCGATCCTGCGGGCCGCAGAGAAGTATTGGAAGCGGCACACGAGCGCAACCGTAAGGACAACGTTACGATCATCTGGATCACGCATTTTATGGAGGAAGCGGCAGGGGCAGACCGGATCTATGTGATGGATAAGGGGCATATTGTCCTGACAGGGACGCCCGGAGAAGTGTTTGCCAGAGAGGATATGCTCTCGGCTATTGGCTTAGAGACGCCGGCTGTCACACGCCTTGCAGAAGAATTGAAAGCCAGCGGACTGCCGTTGTCGGAAACCATTTTAAAAAGGGAACAGCTGACAGCAGAGATCCTTAAGACAAAAGAAATATTCGGCAGTTTTGTCCACGGTGCCGCGCTGCCGGTATCCGGAGCCGATGATCTGGATCTTTTGGAGAGCGCATCTTTAAAAGAACAGAAACAGAACCGCATTCTTCTGGATGCCAAAAAGGTATCGTTTACCTATGGGAGCAATACACCATATCTGACACAGGCGCTGCACGCAGTTGACCTGCAGCTAAATAAAGGCTCTTTCCATGCGCTGATCGGACCGACTGGTTCGGGAAAATCAACACTTGTACAGACGCTGGGTGGTCTGCAAAAGCCGGAAAGAGGTCATGTATTTCTGGAAGGGGAAGACATCTATGGCCAGGGCTTTTCAAAGAAAAAACTGCGGAGCCGGCTGGGCCTTTTGTTCCAATATCCGGAATACCAATTGTTTGAAACAACTGTTTTACGGGATGTTGCATTCGGACCCGGAAATCTGGGGTATTCTGAGGATGAGGCAAAGGAAAAGGCTGTTTATGGCCTTCGACTGGCCGGTGTCGACGAGCGATTCTGGTCACAGTCACCGTTTGAACTATCCGGCGGCGAAAAGCGCCGGGTGGCGATCGCTGGTGTGCTTGCGATGGATCCGGAGATCCTGATCATGGATGAACCGACAGCGGGGCTTGATCCTGCAGGAAAAAAGAATCTGTTTCAATTACTGACCTCTTTGAATAAAGAGCAGGGAATCACGATTCTTCTGGTCTCACACAGTATGGATGATGTCGCGGAATGCGCGGACCGGATCACGGTTTTGCAAAAGGGGGAAGTGCGTCTGACCGGTTCACCCGAGCTTGTGTTCCGTGAGAAGGCGTTGCTTGAAAAAATGAATCTTGCTTTGCCGGAGGCGGCGGCGATCGCGCAGGAACTGAGCGATTGCGGCATACCGATCGGCAGAGATGTATATACATATGAGGGGCTGAAAAATGCCCTGGGCAGATATTTATGTTAAAAAACATCACACTTGGACAATATTATCCCGGTGATTCGATCATTCACCGGATGGATCCGCGTGTAAAACTGCTTGCGACACTGGCCTATATCGTATGCGTCTTTTTGTTTCAGGGACTGATCGGATGGATCCTTTTGACAGCGATCCTTGTAGTCCTGACGAAGCTTTCGGGCGTTCCGTTCCGGATGATGGCAAAAGGCGTGCGGGCACTCTGGCCTCTGCTTGTGATCACGGCGTTTTTCAATCTGTTTTTTACGCAGGGAGAGGATCTTTGGAGACTGGGCGTGATCCACATCGCGGATGCCGGTCTTCATCAGGCGATCTTTTATGCACTGCGTCTGATCTATCTGATCATGGGATCTTCCCTTATGACGTTGACAACATCGCCAAACAAGTTGACGGACGGGTTGGAAAAGGGGCTTTCGTGGATGTCGCGTATTGGCGTTCCTGTACATGAGATCGCGCTGATGATGTCGATCGCACTGCGGTTTATCCCGATCCTCGGAGAGGAAGCGGAAAAGATCAAGAAGGCACAGCTCGCCCGCGGCGCGGATTTTGATGAGGGAAATGTGATCAGGCGGGCGCTTGCGCTGATCCCGATCCTGGTTCCGCTTTTCGTATCGGCATTCAGCAGAGCGCAGGACCTGTCACAGGCGATGGACGCCAGATGTTATCACGGCGGAGAGGGGCGTACCAAGCTGCATCCGCTTGTTTATGAAAAAAGAGATTGGATCGGTTATTTTCTGATCGCAGTTATGATCATTGTATTTATCCTGCTGCGTGTCAGAGACCTGCCGTTACCGTTTTGATGACAGAGGAGAATAGTGTATGAGGCGGATTCGCTTGCGTGTTGCATATGATGGAACACGGTATTGCGGCTGGCAGATGCAAAACAATGGCCCGACGGTCGAGGGGGAACTGCATAAGGCATTAACACAGGTGCTTGGAGCAGATGTGGCGCTTACAGGTGCAAGCAGGACCGATGCCGGCGTGCATTCGCTTGGAAATATTGCGATTTTTGACACAGACAGCCGGATTCCGGCAGACAAGTTTTGTTATGCGCTGAATCAGTGGCTCCCGGATGATATCATCATACAGGAATCGGATGAAGTGCCGCCAAACTGGCATCCAAGGAAGCAGAAAAGCAGGAAAACGTATGAATACCGGATCTTGAACCGGCATATGCCGGATCCGACCAGACGACTTGATACACATTTTTATTACCGGCCTCTGGATGTTGAGAAAATGCGGCAGGCAGCTTCATATTTAGAAGGAGAGCATGATTTCACATCGTTTGCTTCGGTACATATGACGGTTCCGACAGCGGTGAGGACGATTTATTCATGTACGGTTGAAAAAAAGGACGATATCATAACCATCAGAGTCTGCGGCAGCGGATTCCTTTATAATATGGTGCGCATCATCGCAGGAACCCTGATCGAGGTCGGAACCGGTGCAAGAGAACCGGAGGATATCCTGCGGATCCTCGAAGCGAAAGACAGAGAGGAAGCAGGGCCGACAGCACCCGCAAGAGGGCTGACAATGATTGGAATCGTATTCGGGGATGTGTCACAGTAAGTGTAAATTTGTCGTGATATTCATGATAATCTGATATCTCATATTGACGAACGAAACAGAATCATATATTATACTTTATAATTATTTTATAACAGGCGAAGAGAAGCACGCAGAATGCATTGCCGATGGTGATCCAGACTGCAGGCGGATCGCACTCTGGAGAATCCCGTAAAACGGGTGCCGAAGGGGCAACTTTTGATCGCGGATATGTTTGCATCATTGGAATCTCTCAGGCAAAAGGACAGAGCAGATAGTATGTTTTGTTTTAATTCCGACGGGTGTCTTGCCGGTCGGTTTTATTTTTATCTAAAATATTTAGATATGGAGGTTTGATTTATTATGGAAATGGTTGGACAGTTTCTGGACAAGATTGACGGATATGTATGGGGTGTCCCG
>JAEIGA010011049.1_pt1 | contig 13701 bp, 15 predicted proteins | sample 9270691 | NCBI WGS metagenome assembly JAEIGA01 (sample SAMN17057246, study PRJNA624740) | gut metagenome | biome: biome; isolation source: fecal sample | host: Bos grunniens | place: China: Xizang | collected 2019
CTCATCGGCAGTATGCTTATCTGAGAGTGGCTTGCGGATGAAGTTCTCATAGATCATATGGGCAAGCATTGCCAACGATGCTGCGAGGACTACTACAGCGACAAAGATTGTGAGTATTGTCTGGCCCAATGGCACTGACTCGGTTGCTGTCTCGATTGTCTCGATAGTCTCGATTGCCTCATCTGTCTGAGCCATAAGAGGTGTTGCTGCTGCGAATGCACACAAGAGAGTAAAAATCTTCTTCATAATAAGTTTAGTATTAATAGTTAAATTGTTTATTTTCTTCTTTTTAGAGCCGTTGTGCTCCGTTTTTATTATCTGCTATTCTTTACGCTTCGTGTCATCTTGGCCAAGAGCCAGAGGGCGTTGATGCTGTTTACGCCTCGTGTCAATCGTTTTGCCGACTCGGTGTTGGTCTTGCCTGAGATAAACTCCGTAACTGCATCTATTCTATTCATCTTTGTGTTCTGCTTGTTGTTTGTCATAGTCGTAAATGTTTTTGTTTACTACTATAGAGACAAGCAAACCACGAAACCTATCTTAGCAAGCACTATAAATTTCAACAAATTGTACAATTGCTCGGTGCTTGATGTTGTAGACGTTTGCTACCGAGGTGTTGAGCTTCTCGGCAACCTCCTCAGCGTTGTAGCCCTCGACGAGCATAAGCTGTAAAACCTCGACATAACGCTTGTTTGGCATCGACTTGAAGGTATTTTTGATATCAACCGACATCTCTGCGTCGAGACCGTCAGAGCCCTTAGGCATACGGATTGAGTCGATATCGCAGGTATCCTTACCTAAGATACGCTCACGCTGGCGGTTGAAGTAACGCCATACCAGGCGAGTGAGCCAAGTGCAGAGGCAGCTACCGTTCTTACCCTCGAAGGTATCGAGCTTACGCCAGTTGTCCTTCGACAAGAAGATAAAGAGTTCGTTGACCAACTCGTCGTAGTCGACCTGACCCTGCATAAGCGAATACTTGATGTCGTTGAGCATATAGTTGCAAAGGCCGTAGAAGAACGACTCTGTCACGTGGCTATCACCACTCTTAAGACCATTGATGTACTCCATATCTGAGATGCTCTTCCAAATATTGCTATTTACAGTTTTCATATCGGTTAAGTGTTTGTGTTATCTTTTATCTTTTAACCTTTATGACTGGAAATTGCGAAAAGTAACCCCCGAAATGAGATTTTTTTTTAAAAAAGTGCATTTTTCAGATATTCGGCGGCAAAAATCAGCGTTTCGAGTATATGTTTTGCTATCGCACAGCTGTCTGCCTGGCACTCGCACCTATGGTCGTAATTTAGAGATATGCTGCCGTTGTCGAGCACAAAAATCTTGACGTAACGCACCTCGCGGTTGACTCTGTTTATTGCCTCGAGCAGCACCTCTGGGGCGAAGTTGTTGACACTATCGAAGTGAGGTATACAGATGCGTAGCGTCTGTTGTTCGATGTTTGGCTGAAAGAGCATCTTATAGCCTCGGTAGCTGAAGTGCCACCAGTTGTTCCAGGCAACAGGTTGGTTGTTACCCGTCAGGAGCTTTATCTGTTCGAGAATATCGATTGCGTTTTTCATTGTAGTAGATTTGATTTCTGCTACTATTTATGACACAGGTGCGTAAAAAGTAACCCACACGCTGCAAAAAACGTGTGGGTCACTATATATATAAATATGTATCTTGCTCAATTAGTCGAGCATCACGAAGGCTGCCCAGTATTGTGGGTTGGGATACAGCTTACGCATCTGCGACTTTGCCTCGTTGAAGGCTCTATGCCTATCCCAGTCGTTGGCAACGAGACTCTGGTAGAAGAGCGTCATAAACTCGATGGTACGCAGGTCGCTGATGCTCCAAAGGGTCATAATCATTGTGCCTACGCCCGCCTTCTTGAATGCACGCTGCAAGCCGTAGAGGCCTTCGGGCGTTGCATCGCCCTGACCCGTCTGACAGGCAGAGAGCACCACCATCTCTGTGTCGCTGAGGTCGAGACGAGCAATATCGTTGGCTGTGAGCACTCCGCCAAGAACACCCTTGGGGAGCTTCTTACCTTGCCACGCAGCATTTCCGCCCGAGAGAACAAGTCCCGAGAGCGACATAGCATCGCTATAGCCCTTGAGATACTCCACACTCGAGGCCTCGGTGGGTGTGAAGTAGAAGCCGTGAGTTGCTATGTGCAGTATCTCGGGCGAGTGGCGGTTGAGGCTCAAGAACGACTCCTCGGTACCCCTGCCACCCATAAACGTGGTGACATTGACATTCGAGTTCTCAAGAATCACAGATATCTTCTCCACCTCAATCTTCGAGCCTGGGAGGTCGCAAAAGCCATTGCTGCCACGAGCGAGATTTTCGCCACGCAGAAACTCCGACGACTCGAGGTCGTAGGCCTTGGCATTCTCGGCCATCACCGAGGGCTCAAGGTCGTAGCTCAAGCCACCATAGAGCACAGCCTCGGCAGTGCCAATCACCATCTTATCCCTCTGCTTGATTCTCACAAGCTCGCGTGCAGACGACAGACGCACAAAGTTGTAGTGGTCGCCAAGCAACGATCCGTCATCGAGAGGTATCGACTCCAAGCATATTTGGAATAGCAGCTGCGAGGGGACATAGTATATTGTAGCACCTGGCGACACGTGCTTCTCGAGGGGCTGCCAGAGAATCTGCAACACGTCGGGAGCATAGGTCGTGCGGTAGTACATATCTGGATATGTTATGCCGAGAGCCTCCACCTGCTTATCCGAAAATAGGGCTTTGAGCAGGGGGTAACGCTGCGAGCGATTGATGATGTAGGCTGCATAGCTCGGCTCTTTGTCGTCTGAGAGATACTCCGTAAAGTCGATTAAGACCTCATCATTGGCGAGGTTGCTCTTGACAACATCGTAGTCGATATCTACAAACGAGGTGATGTCGCCAAGCTGACGGCTCTTTGCCACGAGTTGCTCCTCAAGCTCATCGACACGCATTGTCGCCACAATTATGCTATCTGCATTCTTGGCGTAGTCACGCTCCCAGCCCTCAATCTTACTTCGCAACAAGACAAGTTCGCTATATCGCATCTTATCCTCAGCGTCGCCATAACGAAGCACAGTGTTGTTGAGCGAACGCTCGGAGTCGAGCAGAAAGGCTTTCGACATTAGGAGTGCGTCGTAGCAGGTACGCGTATAGGCTGTCTGATAGCTCTCAACCTTGAGAGCAAAGGTTGTCATCCAAGTGAGTAGCGAGGAGATTGGCTCCCAGAAGCTCTCTCGCTGGGCGGTGTTCATATAGGTCACACGACTACGCACAATGTTACGAAGCTGTGTAACAGCCTCGGAGTAGTTGTCGCAGCCACCCTTAAACTGACCAGCGAAGCCAAGCGAGTTGGCAAGAGATATCTGTGCCTTGACATAGTCGAGACTATGCTCGCCGTGGAGCTCGCGTGTGTATGTGGCATATAGCGAGTAGTAGTACATCGACTCCTGGTAGTTGTTCAACAGATACTCCATATCGCCTATGCTGGAGTATGCATCCATTCTATCGAGGTCTGCAAGGGGGTACTTCGATGCCAATATCTCGTCGGCACGCTTAAAGTCGGCAATGGCCAACTCGGCCTCACCCTTAGCCGCAAGGTAGTCGCCACGCACCATATAGAGCTTGCTACGAAGACGTGGCTCACTGATGTATGGCTCGATGCTAAAAAGTGTCTCGATGTAGTTCTCGCAGGCAACCATATCGCCGAGTTTGAGCGATACATCGGCAAGGTTGAAGTATGTGGCGTAGTTCTCAATGCTGATATCTCGTCTCGAGCCCAACGCTCCGAGATAGCTCTCGAGGGCCTTGTCATAGGCCATCTGCTCGTTGTAGAGGTCACCGAGGTTGTAGCACACCGCTTCGTGGTAGGAGTGCTCCATACTACTAGCTACGTTGCGAGCCTTGAAATACCACTGCTCGGCCAACTTGTAGCGTTTATCACCAAGAGCCTCATCGCCCTTATGCGTGTAGTAGATGAAGAGGCTATGCTCGTCACTTGATCTGCTAATGATAGCCTCGAGCTGCTTTGCATAGTAGGACCTATGCTCATCGTCGCCCACAAGGTCGTAATGCTCCGTGAGCTGGGCAGATAGCTCGACCTGCTCCACGACCAATCCAAGCTCCAGGGCAAGGTCAAAAGCCTTGGCATAGGCTTCGATAGCCAGCGGATAGCGTTCCAGGCGGCTATAGGCCTGGGCCATACATCTGCGGATGGCGAGCTCCGACTTAGCATCGCCGAGCTTTAGGGCGTAGTTTAGGGCCTCGAGATAGTAAGGCAGAGCCTCGTCATACCTCAAGCTCTTGGCAAGGGCCACACCGCTAGAGAGAGAGTTTGCCATCGCAGACCTTTCGTCGTCCATAGCCGAGCCATCGCCAAGCGACGACAACGACACCACACCACACGACGTAGTAGCTAACGACATATCGTGTGGAAGCTCGTGTGCCGAGACGGAGTGCGAAACGAGTAGCGAGGCTATCGCAACTATTGCAAGGCGGAGGTTTGTCATTCTGCTGTGTCGGGGTTTTCGACTATGAGGCTATCACGCTCAGGTAGTGAGTCCTCCTCAATAGTAGTCTCGATGTCGACCTCAGGGACCATCTCGAAGAGGTCATCACCCTGGCCACGCATAACATCGCCGCCATTATCGACAAAATCGGTATTCTCGACAAGGAGTGGAGTGACAACGAAGAGGCCCACCACCAAGACTGCCGCGATGGCCGAAGCCCAAGCCACAATCTGGCGTGTGCGACGTGTAGAGCGTAGTGGCAACGTGGTCGTTGTGCTCTGCTTGTCGCGTTGCTGACGCATCGTATTAACTGCCGAGAGCTTACTCTCTCGCGAGGTGATTGCACTCTTCAGGTTCTTTGTGAAGTTGAATTGCTGCTGCATTGCCTCACTTTGGCTGAGCTCCTTCTCGAAGACTGCACGCTCCTCTGCCGACATTCTATTGAGAATATAGTCGTCAATTCTATCTTGTAAATCTCTATTCATAGTCTCCACATTAGTTATGTTTCAAGAAACGCTCGTAGGTCTCCCTTGCCACCTCACGCAAGTTCTCCATACACTTATGCTTCTTAGTCTTCAAAGCGTTCTTTGACTCTATAGAGGGGAGTTCCTTCAAAATACTATCTAAGTCCTTCTCCTCGTAGTAAAATTTTGTTAAAATTTCGTAGCATCGCTCGGGCATTGAGGCTATAAGGTCGGCGATGATCTCGAGCTGTATGTTGTTGCTCGTACCATAGAACATATTGAGATACTCACCCTCGTCGAAGCCCTCGGAGCGTATCTTTCGGCCAAACTCTGTCTCGGGGTTGGCATACTTGGGATTCTCGCGACACCACTCCTGGAATTTGTAGTGCGTGATAGACATAAAATATGAGCGTATGCTACCCGTCAAAGGCTCGCTATTGCGGCCCTTGACAACACCATCCTCGGAGTATATTCTTCGTGACTCGATGTGCTCCCAGAGCTTGATAAACGAGTTCTGGAATATCTCATCGACAACCTCGTCGGGTGCTGTGAAGAGGCTACGATACTTGGCATAGTAGTAGTCGGCACAGTAGTTGTACAACTCGTACTGAGCCATCTTGTCGCCCGACAACATTCCAGCCACAAGCACCGCTTCGTGTCCTCTATCGGCACCTAATTGCACAACCTTTGCCATATTATAGAAGTATGTCGCTGATGTTGTAGCTACGTTTGAGACCTGTCATCGTAGGCTCCTGCGAGAGGCTTCCACGATTGTTGTCCATAAAGCGTGATATCTTGTTGAGGAAGTCGCTGTTGGTGCCCACGTTGCCACCCTTGACTATGGTGTAGATGGCGTAGGTCAGCTTGCCAACCACAGGAGAACGCATCTCGATATTTACCTCGTAGCTCTGGCAGGCACTGAGCGTAATCCACTGCTCGGCATTGGGCTGGATGTTGGCGTCCTCGTCGGAGAACGTAGAGACAAAGTAGCTCTTAACAGCTCGAAACACATCGGTCACACCACGCACAGTCTCGCCCTCGCCACGTGTGATATCGCCACTATGACAGGCATCGGCAACGACCAATATCTTGCCACCATCACCCACCTTGCGACGTATGTTCATCAAGAGCACGTTGAGCTCATCGTCGATGATATGGTTCTCACCACGATACTTCTCGCTTGGCTGGCGATAGGCATCATAGGGAATCCAGCACTCGTCGCGTGCGTCGTTCTCGTCGTGTCCTGCGTCGCTCATCTGCTGGCCGTGACCCGAGTAGTGGACATAGACGATGTCGTTGGCCTGGCACGAGTTCTCAAGCTTTTTGAAGGCTCGGATAATACCCGCCTTTGTAGCCTCGTTGTTGACCAGCGTGATGATCTGGTCGTAGCCCGCATCATTGAGCATCTCAAGCACATAGGGCACATCCTTGTCGGCATTAATCTTACCCCACTGAGGGTCGAGATGCTCGCCAACGCCGATGACAAGTGCACGCTTTGTCTGAGCCTTAGCACTAAAGGCAACGAGCAGACATAGAGGCAGTAGTATGTAGATTAACTTTTTCATTGGGATTTGAGTTATAACGGGTTACTTCACTCTAATTAGGTTGATTCCATCGCGAATTGGGACTATCACATTGTCGACACGCTCATCCTGGCATACCATACGGTTGAACTCGACAATAGCCTCGGTGTGACGGTCATTGTGGGCTATGGGCTCTGCCACCTTGCCGTACCACAATATGTTGTCGGCCAAGAGCACTGAGCCGCTGCGTACGTAGCCACCCGACATAAGCATATTGTAGTATGCGGGGTACTCACGCTTGTCGCCGTCGATGAATACCATATCGTAGACCTGGCCCAGACGTGGCACCACATCGAGTGCCGAGCCCACGTGCTGGCATATGCGGTGGCCATACTCCGATGCCTCGAAATACTTCGCTGCAATCTCCTCAAGCTCGTCGTCGACCTCGATAGTGTCGAGCAGAGCACCATCCTCCAAGCCACGAGCAATGCTAAGTGCCGAGTAGCCTGTGAACGTGCCAATCTCAAGCACTCGCTTAGGTCGCATCATACGCACAAGCATCTCGAGGAGCTTACCCTGCAGGTGTCCCGAGATCATTCGTGGGTTGATGACACGCAAATATGTCTCACGCTCAAGGCGGTGCATAAGCTCCTCCTCAGGCTTGGTATTTGCCAAGATATATTGATCTAAATTCTCCATAGTTCTATTTTTATTTATCCTCGTTACGAAGGGTAACAGGTAAGTGCTAACATTCCACCGTCGTGTAGACCTTGAGATCCTTCGCTACGCTCAGGATGACATACTCAGAGTATGCACCAAAGAGAGTATTATTCATTGTTACTCTTTACAACGTCATTCTGAACGTAGTGAAGAATCTCTCGGGATGTAACAACGTTGGTGCTATCCCCAAGGGCCGTGCTATCCCCGAGATCCTTCGCTCTGCTCAGGATGACAACACTGAATGCAAACACCCTATATGCGTCATTCTGAATGTCTCTCCACCACGTCATTCTGAACGTAGTGAAGAATCTCTCAGAGCGAATAGACGTTGGTGCTATCGTTGACAGCTGTGCTATCCCCGAGATCCTTCGCTCTGCTCAGGATGACAACACTGAATGCAAACACACTATATGCATCATTCTGAATGTCTCTCCACCACAGTTCATTCTGAACGCCTCTCACTACAATGTCATTCTGAACGTAGTGAAGAATCTCTCGGAGCGAATAGACGTTGGTGCTATCGTCGAGGGCTGTGCTATCCTAGAGATCCTTAGCTACGCTCAGGATGACAACGTTGAATGCAAACAGACTTTATGCATCATTCTGAAGGTCTCCTCACTCCTCTACGTCATTCTGAACGTCTCTCCACCACGTCATTCTGAACGTAGTGAAGAATCTCTCGGAGCGAATAGACGTTGGTGCTATCGTTGACAGCTGTGCTATCCCCGAGATACTTCGCTCTGCTCAGGATGACAACACTGAATGCAAACACACTATATGCATCATTCTGAATGTCTCTCCACCACGTCATTCTGAACGTAGTGAAGAATCTCTCAGAGCGAATAGACGTTGGTGCTATCCCCAAGGGCCGTGCTATCCCCGAGATCCTTCGCTCTGCTCAGGATGACAACGTTGAATGCAAACACACTATATGCGTCATTCTGAACGTCTCTCCACCACGTCATTCTGAACGTAGTGAAGAATCTCTCGGTGTGCATTAACGTTCGTACTATTGTTGTCAACAGCACTGAGCTTAGATAGATCTACCCATCTATATAGAGTCACAAATTCTATCTATATATCAGTTGCGACATATTTGCAAGGCAGTCGTTGGCAACATTGAGCACCGACTCGGCATCGATGGCCATAACCTTCTTATATGCCTCCTCCAACGTGTCGATATCTTTGTAGAGCAGGTAGCTCTTGCCTGCACCGAGCATATAACCCTCGTTGGCCTCCATCGAGATTGCCATCTGGGCAATGAACTGTCGCTTGGCAACAGAGAGGCGGCGGGGCGTGATGGGCTCAGTACGGAGCTTGCGTATCTCGTCGTGGATAAGCTCCACACACTGCTCCGAGTGGCAGTGGTCTGACGAGAAGTAGATGGCCACAATGCCGCTATCGGAGTAGGGGGTGTAGGATGCCTCGACATTGTACGACAAGCCGTGACGCTCACGCAGCTCTATATTCAGACGCGAGTTGGCAAAGGGTCCTCCCAGGATGTTGCACAAGAGAGCCAACGGCAGGCGACGCTCATCGGCAATGCCATAGCCACGAGCACCCACAATGCCGTGCGACTGATGTGTGTGACGCTTCATCGAGAGGTTGAAGGGCTCATACTCGCCAGGGACAACACGCTCATAGCCACGCACAGTAGGTTCGAAGCCTCCCAGATAACGCTCCGCAACGCTTCGAGCGGTGGCCACCGAGAAGTTGCCTATCGACGAGAATACCATCTGGTCGGTGGTATAGGTGCGGCGAACAAACGTGCGAATCTCCTCGGTAGAGAGGCGTGCAATGGTAGCCTTAGAGCCGAGGATGTTGTGGCCAAGCTCCGAGCCGCGAAACATCAGGTCTTCGAAGTCGTCGTAGATACGCTCCGAGGGCGAATCCTTATAGGAGTTAATCTCATCGGCGATGACCTCACGCTCCTTACGCAGCTCACGCTCGGGGTATGTAGAGCGAAAGATGACATCGGCCATAAGCTCCACAGCACGCGAGAAGTCGTGACGCAAGACTGTGGCGTGAAGCGTGGTATCCTCCTTTGTGGTATAGGCATTGAGCTCACCGCCGAGGTTCTCGAGACGGCAGTTCACCTGGTAGGCCTTACGACGCTCCGTACCCTTAAAGAGTGCGTGCTCGGTGAGGTGGGCGATGCCATACTCCGACGCGAGCTCATCGCGGCTACCCGAGTTGACTACAAGGGCACAGTGGCTAACACCACTACGCACCTGGCGATGGATTCCACGAATGCCGTTAGGCAGTATATATGTTTCAAACTCTCTCATTATGCTTGCGTAAAAACTCTCCAGTGTGGCTCTCGCGGCACTCCATAACGCTCTCGGGAGTACCTGCAACGACTACCCTACCGCCATCGGCACCCGCCTCGGGACCAAGGTCGATAACCCAGTCGGCACACTTGATAACATCCATATTATGCTCCACGACAACAACCGTATGGCCTCGCTCGATGAGGGCATCGAAGGCCGAGATGAGACGTCGTATATCGTGGAAGTGAAGGCCCGTGGTGGGCTCATCGAAGATAAAGATAAGACGCTCGGTGGTACGCTCCTTCGTGAGGAACGAGGCGAGCTTTACTCGCTGCGACTCACCACCCGACAGTGTCGACGACGACTGTCCGAGCTTGACATAGCCAAGACCCACACGCTGCAGGGGACGGATACGCTCTACGACACGCTTTGCGGTGTTATTGGATGTGTCACTCTCGAAGAACTCAAGGGCCTCGTCGACCGACATCTCGAGGATGTCGAAGATAGACTTGTCGCGATACTTAACCTCGAGAATCTCGGACTTGAATCTGCGGCCCTGGCACGCCTCGCACTGAAGCTCCACGTCGGCCATAAACTGCATACTCACCTTGATGACACCCTCACCCTCGCACTCCTCGCAGCGGCCACCAGGCATATTGAACGAGAAGGCTGTGGCGGGTATGGCGTTATGCTTGGCGTATGGCTGGTCGGCAAAGAGGCGACGAATCTCGTCGTAGGCCTTGACATAGGTCACAGGATTCGAGCGTGTAGACTTGCCAATGGGCGACTGCGACACCATCTCGACACCCTGCACCTGACGAGTATCGACGTCGATGCCATTGTGGTCGCCAGGGATGAGCGTTGTCTCCGAGAGGCGGCGTTTAAGGGCGGGATACAAGACATCGTCGGCCAACGACGACTTACCCGAGCCAGAGACACCTGTGATGCAGGTGAGTACGCCGAGGGGAATCTCGACATCTATATTTTTGAGGTTGTTGTGGCGTACACCACGCAATCGAACACTACCTGCTGAGGCACGACGACGCCGAGGGATGGCAATAGCACGACGGCCAGTGAGATAGTCGGCGGTGAGTGTCTGGGCAGAGTCAATGCCCTCAGTAGGGCCATTGTAGACCACCTCGCCACCGCAGACACCAGCCTCAGGTCCCATATCGACAATCCAGTCGGCAGCACGCATAATCTCCTCCTCGTGTTCGACGACGATGACGGTATTATCGAGGTCACGCAGCTGCTTGAGCACGCCAATGAGACGATGAGTGTCGCGAGGATGAAGGCCTATGCTCGGCTCATCGAGGATATACATCGAGCCAACGAGGTTGCTACCCAGCGACGTGGAGAGGTTGATGCGTTGCGACTCACCACCCGACAGCGTAGCCGAGAGGCGGTCGAGAGTGAGATAGTGCAGGCCGACCTCCATAAGATAGCCCAGACGGCTACGAATCTCTTGCAGCAGACGCTCCGCAGTGGTTGCATCGTGGTCATCGAGCTGCAGACTATCGAAGAACGAGACAAGCTCACGGATGGTCATTGTCACAAGTTCGGCAATACTCTTACCCCCCACACGGACATACAACGCCTCGGGGCGAAGTCGTGTGCCGAGACAGTCGGGACAGAGGGTCTTGCCCATATATCGTGATTTGAGTGCTCTATACTGCACCTTATGACGCTGCGTATCAACCCACGAGAAGAAGTCGTCGATGCCATAGAAGTAGTCACAGCCGTGCCACAAGAGATCTCGCTCTGCGGGCGTAAGGGCGTGGTAGGGCGTATGTATTGGGAAGTTGCACTTTGCGGCATTAAGCACCAGCTCCTGCTTCCAGCGGCTCATAGAGGCACCATTCCAGCAGGCCACAGCACCCTCATAGACACTCTTCGACTTGTCGGGAATCACAAGGCTCTCGTCAATGCCCATAACCTTGCCATAGCCCTCACAGGTGGGGCAAGCACCGATAGGGTTGTTAAACGAGAAGAGGTGCTCGGTAGGTCGCTCGAACACGATGCCATCCTCGTCGAAGTGCGAGGAGAAGCTCTCGAGCTTAGTGCTCTGGAGCACCATAGTACCCGAGCCATAGCCCATAGCACGGGCTACAGAGTCGCTCATACGCGACACAGTATCGGCCTCGTGCGAGACACGCAGACGGTCGACAACGATGAGCACATCATCGGTCTTGGTGTCGTCGTCGATAAGGGGCATAAACTCGTCGACGAGCATAGTCTCGTCACGATAGATCACGCGGTTGACACCATCCTCGATGAGTGTGAGCATACGCTCGACAACACCCTCCGACTGCTTGAGGAGCATAGGTGCGGCGATGATGACACGCTCGCCATCGTCCATCGCAAGGATACGATTGACAATATCGTCGACCTCGTAGCAGCGAATCTCCTGTCCCGTCTTGGGCGAGAAGGTGCGGCCGATGCGGGCAAAGAGTAGCTTCAGGTAGTCGTAAATCTCGGTGGTTGTGCCGACAGTGGAGCGTGGGTTACGCGAGATGACCTTCTGCTCGATGGCGATAGCTGGAGCGATACCCTCGATAGTGTCGACATCGGGTTTTTCGACACGACCCAAGAACTGGCGGGCATAGGCCGAGAGGCTCTCGACATAGCGACGCTGGCCCTCGGCAAAGATGGTGTCGAAAGCCAGTGTCGACTTACCTGAGCCAGACAAGCCTGTGACGACGATAAACTTGTTGTGGGGAATCTCGACGTCGATATTTTTGAGGTTGTGCACCCTGGCACCCTTGATTACAATCTTGTTGTCCATAGCTTTGCGTGGGTTATGCCGTTAGCTAAGCTGCTCGATGGTAGCTCCCTCGACCTTCTCCAGGCGGCCGATGAGTTGCTCCGACTCCGACTCACGAATCGAGAGGGTCATAGTGCAGAGGTTGTCGAAAATCTGCTCGACGATGCGGGGCTGCATATCCTTGACAATACGCATCACATCGTTCATTGCCACATACGAGAACTCGACCTTGACAACGACGTCGACGGTCTTCTCAACAATCTCGCACTCGGCCAAGACCTGAGCTGTAGACTCCTTATATGCGGCGATAAGACCAGGCACACCGAGCTTGGTGCCTCCGAAGTAACGCACCACGACAACCAGGCAGTTGGTTATCTCCTGTGAGAGCAACTGACCGAGTATTGGCTTGCCCGCAGTGGATGATGGCTCGCCATCGTCGTTAGCACGAAACTGCTCACCGTGGGGGCCGAGACGCCAGGCATAGCAGTGGTGCGTAGCGTCGTACCACCTCTTACGCAGGGTGTCGAGATGCTCCTTGATCTGCTCCTCGGTCTCGACAGGGTAGGCGTAGGTGTAGAACTTGCTGCTGAGCTGTCGGTAGGTGGTCTCAGCGGCACGGGCGATGGTCTTATATGAGTCGGCAGCCACGTTTAGTTAGAGTATTGATTTGAACATACGCTCCCAGCGGATGCCACCCTCATAGGGGTCGACAGAGAACCACACATACGAGGCCTTACCCACGATGTGGTCCTCGGGCACAAAGCCCCAGAAGCGTGAATCGAGCGAGCCGTGACGGTTGTCGCCCATCATAAAGTAGTAGTTCTGAGAGAAGGTGTACTCCTTAGCCTCGACACCATCGACGAAGTAGCTGTCGCCACGATGCTCGAGCGAGTGACCCTCGTAGACGCTGATGGCACGGCCATACATAGCCACATTGTAGTCGTTGAGAGGGATGGTTGCACCCGCCTTAGGAATCCACACAGGACCGAAGTTGTCGAGCGACCAGCCGGTGGCTACCCTATGAGGTATGAGACGCTCACCAGCAAAACCCTGCGACTTACGCAGTGTGTAGCGTGTGGTGTCGGCATAACGCACGAGCTCCGTGTCACGCAGCAGTATGCCTGTGCTGAGGCGGCCCTTGGTCTTGTCGTAGATGTCGTAGTAGTACTGCTTGTTGGGGATATCGCTCTCGACCTCAGAGCCGTGGAAGACTCGGCCGTCGACAATACGCAACGTATCGCCGGCAACACCCACACAACGCTTGATGTAGTTCTCCTTCTTGTCCAGAGGACGCACAGCGATGGTGTAGTTGCGGAGGATGTTCTCGCGACGCTCGCTCTCCGTAGCACCAAACTCGGGGCTGAGCAACATCTGGTAGTAGCTCTCGGCGGCACGCTCCATAACGACGGTATCGCCCTCGGGGAAGTTGAACACAACGACATC
>JAEIGA010011050.1_pt1 | contig 13700 bp, 13 predicted proteins | sample 9270691 | NCBI WGS metagenome assembly JAEIGA01 (sample SAMN17057246, study PRJNA624740) | gut metagenome | biome: biome; isolation source: fecal sample | host: Bos grunniens | place: China: Xizang | collected 2019
GCGTTTTCAATGAGAATGGCACTCAAGTCTCCGACCAAACTATTTGCGATATTGTAATTGGGAGAGTGGCTACCGCCAAGGATAAGTGCTTTACCGCTAAAGAATTGACTATTCGGGTTATTGGCCAGATACATTGTAACGGCATCAAATCCTCCCTGATAGTGAGTGTCTTTTAAGTTGTCTTTGCTGACAGGAATGAATTTGCTTTTGTCATTTGTTGTACCGGATGATTTGGCATACCATTTTATAGTTCCGGGCCATAAAATATTTTTTTCTCCCTCCTGCATACGGGAAATGTATGGTTTGAGTTCCTCGTATGTATTTACAGAAAGATGCTTACAGAATGATTGATAGTCTTTTATCTCTTCAAAATGATGTTCTGTTCCCCAAAGTGTATGTTTGGCTTTGTGGATGAGATGAATGAGTGTCTTCTGCTGTAATTCTTCGCTTAGTGTATTGTATTTCTCAATTTGCTTTTTTCTGTTTGCGAGAAAATAGCTGATAAATTTTGTCTTGTTCATGATGCGTTTTGCATGAAATCTTCCTAATTACATGCAAAAATAAATGAAAGTTAGCAAAAATTCTAACTTTATACAGTTTTTAAGTTTCATGAAGAAATGATTACATACGAAAGGCCTCGTTTTCTGCTGCTGCAATGATATCCTCTTTGTTTTGTTTGGCTTTGGAAATCTTGATGTTCGACAAATCAAATTCACCATTGGACAATTCGCTACTCGGATTTTCTTCTATCTCTTTGTTTATTGATTCGTCGTTAGCAGTATCGCTTTCACTCTCTATGGGTTCGGAGGGCAAAACATTTTGTTTCTTGTCAGAGATTTCTTGAAGAAGAGTTGGAGATTTCTTGAGTAATTTCAGTGTCTCTTTTGCTGCTAATTGTTGGCTCTCTTTTTTGGAATACCCTTTACCCGAGCAGCACGCAATACCTTCAATGGCCACTTGTGTGATAAAGACCGGAGTACTGTTTCCTTCTTTTCCTTCTTCAATCAAATCAAATGTAATTTCATATCTTCTTTTTTGCCCCCATTCAATGAGTTTGCTTTTGAAGTTGACTTCTTTATATGCCACCTTTTCAAGGTTGATCAGTCGGAAAATAATACGTTTTTTAATGAAACGCATACAATAGGAATAGCCTCTATCCAAATAGATGGCTCCAATCAAAGCTTCAAAAGCATTGCCACACATATAGCTATTGTGGGATGAGTTACGGGTAGACGATATAATCAATTTGTCCAATCCAATTTCTATAGCTAAACGGTTCAGTGTTTCCCTTTGAACGATTTTACTACGAGTGTTCGTAAGGAAGCCTTCGCGCTTGCCTTTGAATTGATGGAATACAATGTCGCCAACAACAGCATCTAAAATGGCATCCCCTAAGAATTCAAGTCGTTCGTTATTGACCCATTGTCCTTCCTTTTTAATGGAGGAGGATTTATGGTGAATGGCTTGCTCGTAGTATTTGATGTGGATAGGATAGAATCCTAAAATGTTATAAAAAGAAGAATAAAGCTCCTTTTTCTTTCTAAAAGGGAGCTTTATTCTTTCTATAATTTCTCTGATATACACTTTACTCAGCGTATTTTTTAAATACAACACAAGCGTTATGTCCTCCAAATCCAAAGGTGTTGCTCATAGCGGCGCGAACCGTTCTTTCTTGAGCTTTGTTGAATGTGAAGTTTAAATCGTAGTCGATTTCTTCATCATTGTCATTTTCTTCGTGGTTGATTGTCGGAGGGATGATGTCTTGGTTTACAGCCATGACACTTGCCAATGCTTCAACAGCTCCGGCTGCACCCAGCAAATGTCCGGTCATGGACTTTGTAGAACTGATGCTTAGTTCATAAGCATGTTTGCCAAAAACATCTTTGATGGCTTTTACTTCGGAGATATCACCAACAGGGGTGGAGGTACCGTGAACATTGATATAATCAATATCTTCCGGTTTTAATTCGGCATCTTCAAGCGCTCTTTGCATCACCAGTATCGCTCCTAAACCTTCAGGGTGTGAGGCTGTGATATGATGTGCGTCGGCAGACATGCCGGCTCCAACCATTTCTGCATAAATCTTTGCTCCGCGTGCTTTAGCATGTTCCAACTCTTCCAAAATCAAGCAACCTGCACCTTCGCCCATGACAAATCCATCGCGACTGGCGCTGAATGGTCGTGAAGCTGTTGAGGGGTCTTCGTTGCGAGTTGATAATGCTCTCATGGCATTGAATCCACCGACTCCGGAAGGGCGAATGGCTGCTTCTGAACCACCACTAAGTATCATGGAGGCCTTTCCTAAGCGAATAAGATTGAATGCGTCAGCTAAAGCGTTGGTTGAAGAGGCACATGCAGATGTTGTGGTATAATTGGGCCCGTGGAAACCATATATCATTGAAATATGACCACTGGCTATATCCGTAATCATTTTCGGAATAAAGAAAGGACTATATTTGGGGCCTAATTCCTTGCCTGTACGGGCATAAGCACCATCTTCCTCTTCAAATGTTTGAAGTCCTCCAATTCCAACACCAAAAATAACACCGATATTGTCTTTGTTGACTGTATCTAAGTTTACACCAGAATCTTCAACTGCCATCTTTGCTACAGCAATTGCATATTGTGTAAACAAGTCAATTTTGCGTGCTTCTTTCTTGTCCATAAAATCAGCTGCATTGAAGTTTTTTACTTCACATGCAAACTGAGTTTTGAACAAAGATGAGTCAAAATGTGTAATAGGACCGGCTCCGCTAACACCATTGATGAGGTTCTTCCATGTCTCTTCAACGGAGTTACCTAATGGAGTAACAGCGCCTAATCCTGTTACTACAACTCTTTTTAATTCCATTATGTTGCTGTAAATTACTTAGCGTTAGCTTCAATAAAGCTAATAGCGTCACCTACAGTAGCGATTTTTTCTGCTTGATCGTCTGGAATATTGATACCAAATTCCTTTTCAAACTCCATGATTAATTCAACAGTATCCAATGAGTCAGCACCCAAGTCGTTAGTAAAACTTGCTGTTGCAACTACTTCAGCTTCATCAACACCTAATTTATCAACGATGATAGCTTTTACTCTTGATTCAAATTCAGACATAATTTTAATTTTTTGATTATTAAACAATGTTTTATGTAAATCGTGTGCAAAGTAACTCCTTTTTTCTCACTTGTACAAGAAAAAAGCCAAATAAATAGCTACTTTTTGCACAGTTATATATAGTTTGTGCAATATTACAAGTGAAATTCTCTTCTCAAAGGATAGTTTCCTCTGTAATGTTCAAACCGTTCCGGATGCTTTTTTAGCGGTTCACTGTCGTTGTAAGGATTGTAAAGAAATAGCGCTTTCTCTTTCGTATTCCATGAAGAAAAATCTTTCGGTAAGATCGGTTGAGGGGGATGTATTTCAAATTGTGCTGAAAGGTGGAAGTGCTTACACAATGCTTGAAGAGCCATTCGTGTTGCATTTGCCTTTCCATCTGCAGAGTAACCGGCAATATGGGGGGTTCCGATATAGGCGGATTGTAATAAATCCTGATGGATGTTTGGTTCGTTTTCCCAAGTATCAATGATAACGTCTTTGATTTGTTGCTTTTTGATAGCGTCCATTAAGGCATTGTTGTCAACTACTGAACCACGACTGCTGTTGATAATAATGGGTTTTTTCTTTAAACGACTAAAAAATGCCGTGTCGGCAAGATGAAATGTCGGATACTTCCCGCTAGTTGTTAACGGTGTGTGGAAGGATATAATATTACATTCAGCCTCGAGTACTTCTAAAGGTGTAAACATATTAGTGTTGTTTCCCGCTTTTTCAAGTTTTTCTTGTAGAGGAGGGTCGTTGACCAGTATTTTTACGCCTAAGGGGCGAAGGGCTTGGATGACAGCTTGTCCAACATGGCCCGCCCCGACAATGCCAATTGTAGTTTGTGAAAGATTGAGTCCTTTTTCTTTTTCAAGGAGTAAAAGGCATGAATGAATGTATTGTCCTACTGAGGTGGCATTGCATCCCGGACAATTGGTCCATGTGATATGGGCTGATTTGAGATAATCGGTATCCAAATGATCGTAGCCGATAGTGGCGGTTGCAATGAACGAAACCTTGCTGTTTTTTAGTAATTGCTCATTGCAGATGGTTCGTGTGCGAATGATTAGCGCATCAGCATCCAGTATATCCGCGTTGGTTATGGCTGCGCCCTCTAAGTAAACCACATTGTTGCAAATTTTTGCAAGCGCTTCTCTGATATAAGGAATCTTATCGTCAACAACTATTTTCATAGCGCAAAGTTAGTGAGTTTTATTGTAGATTTTATTGCTGATTAGAAAAACTTTCTTTAGTTTTGCAATATTATTATATATAATAATGTGTGTCATTTAAGAATGAGGAGCGGGAAGTTGTATGGAAAATAAAAAGTTCAGAGAAAATCTATTGTTTTATATCGTACTTGGATTTTGTCGTTTTATAGCCTGGTTCCCGTTTTGGCTATTGTACTTTTTGTCTGACGGTTTATTCTTGTTGACGTATTATGTTGTAGGTTACCGTCGGAAAGTGGTTCGTGACAATCTTCAGCAGTGTTTCCCTCAAAAAAGTATACAAGAAATCGTTCGTTTGGAGAAGGGTTTCTATCACTATTTTTGTGATTATATTGTTGAAACAATAAAAATGACCTCTGCTTCAGTTAAGACTATGCAGAAGCATATGCAGTTCAAAGGGGTAGAGGAGATGGAAAAACATCTTTTGGACGAAGAATGTAATTTTGTATTCATTTATTTGGGGCATTATTGCAATTGGGAGTGGATGGCATCCCTTCCAAATGCCGTCAACTCTGAAATTCTCATCGCTCAGATTTATCATCCGTTGTACAATAAGGCAATGGATCGTTTCTTCTTGCGTTTGCGAGGCCGATTCGGAGGAGAATGCGTTTCGATGAAGAATACGTTACGCAGGGTGATTCAACTAAATAAAGAGAAGCGTCCTACCATCGTCGGGTTTATTTCAGATCAATTGCCCAAATTCGAGAGCATGTATCTGTTTATGCCGTTTTTGAACCATCCGGAAACGCCTGTTTTTACTGGAGGAGAACAGATGGGGAAGCGCTTGAATGTGAAATATTATTATGCTGATATCAAAAGACCGCGAAGAGGATATTATGAATGTACTTTTGTTCCAATGGAGAATGAAGATACAGAAGGGCAAACAGAATATCCTATGACGGAGCGGTTCATGCAGATGCTTGAAGACACTATTCAGCGGGCACCACAATATTGGTTGTGGACGCACAAGCGTTGGAAAAGAACCAAGGAACAGTGGTTGGAATGGAAGGCAAAACATAGCAAAAAGTCGTAAGGGAATGGCTACATATGATTATTTGATAGTAGGTGCCGGTTTGTTTGGTGCAGTTTTTGCCCACGAAGCCAAGAAGGCGGGTAAGCGTTGTTTAGTAATAGATAAACGGTCGCATAAGGGTGGAAATATATATTGTGCTGAGGTTAATGGTATTCGTGTGCATCAGTATGGTGCCCATATATTTCATACGGACAACAAAGAGGTTTGGGATTATGTGAATCGTCTTGTAGAGTTCAATCGGTTTACGAATTCTCCATTGGCAAATTATGAGGGGCGTTTGTATAACTTACCCTTCAATATGAATACATTCTATCAGTTGTGGGGCGTGAAGACCCCTGAGGAAGCTAAAGAAAAGATAGCCGAACAAAGAGCGGCATATGCCCATATCCAAGAACCTGCAAATCTGGAGGAACAAGCATTGAAACTTTGCGGAGAGGATATATATAAACGGTTGATTAAAGGTTATACAGAGAAACAATGGGGGCGGTCGGCTACAGAACTTCCTGCTTTTATCATCAAGCGGGTACCATTCCGTTTTGTCTATGACAATAATTATTTCAACGATGCATATCAAGGTATTCCAAAGGGTGGTTACAATGTTTTGATTGATCGTTTGCTGGATGGAGTAGAGGTTCGTCTGGAAGAGGATTATTTTGCAGACAGAGAAAAATGGGACGCAGTAGCCGACAAAATTCTGTTTACAGGATGTATAGATGAATTTTATAATTATCAGTGCGGACAGTTGGAATATCGTAGTTTGCGTTTCGAACATAAAGAATACGATGTAGAGGATTATCAAGGTAATGCAGTAATCAATTTTACAGAAGCCACTGTGCCGTATACCCGTGCTATCGAACATAAACATTTTGAGGGCATTTCCAGTCCATCTACTATAGTAACTTATGAATATCCGGATTCGTTTGAAAAGGGGAAAGAACCTTACTATCCGGTAAACGATGAGAAGAATTCAAAAATTTTCCATGATTATATTCAATTGGCTAATCAGCAGCAAAAAGTGTTGTTTGGAGGGCGCTTGGGTAGGTATACTTATGCGGATATGGACGATACGGTGGCTGCCGCACTGGAACTCTGCCAAAAAGAGTTTTTTGATCGATAAATGAATAGGAATATGAAGGGTTTGCATATCATTACTCCGGTTAAGGATTCCATTGATTCTACATTAGAAACAGTCAAAGCGATACTTTCATCTGATATTGCTGTTCCATATACTTATACAATATATAATGATTTCAGTACGCCGGAGAACACCCGACGGTTGGAACAGGCATCAAAAGAGATGGGATTCAAGTTGGTCAACCTTTCTGACATGACGACTCATCCTTCGCCCAATTATCTTTTGGTGTTGCAGACTACGCAAAAAGAAGCGATAGCCGAGGACTATGGTCTGTTGATTGTGGAGTCTGATGTCGTGGTACAGAAAAATACCTTGCAAGGACTCTATTATGGAGCAATGATGTGTCCGGAATGTGCGATTGCAGCGGCTGTTACTATAGACGAGGGCGGTCAGGTAAACTATCCTTACAAGTATGCAAAAGGGAGAGAGCAACAGGTGTATGCTGTGAAAAAACATTGTAGTTTTTGTTGTTCTTTATTGACTCCCGGATTCTTGAAAAAATTTGATTTCATGCAGTTGGATGCTGAGAAGAATTGGTTTGATGTCACCATATCGCATGCGGCCCTGAAATTGGGATTCAAGAATTATCTGTTCACGATGTTGCCGGTATTGCATAAACCTCATGGCAGTCGCCCGTGGAAACAACTGAAATATAAGAACCCGTTAAAATACTATTGGTTGAAGTATACAAAGGGTTTGGACAAAATATAATGCCCCATGAATCTTCTTCAAAAAATATTGGCTCATAGGACCTTAGTGCTCCATCCTGATTATAAAGGATTGGAATCTTTTATGCACTCACTTCCCGAGCGTTTTGCATCGGGTGAGGGTGAGGTGGTCTACAAGGGTCGCAACGAATTGCGGAAATTTACGGTGAATGGTGTGGACATGGTGGTGAAATCTTTCCGTCGTCCCAATATCATCAATCGTTTTGTGTATGGCATTTTCCGTCCTTCAAAAGCCAAACGTTCGTATGAACATGCGATGAAATACATAGAAATCGGTGTTGGCACTCCTTTTCCTGTGGGGTATTTGAATGTCCGTAGAGGTTTGTTGTTTGATAGAAGTTATTATGTAACATTGGCTTCGGAGTGTCTTCATGTATATAACGATTTGTTTTATCAAGACTTTGATTATGCTGACGAGGTGTTGCGTGAAGTGGGGCGTGTCACTGCCAAATTGCATCATCATGGATATGCTCATAAAGATTATGGAAGAGGAAATATCCTATTTTTGAAGACAGATAGCGGAATAAAAATAGACATAGTCGATTTGAACCGTATGGATGTAGGGCCATTGGATTTGAGGGCGGGATGCAAGAATATGGAGCGTTTACCGGCTACTCCTCACATGCATCGGTTGATTGCGGAAGAATACGCAAAAGCAAGAGGTTTTGATGTGGAAGAATGCTATCAATTGCTGAGGACTTATCGCAGTACCCAACCAGGAAAAATCAACGGACTTTATTAATAGTCAAAACAAAAAATATGAAAATTATAGCAGTTGTAGTCACCTACAATCGATTGGACTTGTTGAAGAAAAATTTGCAGTGTTTGAGACGGAATGAACCTGTCCATTCTATTATTGTGGTGAACAACGGCAGCACTGATGGTACGTACGAATGGCTTTCTGAGCAAACGGATATTCAGGTGATTCATCAGGCTAATGTAGGTGGTTCTGGTGGGTTCTATGTAGGAATTCAAGAGGCATATCATGCAGGGGCTGACTGGATTTGGTGTATGGATGATGATGTATTTCCTCGCGAGAGCTGTATGGAACATCTGTTGCCATATACAACTCGTACGCAAGTGGGCATCTTGGCACCGCGTCGATTGATGGAAGGACATATTTTCACCAACGACTTCTTGTCGTACAATCTGACAAATCCTTTTTCGTCCATGTATCAAGGTCGTTTGTCAAAGATGCAGGTTGATGCTCCAGTCGAAATAGCCGGGACAGCTTTTGAGGGATTGTTCATCAAGAGAGAGGTGGTGGAAGAAATAGGTCTTCCGAATAAGGATTTGTTTATTTTCTGTGATGATACCGATTATTGTTTACGTGCCATCAATGCAGGTTTCAAGATATTATACATCCCCACAGCCTTAATGGATAAGGAGAAATTCTTTTCTAACGACACTTGGGCGGAACGGAATAAGAAAAAGAAATGGAAACGTTTCTATCAGATTCGTAACTCCACTTATTTGAGCCATCATTATGGCAAAAACTTTGCTGTTAGATATTTACGTGGATTCAATGCAGTAATAGGATTGATGTTGATTGCAATTGTGACGGCACCATTCTCGTCGGCATATCAGTGGAGTGATGTTGGTAAATTATGGAGAGCATATCAAGATGGTCTGGCTGAACGTCTAGGGAAAATGTAAAATGGTAAGCAATGGGGAAATCAGATTCTACTCCTTTAGTTAGTGTTGTCGTACCTAATTATAATTATGCAAGGTATTTGGAACAACGGATAACATCCATTTTGAATCAAACATTTACGAATTTTGAACTGATTCTATTGGATGATGCATCAACAGACAATAGTAGTGAGGTGTTGGAACGTTATCACAAGAATATCCATGTAACGCACATTGAGTACAATGAGAAGAACACCGGCAGTCCTTTTCAACAATGGATGAAAGGAATCCGCTTGGCGAAGGGGAAATATGTATGGATAGCTGAAGCGGATGATTGTGCGGAACCGGACTTTTTAGAAACATGTGTGCGATATGCAGAAAAGGAGAAGGATACTGCCATTTGTTATGCAGGTTCTTATTTGTTCGATGCAGAGGGAAATGTCAGTCGCAAGGATGTGAATCATTGGGGAAGCCGTTCCAAAAAAGGAATAGCTTCTTTTTCGGGTGTAGATTATGTTGTTCATAATCTTTATTGGAAAAATTATATTATCAACGCAAGTGCAGTATTGTTCCGTAGAGAATATGCACTGAATTTAATGGATTCTCCATTTATCCAAATGAGATATTGCGGTGATTGGCTGTTTTGGTCTGAATTGTCAATGCAAGGGAAAGTGGTGGAAGTTTATCGTATTCTGAATTACTTCCGTCAACATACAGCGAAGGCGACAGTTGCTTCAAGGCGTTTGGGAGAAGGAGTAAAGGAAGATGCTCAGATTCTTTCTATAATGGAGAGTAAATTATCCTCTTTACCTATATATAAGAAACGTTTGCGTAGAGGTCTGTTGTACCGTAAGTTAAAACGGATGGCTTTAGACACTAATGTAGAACAGGAAATCCTTGAATATATTGAAGAGATTCTACAATGCACCATCGCTGATTTTTACCTTGAGCGTCGGAATCAGATATTGAGACTTTTCTGTCCGTGGTTGCTGACAGCTAAAAGAGACCGATTATAAGGTTATTGTTACTTTTATAATGTAATCGGAATATATTTCTTCCAAAATTCAATTCTACTCTTGTGCTGAAAACCATGACAACCCATGGGAAGTTGTTGATGATTCAATTGAAAACATAAGCGTGGCTTCAAGTCAAATGCAAACTGAAGGGCTGTCTCTACAGAGGGGTATTTGAAATCTTTCGGTTCCAATGCCCAAAACAAGTCCTCATTGTACAAGTCTTCTCCTTTTTTGGACCAATAATATTCTATTTCCTTTGCATATTTATCGCAGGCGTTACTGAATGATGCAACTTTACGGATACAAATTCCCCCATTCCCGATGCGCCCGAACATGTCGGAACGTAGGTTCTTGTTACGTCCTAGCAGATGCTTCCGCAACCAAAGAAACTGTTTCATTGGGAAATAGGTGTATCGGGGGCGTAATGGCCATGGGGCTGCTATAATGTCAAATCCTTTTTCACACCATTGCAACAACTCATCGCGAAATATCCAAGCGTCAACGTGGCATATAAAGATATACTCATAATCGGAGAACATTTCATAGAATGTTTTTGACATCATCATTCTGTTATATCCTGCGATGCCGTTGCGAGTTCCCAACCATTCATCTGTCACACTGATGATTTCAAGTTGTGGATATTGGGAGGAGATAGATGGTATGTCTAAATCTGTTGGTTTTAGGATAGCAATAGGATGTTTGCCCAATACATTGACGGTATTCTTCAAAGAAAGTTCCTCCCAATCTTTCAATGCTTTATAGATGGGTATAATGACTTTTACAGTTTCCATAATTTTATTTATAGAGGTCAACGTATTTTGCTTTTCTTATTCCTAAATGGAATGGCAGTAATTTGAAGAATCGTTTGCAACGGTTAAAGATACTATGGGATGGACGATCCCCTTTCCATGGTGTCATATCCAAATATTTGAAGTATTCTTCTCTTAGTGGATGCTGACTATCGTAGTCCCAAGGCTTACGATTGGTATAATGTAGGATAACCGGATTTTTTAGCACATATTCATATTTTGTTTTCCATTCTTGGGTTATGTTTTTAGGATTTCGGTAGAATCCATCCTGTACATTCCATCGTAGGTCGACTAATACTTTGCTTTTGTGCAGAATGCTGTTCAGCAAATCCTGATCATTAAAAAGAATTCTTTCCGGATAGTCATGGAAATAGTCAATACAAGCACGACCCACTTGTTGCTCTCTCCAATATCTGAGGTTGATCATGAGTACACCGGCATTGAAATAGGAATCTTCCATGGGGTATTTCAATATTTCGTAACGTTCTTTCTCTCCACATCCGATGTCTTCAACTGCGGCAACACCTATACCGTCAAGAGGGGTGTTCCAGAAATCAGATATGTTACCTAAAATGACAATGTCGCAATCAATATATAAAAGCCTGTCAATATTCTTCGGTAAAATGTCCGCCAAGATGCAACGATAATATGTTGCCATGGAAATTCTTTTGCTGAATTTCCTGATGGTGAACCCTTTCAGAAGATTGTCGTCCGGAGCGTAAAAAAATACTTTATTGTCATATTTCTCGGCAAGATGAATAAGAATTTTCTGTTCTTCATCAGTTAACCCATTGGCTAAGATATGTACAGATACCGGCTCTTTATTGTTTTCAAAAAGCGATACCAAAGTAACAGCGCAGTGCTTGACGTAATTGCTGTCTATATTACATGCGACATGAATCATAGCTTCTGTTATTTAATTTGTCCTGAAAGGCGGAAATATTTGTCTAATACAAGTAATGAAATGATAGTTTCGCGTTTCTTGTCTTGAAATTGTCTGACAAAATCATGGGCATTCCGAATGATTTCTTCTGCCTTTTCCGGGTGTTGGATATAATATTGTAATTTTTCTTCTAAATCAGAGAAATCCTCTTTGACCTCAACGTAATGGAAGTCGGGGATGAGTGTGCCTTCCATGAACCATGTTTCACAAGTCGGTTTGGTCATTACGGCCAACGAATTGGAGGACATCACCCATTTCAGATTAGAAGCTACGTCATTACCCTCCAGTGCCATGATGAATTTATAATCCAGGTGCTCCTGTATGGTTTTCTTTTCGGTCATCCATTCTTCCGGGCACCCTTCATTCTTGCCTACGACACCGCAATCGAACATTGGGTGTGTAAAAAACATCTCTAAAAATTTCGTACGCACCCTGCTTTGACGAATTTTTCCTCTAAATATGGCAATGTCTTTTTTATCTCGGAATGGTTTGGTGTCGTGTACAAACATGAAGTGTCTCAGTTTGTCTAATTTCAATATGACTGAGTTGCTGTTGTCGCCTTCCAATAGTCTGCTTTTGACAATAGTGGGAGTTTCAGGGGTGAAGTAAACGTCGCCCGGACAGAAGTTCCATCTAAGGTTTTTGGGAAACCAGCGGGTCACCTCATGTTGGTCCAAATAGTATGCAGTATGGAATGTATTTCGTTTGAAATTGCCGGTTTTACCGGTGTAAAAAAGCCAACTGGGTTTTCTAATCATCTTGTCTTCCTTATCTACCACAAAAGGTTGGTCTGTTTTGATGTAATAGGTAACTCTTTTCTGAATGTACTCGTAATCATCCCTGTTTTTGGCATAAGCAAGTGTAGATGGTAACTTTTGGCGGAAATAGGAATTAGGAATGAGTGTGTTCAGAAAGCCGGAAAGAAAATTCAAGAATTTATTGGGCTTACCGCTGTTGAGTTTATATAAAATGCTGTCTGCCATAATTCATTAGTAAGTTGTTACTGATACTCTTAACAACAAAAGTACATATTTTGTTGATGAACCACAAAGATTTTGTTGAGATTTTGGTCCGCGATAGAATTTTACTACCTTTGTATGACTATATGTTTTAAATATATGCTGAAACAATTCTTTTCTCTTTTAGGACGTTATATCAAGCCTTATCGCAAGTATTTGACTTGGACTGTAATCCTTAATTTTTTATCGCAATGGATGAACGTTTTCTCGTTCATGGCTTTGATTCCTATCTTGAACATCCTTTTTAAGATAGATAGTGCTACGTATGAATATATTCCGATGACATGGGATAATGTGAACAAGGATATATTGGTCAATAATGCGTATTATTACATCAATCACCTGATAGAACTGTATGGCCCTTTCATCATTCTTGTGGTGATGGGCTCCATGTTGATTTTGATGACAATGTTGAAAACAGCCGGATATTTTGCTTCGTCAGCAGTAATGGTGCCATTGCGCACAGGTATTGTTCGTGATATCCGTTTGGAGGTGTACAATAAAGTGTTGCGTTTGCCATTGAGCTTTTTCTCCGAAGAGCGTAAAGGTGACATCATCGCACGTATGACAGCAGATGTACAGGTGGTAGAGAATTCTTTGACCAGTTCCATTGATATGTTGATTCGTAATCCGATAACATTGGCCATTTATTTCTTTACATTGTTTGCTGTCAGTTGGCAATTGACCTTGTTTGTGCTGTTGGTCCTTCCTTTTGCCGGTTGGATTATGGGCATTGTTAGCCGTAAATTGAAGAGCCAGTCCATTGCTGCGCAAGGACAATATGGAGACATCATGGCACAATTGGATGAGACGTTGGGTGGTTTGCGTATCATTAAAGCATTTATAGCGGAAACAAAGATGGCAGAACGCTTCAGAAAAATCAATGATGGTTTCCGTTCAGCGATGAATGCCATGGTGATACGACAGACTTCTGCCCATCCCATGAGTGAGTTTTTGGGAACAAGTGTGATTGTTATCGTATTGTGGTTTGGTGGCTATTTAATTTTGAGTCAGAATTCTCCTATTGATGCGGCAACATTCATCTTCTATATGGTAATTCTTTACAGCA
>JAEIGA010011051.1_pt1 | contig 13700 bp, 6 predicted proteins | sample 9270691 | NCBI WGS metagenome assembly JAEIGA01 (sample SAMN17057246, study PRJNA624740) | gut metagenome | biome: biome; isolation source: fecal sample | host: Bos grunniens | place: China: Xizang | collected 2019
GCCGCCGGTCATTGTTCCCTTAAGCTGGATAGCAGCAAATGGGACAGACTCACCTGTGGAAGAGTCCTTTACAGTACCTGTCACGGTGATGTTCTGCGCGCTTGCAAGAACACCGGCCATCATCAGCAGGACTGTAAGAAAACACCTTAGCTTTGTCATGAATGTAGAATGTCAATATGTTAGTAATTGTTAATTTTCGGATTAACTAACAAATATACATTTTTATTGCAACATTCAATACATTCTGTAACAAAATGAGGATAATATCTTACAAAGGATTCTGTTTTAACTTTCCTTTTGCCAGATCAACCTCTTCTTTGGGTATCTGAAGTACCGTCCTTCCGTCCTGCGGACCGACAGAAAATCCCTCCTTGACCACCGACAGACCATTCCTCCAATAGTCGAAGGCAATCTGCCCTTCACCAAACAGTTCTTTTCTTCGTTCATCAAGAATATCCTCAAGGTCCGCCGAAGACACATCCTCATATCCGTCAATCCTGTTGCGACGTAACAGATTGATATAGAAGGCAGCATCGGCTCCGTTCCTATACGCCGCCTCGGCAGCAATCAGCACGGCTTCAGACAGGCGGAACACCTTGACATTGGTCGTATAGGCCGGCACTGAGGCTCCGGCATTGCCAGGATATTTCAGAGGGTAATATCCTGTATTGTAGTCCGGATCCCCTGAAGGAGCCACGCTGTAATCGGCTACAGCCTGAGACCTCACATCGGAAGGGTCCTCCTGCATCCACGCATAGAATTCCGGCGACACGCCATACTCGGAATAGCCCCTCGGAGATGCATAATAACCCGGAGCATAGCGCTGCGGATTGTATGTATCCGTCTGGAGATATTCCATCACCACCTCATCCGCACCTTCCTGTGACCATGACTTCATGTAATTATCGATTGTGTAGAGTCTGTATGGAGAGTCTTCGATCAGTTCCTCGGCATCATCAAGCGCAGCCTGCCAGTTGCCGACATAGAGGTTGGCACGGGCACGAAGCGCAAGAGCGGCCCAATAGTTCATGTGACCGGTATTCCTTTCCTTGTTCAGACCGCTGTCGACAGCCATCGTGAAGTCATTTATGATGAAATCGTATGTATCTTCAAGGCTGGCCCTTTCGCCTATATAGTTCACATCAAACACCTTGTCAGCCAACACAATACCCATCTGATTGGGATTGCCCGAAGTAGGTATCGGGGCGAAGTAGGTCGCAAGGTGGAAATGGAAGAGTCCACGCATTGCGTACAGCTCCGCGACATATGGTGCTGCCGCTTCCTGATCTTCAAGCAAGGCAGCCTTTTCGAGCGCATTATTGACGCTTGCTATCGCCGCATATAGGTAATAATACGCATTGTAAGTATCATTCGCGGTCAGCGAGAACTGAGCCATGCGCGAAGCGTTCTGTCCGGAAGAGGCCGGCTGGTATGAGTCCGGACCTATCAGGTCGGCATAGATGGCCATCTCCGAGGCCACGGTCAAGGTGGTGCCGTATGTAGCGACATAGTATGCGCCATTCACGGCGTTCGCAAGGTCATCGACACCTGTAATTGCCGTGTCGACGGTCACGGCAGTGGAAGGATCCTGATTCAGGGCTTCACAGGAGCCCATCATTACGACTGCCGGCAGTATGTATATTAACTTTTTCATTTTATAACAGATTAATTATAAACAGATTGCCACGTCCCTTCGGGCCTCGCAATGACGTATGGGGTTATAACGTAATGTTCACACCGAAGATGAAGGATTTGGTCACAGGGACGTCGGCCGTACGATAGCCGTTGATGGCCACGTCCGGGTCTATGTCCGGAGTCGCGGACCAAATCATGAACGGATTGGTCATCCTGAAATACAGTCTCAAGGCACTGATTACATCCGTATTCGGAACATTGAAACCGAGGGTCACTTCCCTCATCCTTATGTTGTCAGTGGACTTTATCAGTCTGCTGGAGAATCGGTCCCAGCGGTATGGGTTATTCATTATCGGCTTAGGGAACTTTGCGTCAGTGTTCTGCGGTGTCCAATAGTCCGCAGCGTCATCGGCCGCATTCATGGATGCCGCACGGAAGCCGTCCGAATGGGTGAAATATCCCGGATAGTCGAACAACGAGCCTCCGAACTGATATGAAATCAGGAAGGAGATGTCGAACATATCATCCAGAAAGGTCATCGTATTGGTGATACCTCCGACGAAATCCGGTAATGCCTTGCCCACTATGGTGCTTCCTGCCTCAGTATAATAATTGGTCACACCTTTGGAATGGTCCTCCGGATCCACCCAGAACTCTCCCAATCCATTCTCCGGATTAACTCCTTTCCACACAGGAAGATAGAACGAGTACATAGACTCCCCTTCTCTATGTATATACATGCCGCCGTCGCCATAGATTATATCGCTTCCGCCGTTAGGAAGGCTCTCCACAGTAGACCTCTGCCATGTAAAGTTGAAGTCGGTGGACCATGTAAAGTTACGCAAGCCAATGTTGAGCGAACTGAACTCGAACTCTATGCCCTGATTGAGCAGGTTACCCACATTGGAAGTGTAGCTGCTGAAGCCTGTCACAGCAGAGGCGGGCATGTTGAAGATCAAGGAGCTGGTATATTTATTATAGTACTCCAACGCGATATCGATGCGCTGGTACATATTCCAGTCGAATCCTACGTTGAAATTGCGCGACTTCTCCCATCCGAGAGAGTTGTTCTCCGGATTGCTCCAGTATATTCCAGAGCCGGTTCCATATCCGCCGCTTGCCGAATAGAGGCCCTTGTAGGCATAGTACTCTGCCGGAAGGTTTCCGTTTGTGCCGTATGAAGCCTTGATCTTAAAGTCATGGAAGAGCCTTGAGACGTCCTCCATGAACGGTTCTTTACTCAACCTCCACGCCGCTGACACCGACCAGAAGTTCGCCCAGCGGCTGTCCGGACCGAGGCGTGACGAACCGTCGCGACGGAACGATGCGGAAGCATAGTAGCGGTTCTCATAATCATAGTTCACACTGCCCAGCACCGACATCATGAAACCTCTGTATGAAGCTCCACCGACACCATGCATCTGTCCCACTGACAGCGCATTAAGCTTATCGTTCGGGAAGTTGTTCGCACCGGAATAGGTGTATGACACCCTATGGTCAGCCACCTCGAAACCGACCAGAGCGGAAATGTTGCTGCCGCCAAAACTGTCATGGTATTTCAGCACCGAAGAATTGGTAAGGTCGGCGGTCTGGAAGATATATGCCGCACTCAGGCCGCTCAGAGCCGCACCATCTATGGACGAAGGAGCCCACCACAGATACTGCTTGTTATCTATGTAATCATAGCCGAAAGTGTTAGTCAAGCCAAGGAAATCCGTAAAATCAACCTTGAGGTCAAGGCTTGACAGGCTGCGCATGGTATGCGTCTTATTATACTGAGTATCACTGTCGAAGACCAGATGCGGATTGCCGGTCTGGCCGCTCCAGCTGACATATTCGTTCCAGCTTCCGTCCGGGTTCTTCGGCTTCGCTGTCGGGTCACTCTGAGTAAGGACTCCGATTGGGGTGGCATACCCCATTCCCTGCGACTGGGTGCTCTGGTCGCTATGGCCCTTGGTTCCGGTGAACGAAATCATCTGGCGTATGCCCACCTTAAGCCACGGAGCCACCTTATGATCCACATTCACCCTGCCCGAATACCTCTCGAAATAGGAGCCCACAACGATACCGTCAGTCTTGTCATATCCAAGTCCTGCATAGATCTGAGTCTTATCATTACCTGCGGTCAGGCTCAACTGATGGTTGGTGAGGATAGCGTTCGTGAATACCTGGTCAGTCCAGTCGGTGCTGGTCTTTCCGCTTGGATCAGCCGCCATCGCAGCAATCTCGTCACCCGTATATCCATACGAATATGCCGGATTTAAAGCATAGGCATTGTCACCCGCATCTTTCAGATACTGAAGGAATTGCGGACCGTCAAGCATACGCAGGGCCCTTGGGTTGGCCTTACTGCTGACACCGACCTCTCCGCTATATGAGACTGCAGTCCTGCCTTGCTTACCCTTCTTTGTAGTGATGATGACGACACCGTTTGCTGCTCGCGAGCCATAAAGTGATGCAGCTGCAGCATCCTTAAGAACAGTCATGGACTCGATATCCTCGGGATTGATGGTATTGAGGATTCCCATGCTCTTGTAACCTACCTGGAGGTCACTGGCGGTAGACGAAGACATGACCACACCATCGATGACATACAGAGGGGCCGTATCGGCAGAAATAGATCCTACACCCCTGATCTGGACATTTCCGGCAGAGCCCGGATCGCCGTTATCAGACGCGATACGCACTCCTGAGACCTTGCCTATCATGCCCTTATCAATGGACTCACTGGAAGAATTGGCAATAGCCTCACCGCTCACCTCGGAGGCCGACCCTGTGAAATCAGACTTGGACATGGATCCGTACGCCACAACGATGACATCATCCAGATACTGAGTATCCTCCTGCAGGATGAAATTAACGGTATGTTCTCCTCTGACGGGTTTTTCCTGCGAAAGATATCCCAGATACGAGGCAATCAGCACTGCATCTGCCGGGACGGATATCTCGAATCTGCCCTCCTGGTCAACGGTAACGCCATTTACCGTACCCTTGATCCTGACGGCGGCACCTTCAAGAGGATAGCCCTCCTGATCTGTGACCGAACCTGTAACTATCAGGTTCTGCGCTGCCGCTCCCGCTGCAAAAGCGATCGTTGCGGCCAGCGTAATTACGATTTTCCTGATCATAACCAACGATTTTATGTTTACATTTTCAGACGTTGGTTGTCGGCATCCCAAAACTCTTGCCATAAAACAACGACGGCAGCCCGAGATTCGGACCGCCGTCGTTGTTTTATGAATGTTTATCTCTAGAATGTATATCCGAGTGAGAGCGCAAGAGTATTTGCAGCTGCACCCGAACCGATCAGGTATGCAAGGTCAAGCTTGATGCCCATGAACTTAACACCGACTCCCACTGAAGCATAAGATGGGAGAGGTGACTGGCCACCGTAGCGATAACCTGCTCTGACTGTCACGAGGTCGCCGTATGTATATGCAGCACCGGCTGCAGCAGCGAACCATCCGCTGAAATAGTAGTCTGCATCAAGGAGAGCCTCGACAGCATGCTTGTCACCAAAAGCAGTCTCGTAACCTGCTCCTACTGCGACAGAACCTGGGATGCAGAACTTCACGCCACTTGCAGAAGTTACGCTTGTACCGACGTTAGCGACACCTGCAGTAACCTTGAGGCCACCGAACTTAGCCATTGCGAAAACATCTGCTGCAAGAGCGCCATATGAGTGTTCCTCTGCGAGTGAACTTGTAGCATAACCGATATTTGCTCCGAGAGAAAGGAACGGAAGGAACCTGTATGCCAGGCCAACATTTGCATGGATATCAGAAGGTTTGAACTGACCCTTTACTGCACCGCTTGCATCAGTAATGTCATATGCCGGATTCATTCCATAAAGGAAACCTACGGCAACTCCGAACTTCTGGTTCATGTTGAAGGCAGCACCAACATTGATCATGTTGCTGCCGACAGCAGTTGGCTGCCACATGGTGTAACCTGCGGCCACATCCATCTTAGTGTCTGAAAAAGGAATCGCAGCTGCATTGTAGAATGAAGCATTAGCGATCGAACCTGTCTGAGTCAGGTTTGCACCTGCAGTTCCAAGGCTTGCCGCATCGGTCTCTGACGCTGTGAACGGAAGAGCCTGTGCGCCTGCAAGAGCAGGGAAAAGGAGCATGAGAGCTCCGGCTATATAGAGAATCTTCTTCATGACACTAGAGTTTTACAACGTTCTTCTTATACTCCTTTCCTCCGAATCTCACCTGCACCGAATAAGTTCCAGGTACATACGAAGACATATCGATCCTTGCAGGATCCTGGGCGCTCACCTTCATCACATCACGGAACATCACCTTACCAGTCGAGCTGGAGATAATGATCTCAGTGTCAGCAAGGTCCAATGTAGCCACATTCAGGAAATCTTTGACTGGATTAGGATAGAGCGACAATGGATCAGATGGATCCTTGACTGTCACCTTGAAGCTGAATGTAACCTTCTCGCCACGTGCGTCCTTTGCTACTACAGTAACGTCAACCGAACCATAACCGAGCGATGTTCCTATCAGCTTATCACCCTTGGATGTGATATGGGCGATCGTTGCGCTTGACATCGAGATGTCATACTTGAGCTGCTCACCGTCCTCATCTGAGACATACTCGGTCATATCAATAGTAAACTCCCTTCCTTTTGCAGTCAAGAGCACATTCTCGATATCCTTGATTTTCTCAGGAGCACTATTCTCCTTGATGACATATTTTATCGGGAGAACAGTCGACATGCCGTACTCATCTGTAGCGATTATCTTTAATTCATATGAACCGATCTCAGCATCTTTTCCCTTAATCGAAAGACGCCACTGGCTACCGTCAGGATTCTGAATAAAGGTCTCGGCATCCGAGCCTTTCTCATGCACTACCTCCACAGCATGATCATCCGGATCAATTATCTCTACCGGGATATTGATCGTCTCAAAAGACAGCAGTGAGAAATCACCATCATAATCGAGGCGGATCTCAGGTGCATGGTTATCTGTCGTAACTGCATCAAGGACTTCTGTCTCCCCTGAGTAACTTCTGCCATATGAATAGGCAAGCATTTTCACATAATACTTAGCATTAAAATCGAGGCGGCTTACAGCAAAGTGAGCCTTCTCACCTGGTGCAGTTTCAGGCGCACAAGACGTATATTCAACCCCCTGCAGGAAGCTTGGTGTTGCAGCCTTAACCTTTGCTTCATCCTTTCCATAGATCACAAGGTATCCATAAGCAGCCTTTCCATCCTCATCAACGGTCGGTGTCCATGTAAGGTCAATATTGTTACCTCTTCCGGAAGCAGCAAGGTCAGTCACTGAAGCAGGGGCCTTATCATTACCATAGACAAAAGCGCCGTATGCATCCACGAGTCCACCGATCTTATTATACTTCGGAACAACAGCCATATTAGAACTGTTAAGAAGCTTCTCCTTAAGCATCTCATTTGTAAATCCTGGGCCACCGAAATATGAAACAAGAAGGGCTGCAACTCCAGAAACATGAGGACACGCCATTGATGTTCCGCTGAGGTTGCCATACTGGTTACCTGGGAGGGTGCTCAAGATTGAAGAGCCAGGGGCACAAATATCAACCCAGTCTCCATAATTAGAGAATGAAGACATTTTTCCATCCCTTGCCACAGAACCCACTGCAATGACCTGCTCATACTCGGCAGGAGCACCATTTGCAATGTTATCATTACCGGCAGCAAAGATAACGACACCGCCCTTCATCGGAGAATTTGGAAGCTGATTACCATTATTATCGCAGCCCGCGTACTTGATGAAATAATCAATAGCGGCCTTGTCGGATGCCTGAATCCTGGCATTCATTGCCTTGGTATACTCCTCACCTGTAAGTTCGCCGTCGCCATTGGCATCATAATTATATCCCCAGCTGTTCTGTGAAATTACTGCGCCATTATCAGCAGCACGCTTGATTGCATCTGCACTTGCATTGCTTGAACCCACGCCATCTGGACCGAAGATCTGGGATGAAATCAGCTTCACACCTGGTATTCCTTTAGCCTTATCACCACCAGCAATACCGGCAACTCCCTTAGCGTTGTTGCTCACTGCTGCAATCGTACCGGCAACATGGGTACCATGGTCACCTGCTGCTACATATTGATTACGATCCACAGAATTATAATGGCCTTTGCTGCTGCAGTTATCTGCCAGATCCTCATGGTTGAGATCAATTCCAGTATCAACTACAGAAACGATGACCTTAGAACTACCTGTAGTATATTCATTCCATACCGGCCTGACATTGATATCAAATCCAGGATTTGTAGAATTATGCAGACCCCAAAGATCGGAACTGAGGTCATTGAAGTCATTGATCTTGATTTGCCTCACAGGTTCGAAGATATCAACTCCGTCAACCTGCTCAAGACTGGTCTGAGCCTTGGTCATAGCAACATTCTGCGAGTACTCGACTACGTACCACCTATGCAGGCCTTCTCTTCTTGTTCGCTCCTCAAACTCACCGGCATGAGGGAAAAGACGGTACATCTCCGTAATGCCAAGCTCATCGATTGCGAGATTCATTCCTGGTGATTTAGTGGCCAACGAACCGGTTTCTGCAGCCGCCTCAACCATCGCTGTCATCTCCTCACTCAGATAGACACGCGCCTCACCATATACATAATTGTCGGCCACATCGACAGACGGATCTGCTAGTGTGTCCGGCATTACATGTAAACTCTCTTCTCGAGAACAAGAGAACAAGAGAGTAACCGCCATTATGGCAGCAAGACAATGCTTCATAAAATAAGTTTAAATAAAGTTTAAAAGGTGGGCGGCCCTAAGGCCGCTCACCTCAATTATAAATGTCAACTATTACTAGTTCTTCGTAAGAATAGTACCAGGGAGGACATAATCAAGCCATCCTAATGGATTTCCATTTCCATCGAGTGCAAGGGCGCCATATCCCCATGACATCTCAGAATCATCTCCATCACAAGACATCTCCCATCCTGTCTCAGTCTTAGTCAGAATAAGGTTACCGCTAGGCATATAATAGCCACCTGCACCCCAACCGACAAAGAGAATATCATATCCTGAAGCGACATACATCTGTCCAAATGGAATAGTAATAAGAGTCATTGCCTCATTGATATTACCTACGAGGGTTTCACCGGAATCAGCAAGTCCGATGAAATTGACTTTAGTCAGATCCTCATGCTTGTCGATCTTGACTACCCATGATGTTCCACCAGAAGCCATCTGACCTGTTGCAGTATACTCTCCAAGAATTGGGGCAAGAGGGTGATCAACGTCGTCGATGGTCACAACTGCCTGACTATAAGCTCCGACAGAAACTCCGGCTGTAGCACTTGAAAGAGTTACAGCAAAATCCTTAGAACCAGTGAACTGACCCAACTCAGGAGTAAGAATCTTAATTACGATATCCAAAGAATCTGTATCGCCGGTGAACGAAAGAAGATCATTTGAAGGCGAGATCACCTCATAGTCAAAATCAACTTCCGCTGAACCATCAGTTACCTTTACTGATATCTGCGCATCTCCATTTTTATTTTTAAGAAGGACTGGTATCCTCAACTCACCTGCATCCTCTGATACTGAGAATGCTGAACGATATAAAGTCGCATATGTATCGAACTGATACTCTACCTTTCTATTGCAGGATGCGATAGAGAGGAGGGCAACAGCAGCTGCGACAAATAAAATTATATTTCTTTTCATTTCGTTACAATTTTAAAAATTACTCAGCTGAATAACCTGGGTTCTGAACGAGAGCTGGAGAAATTTTGATCTCATAACTTGGGATAGGCCATACGAGAGTATGTGCATCCGCAGCAAGAGGTCTTCCTGTGAAGTCTGATACAGGAGTATTCATTACGATATTCTCTGCAGCCTTCTGAGCTGGTCTTGCAGGAAGGCCGTCACCCCAACGCTTGATACAGTTGATTCTCTGACCATCACCAATGGTCTCTCTGAGCCACTCCTTCTTCACACTTTCGAGACTTCCGTCAGTAGGAACTGCCTTTCTGGCCATCTGGAGCGCATTCAGTATCTCCTTAGCCTTGCCTTCATTTCCATCCTGCGCATAAGCCTCAGCAGCGATGAGATACATCTCAGCTAGCATCAAAGGTTTGCAATAATGTGCTCCATCCTCATTCTCACCCTGCTGGAGATTAGGGTTACCGATATACTTTGTAAACATCGCTATACCAGAGTAGAGAGTTCCGTCAATCTTGACCGGATACATATCCACTGGGAACCACGCCTGCTTACGAAGATCCTGTGCGTCGTATGCATCAACGATCACCTGAGATGGGATGAATAATGGCGAGAAGAACTTACCCTCTGCATCTGTCGAGCTTACACCTGTATAAAGAGTACAGCCTACTGCACCCTCTGTCTTAGATGCATAGAGGCGAACGATAGACTCATTACCGTCATCTGTCATGAACTCTTTGTTCAACTGCTCAATGGATGTAGAGAGAGCATAACCTGCATCAGAGTCAATTACATCCTCAGCATTTGCAGCAGCCTCAGCCCACTCTTCAATATCAAGGAAATAACGAGCCTTAAGAGCTTTTACAGCATCAACAGTCGGAGCAATAGCTTTTGGCTGGCCTGCAAGATTAAGAGTTCCTTCAGCCTTATTGCCATTAAGGATAATCGGACCATTCTGAGATGCCTCCTCGAGGAGCACTTCAGCCTCATCAAGGTCAGCTATGATCTGGCCGTAAACCTGAGCCTGAGTAGCACGTACCGGTTTCTCAAGCTGGTCATAATGCAGAATGAGCGGAACACTTAAATCAGTCAAGGCAGTTGCTGGATCATAGTCAGCTGAGAATGCTCTTGCAAGGGTCAGATATGAAGATGCACGGCAGAAAAGCGCCATACCCTTAAGTATGTTTGCTGAAGGGAGAAGGGCCTCATCAGTCACCATGTCACACTGATCGATTGCAATGTTGTAGTTCTTGATTGCACCGTAGTGGCCAGCCCAGATACCTGTAGTATAATCATCGCTGGCAAGGAAGCTGGAACCGAGTCTATGAACGAAACCGTAGTTATTACCGAAGTCAGAAGTTGCATTGAAGCATTCAGTCATAACCTCTACTGTCTGCCAGCTTGATCCATAATGCAATCCTCTGTATGCAGCGATAACACCATTCTGAAACTCTGCGATGTCTCTCTCAGAGAGAAGGAGCGGAGTACCCTCCTCGTACACGATGCTTGTTGTCGGAACGAGGTTGAGGTCGCACGATGCGATCATTGTCACCGCAAGTCCACCTAAAAGAATATTTCTTAATGTGTTTTTCATAATGATTTTCAAATTAAAAGTCCGTCTACTAGAAAGTCAACTCAAGACCAAAGAGGTACTGCTTAGAATTACCAACACGTCCGAGTGTAAGGTTACCGGCAACCTCTGGGTCAAAGCCAGAATATTTGGTTGCAGTGAGGAGGTTACGTCCTGTGAATGTAAACTTAAGGCCATTGAGGACATTCTGTCCTGCAAGAAGTCTCTTTGGAAGGCTGTAAGCAACCTGGAGGTTCTTAAGACGGAGGAAATTAGCGTTCTCATACATATGAGTATCGAACTGCATTACATAACCCTTTGACCAGTCTGGATACTGAGCGTCTGTATTCTCTGGAGTCCAGAAATCCGCTACACACTTGTGGAAGTTATCCTTCGGGAATGCATTAGGGTTAGCATAGAAGTATGAGTCATTGTTGATGAGGGTCTTTCCAAGGACATAAGAGAAGTCAGCCTGAACAGAGAAGCCTTTCCAGCCTCCACCGATGCTGAAACCACCGTAGATTGGAGGAGTATATCTCATACCTGTGTTCTGAGTAAGAGAAGCCTCGTCAAATACCTTGGTAGTCTCCTTCATTGTAGTCTCATCCACATTCTCACCTGGCACATACCACATTGGAGCTCCATCTTCAGGGTCAACACCAGCATAGATAGGAGCGTAGAACATAACTGGCTTACCTACTACATATGCAAGACCGTAACCTGTCATCTCCCATCTGTCGAGACCGTTGAAGAGAGCAGTTACCTTCTCGTCATTGTAGTTGAATGTTGTGCTTGCGCGGAGCCAGTAGTCTTTGCCTCTAAGGATATCGACGCCGAGAGTGATGTCGACACCTCTATTAGAAAGGCTACCTACGTTTGCCTTAAGTGTGCTGAAACCTGTAGTATAGTTATAAGGAACGTCCATCAGCATGTCTGTAGTTGTTCTGTTATAGAACTCAACGTTAACGTCGAGCATGTTGAAGAAACGACCGTTGACACCTACTGTAAACAATGCCTGCTGCTCCCATGTAAGACCAGGGTTGGATGGCTGAGCGAGTACCTTTACATCTGTATCCATATACTTTGTCGAGCTCGATATGAGACCAAGGTGCTGATAGTTTCCGATCGAAGCGTTACCCTGGGTACCGTAGCTGACCTTGAAGTTGAGGTCATTCACTGCATCAACTGCATAGAGGAAATCCTCGCCCTTGAGCTTCCACATACCACCGACAGCCCAGAATGTAGCGTTTCTGTTGTTCACACCGAAACGTGAACATGCGTCGTTACGAACTGATGCATCAAAGTAGTACTTGTCAAGGATAGAGTAATCGAGTCTTCCGAAGAATGAAAGGAAGCGGCTCTGGCTCATAGACTCACTGATGGCATAAGTGTCCTGCTTACCGTTCTGAAGATTTGTAAGACGGTCATCAGTAAGGCCATCAGCCTCCGCGCTCAAAGCATCTGAATGACTCGCTACGCCCTCGTGTCCTGCAAGGATTGTGAAGTTGTGTGCATCTGCAATGTTGAAGGAGTACTCAATGGTATTTGTTATTGTAGCTGTATAGCTGAAGCCATACTGCCTGCTTCTTGATCCGCTTCCAGCAGCAAAGTCTGCTGAAGGGATAAGGGTATAAGCATAATTTGTGAAGTATCCGTCAACACCGGCACGCGAAGCGATCTTGAAGTTCTTGAACGGCTCGATCTCCACGTTGAATGAACCGAGGAGGTTATAGCTGTCAGTCTGCTGAGGCTGCTGATCGATGAGGTACTTGGTATTGTAGTTACCATCTGCCCACATAATCTCTGGAACGTTTCCATTCTCGTCAACTGCAGGAATGAGAGGGTTCTTCTTAAATGAAAGACCACCATACGAGTTGTTTGAAGTGCTGCCTGAGTTACCCCAGAAACCTGCACCAGCAGTCTGCTCAAGTGATACGGCAACGTTTGTTCCGACCTTCAGCCAGTCCTTTGGACGTGCCTGAACGTTTGAACGTACGGTATATCTGTCATAGAAGTTACCGAATGCTGTTCCTCTCTGGTGGAACTGTGAAGCACCGATCATGTATGCTACTCTCTCTCCACCACCCTCAACTGCGATATCATTCTGGAACTGAGGGTTATTGAACTGCTGGAAGTACTTGTACCACTGAGTGTCGGCATCCCATCCCTTAGCAGTAAAGTTAGTGTAGATCTGCTGAGGAGTCATGATACCTGACTTAACGAGGAAGTCCTTAAGCTCCGGACCCGACATCATGTTCTCATAGAGAGTGAAATCAGCGAGAGTCGAGATACCTGCCTGGCTTCTTACTGTCACAGATGCTCTGTTGTTATAAGCACCTGCCTTTGTTGTCACATAAACGACACCGTTTGCTGCACGTGAACCGTAGATTGAAGTCGCAGACGCATCCTTGAGGATAGAGATCGAAGCGATATCGTTAGGGTTCATCGCCATCACAGCGCCACTTGATGCCTGTACACCATCGATGATGTAAAGAGGAGCAGTGCTTGATCCGAGAGATCCCATACCGTGAAGCTGCATAGACACGTTGTTATCACCGGCAACACCACCAGTTGTCATGACAGAAAGACCTGCCACCTGACCCTGGAGGGCGTCGAGAGCCGATGATGATGGTGCGTTTGCGAGTGCTTCAGACTTTACTGTTGTCACCGAACCTACTGTTGTTCCGACCTTCTTTGCAGAACCGTAGCCTACAGCCACAGCACTTTCAAGAAGCTCCGAGTCAGTAGGGAGCTCACAGTTAACCTGAGCTTTTCCTTCAACAGCAACCTCAACTGTCTGA
>JAEIGA010011052.1_pt1 | contig 13699 bp, 12 predicted proteins | sample 9270691 | NCBI WGS metagenome assembly JAEIGA01 (sample SAMN17057246, study PRJNA624740) | gut metagenome | biome: biome; isolation source: fecal sample | host: Bos grunniens | place: China: Xizang | collected 2019
AGCCACTCCTGGCTGTATTCAAAACTGGCAGAGCCCTGACGGCGGTGGTGTATCCACAATGTCCCGACCCGTATGCAGTCTGCACCAGGTTGCAATAAATCGGTATACACCCCTATCTCTGTATCATTGGTCATAGCGCTTGTTCACTATATTCTTTGGCATCTGTTCTGCTTCCAGACCTAATCCTACGGCATCGTGACGCGCATCAAAAGCATCGCTCAGGCGCTCAACAAGGCCAAGAGCAAAAATAACCGCTGCATAGCTGCTCATGGACACCCCGGCATCTCCCTTTTCGATGCGGTACAGTGTTGCTCGCGATATACGCGCACGCTCCGCCAGCGTCGTCGTTGATATACGCCGCCGGCGCCGGGCATCTCGCAAATCACTTCCCATCTTCTTCAGGGCTTTTGCAGCTTGCGGATAGAGTGGCCATCTCTCGTTCATGATACCTGATTATGTCTCATATCTGAGTAAAAAGCAAGAGTTTTTAATCAGATGTAGAACAAAATACCTCTTTTCCCATAATATAGCGACGAGCCAGAATGTGACACGTCGTGTGGCAGGTCGTGTGACACACTACTCCATACATGGTTGACACTACACAAGACAAAAAATCGCACTGTGAAGGTGTTACATCTTCTACAGTGCGTTATTGATGGTGAAATTTGCTCGGGGCGACAGGATTCGAACCTGCGACATCCAGCTCCCAAAGCTGGCGCTCTACCAGGCTGAGCTACGCCCCGATGGGAAGAGCAGATATTCGCGCCACGCGGGCATAAAAAAAATGGCTCGGGACGGGATCGAACCGCCGACACGCGGATTTTCAATCCGCTGCTCTACCAACTGAGCTACCGAGCCATTCTGCAAGCCCGTCTTGGACGGGGTGCGGGGGAAGTTTACACCAGATTCACCTGCTTTGCAAGCCAAAAATTATATTTTTTTGGTAATTTTTCTGATTTTTTTATCAAATCGGCAGAAGGCACTGACAAGGGACAGTTTAGCAAGAAGCTTTCAATTGCGCCAGAAGGTCAGAAAGCGAATCACAGCGGTACGCGGCGCGTGAAAAATCGCTATAACAGGTCATGCGGTTGGGTATGGCAACGCAGGAGATGCCAGCATTCCGTGCGGATATGGTGCCGTTTTCGGAGTCTTCGATGATGAGGCATTCTTCTTTGGCCAATCCCATGCATTGCTGCGCTGCCAGGAAGAGGTCCGGGGCGGGTTTGACGGCGTAACCATCGGTTCGGGTGAATACGCCGGCAAAGCGTGCGTATATGCCCAGACGCTCGAGCCAGCCTTGCACCCAGCGACGCGAAGAGGATGAGGCAACGGTAAGCGTTATTCCCTGCCCTGCACACCAATCCAGTAATTCCTGCGCGCCCGCCATGAGTCCGGAGCGCTCCAGGTCTGCCTCGAGCACGGCCTGTCGGGCGGGAGTTTCCTTTTCCCAGTCGTATTTCTTACCGGTGAGTTTTTCGAGGTGCTCGGCGGGGTCCCAGTGGGAATATCCGGCGCCCAGGCAGGGGGAATAGGTGGCAATGGAGATTTTCTGCCCTTCACGCGCGAAGAGCTGCACCCAGGATTGGTAGATGGCCCATTCGGTATCTACGAGGACGCCGTCGAAATCAAAGATAATTCCTTTGGGCAAGAGCATGGGCGTGTATGGGGCGGCTATCAGAGTTCTCCGTTCAGCTTGGCGCGCAGCCATTCACGGGCAGAACGGTGGGCCAGGTTCTTGATGAAGAGGTAGATGGCGATGCCGATGTAGAGGATGTTCGGAATCCACGCGCAAATCCAGGGTTTGAGGATGCCAGCTTCACCCAATGATGGGAACACGCGGTAGAAGAAGAGCATGAGTGCAGCCAGCAGCACTGCGATACCGATGCCTTTCATGGTGCCACGACGCTGGAAGGTGATGGCGCTGGGCACAGCCAGAAGAACCAGCACCAGGCAGGAGAATATGCGGGCTATGCGCACATGCCACTCGGTGCGGAGCTTGCGGCGGTCTTCTTTGGAACCGGCGCCGGATTTGAGGAATTCATACATGGCGGAGGTTCCCATGGCATCGACGCGGTCATTGTGCCCAGGACTGATAATCTGGTATGGCTTTTCCTCGAAGGGGAGTGTGATGGAGGAGACGTATTCATCGTCCTTCGGGCGCACGCCGGGTGCTGCCATTTCGCGGACGTAGACGTTCTCGAGTGTCCAGGTGGATTCTTCCTTGTTCCAGGTGGCGCGGTCGGCGCGGTATTGCTTCAGCTGGCGGCCGCGGACTTTTTTGTCGAACTGGTCAATCGTGACGCCGAGCATGGGGGCGCCGGGGTTTGTTGCCAGCGCGGGCGTTACGATACGCCAGATGCGGGCTGTTGCATCACTGCGGTATACAATGGAACGCGCTGTACCATCTGCATTGGTGTTGCGTTTCATGACCATCTCGCGGTAGAGGGAGCCGCTGGGTGCCCAGTGGAAGCCGCAGATGCCATACCCCAGGGACACGAAGCATGCCATGATGAACACGGGTTTGCACACGCGCAGCAGGGAGCGTCCGGACTGCAGCATGCCGGTAATTTCGCTGCCGCCACAGAGTTTGCTGAGGCACCAGAGCGTACCCATGAGCAAGGTATACGGAAGAATCTGGTACAGGAACATGGGCAGCTGTGTGCCGTAGAAATGCAAGGCCTGCAGCACGGGGTCCTCAAAGCGGGTGCGGAAGCGCTCCATGTTGTCGGTAAAATCCGCCAGTATGTAGATGAGCAGCAGAATCATCGTACACATGAGGAAGTACGAGACAAAGTTGCGGGTCATGTAGCGGTCCATCGTGCCCATGAATGCGTATCTGACCGCCGCCACAAAAGGCAGGAAGCACAACACGCCCAGGAACACCGGGCGGCAGAGTTGCTCCACAGGGTAAGTATCCGGCATACCGGGCACTTCCCATTTCATCTGCTCGAGTTCTCCCGGCACCAGATACATGGCAAGGAGCGCGCCAAGTACTAACAGGGCAAGGGCTGGAAATGTGCGGCTGATAAATGACATCGGGAGAGAGAGTGGATGAGATGTTTCAGAAAAGGGTTATGTTTATTGGCCGGTTCCCAGGCGTTCTGCCAGATATTCCGGTAAACCTACAGCCAGGACGGCCTGTTGCGCGGCTGCCACATCGTACTCCACGCGGCGCAGGGTTACAGTGGCGGCATCGGAGTCGTATATGGCGTAGCAGGCGCGCGGGTCGCCGTCGCGAGGCTGCCCCACAGAGCCCACATTGATAAAATACTTAAGCCCGGGCTGCAGAGGCACAATCACTTCACCATCCTGGAGCAGCTGCTGCCAGTATTCCACCATTTCTACGGAGTGATGCCCATCCCACGCAAAGACGCGGGGCTGGTGGGTGTGCCCATGGAAACAGACCGGCAGGAACTGGCGGTTGAAATTGCCCGCAGCATCATGCGCGTTGAGGATGTAGTTCCATGCCATTGGCTGATCCAGGCTGGAATGCACCATCACAAACTTCGAACGTTCAATGCGCTGCAGCGGCAGGCGGCGCAACCAATCAAGGCTTTCAGCATCCAGGCGGGAGCGGGTCCAATCCATTGCCTGACGGGCAATGGGATTCATCCGTGTCTGGTCCTCCCGGCAAACTTCTTCGTCGTGATTCCCTTTCACCACCGGGCATCCGATAGCCCGTATTTCGTTCACACACTCCTGAGGGTACGCATTGTAACCAACAACATCCCCCAGGCACACAACATCCGTACACTGCTCGCACTGATAGTCTGCCATAACGGCATATAGTGCGTGCAGGTTGGCGTGAATATCACTGATGACCGCAGTTCTCGGCATAGGCAACTGATACTTTATACCACATATACCTTTACACTGCAAGCCCTGAATTTCGGGTTAAGCAGCATTTTTCTTTCAGAATCCTTAAATATCCGCCCCGAAGGTAGTCTTGCCGTTTTTTATAACATTGACACCGATAGCGTGTCTGGTAGAATGGCAGAAAAAAAGGGAGAGAATTCATATGCTTCATCTCATCAAGGCACTGCTCATTCTGCTATCACTAATCATGACCCAGCCAACCACAGGAGGACAACCCAGAGAAGAAAAAGCCCGCCAGAATGTTGAGGCGGTAATGGGCAAACATTTCGGCAAGGCCGTATTCATCCGCATCATCAAAGAGGAATATGCATTAGAGCTATGGTTGAAGGGCAATGACGGCAAGTGGGAGATATACAAGACGTATGATATTGCAGCCATGAGCGGGGAACTGGGTCCCAAGACTGCAGAGGGCGACGAGCAGGCCCCCGAAGGATTTTACCGGGTTTTCCCCCGCAGCATGAATCCCTGGAGCAACTACCACCTGGCATTCAACATTGGTTACCCGAACGCCTACGACCGCAAACTGGGACGCACCGGGTCCTACATCATGGTGCACGGCAGTTTTGTTTCCATCGGCTGCTTTGCCATGACGGATGCCTGCATCGAGGAAATCTACACGCTGGTAAACGAGGCGTTCAAAGCCGGTGAAAAATACGTACCCGTGCAGGTATACCCCTTCCGAATGACCCCGGAGCGCATGCAGGAAGAAGCGGGAAACGAACACCTCGCGTTCTGGAAACACCTGCTGCCCGGCTGGCAATACACCGAAAGCCATAAAGCCCCCTATCCGGATAAGGACAACTGATGATTCACGTGATTCCCGAGAACTGGCAGCCCACCCCGGCAAAACCGAACTGGCGGAAACGCTGCGGCGTTGCCCTGCTGGCAGGTGGCCTTACCGGCCTGCTGTTCTGGTGTCTGACGGGGCATTTCTCCAGCGCCTTTACCATCACCACCGGGCTGGTACTCAGCTGCATGTGGGCAGACCGCATCGAGGAGCCCTACACTCACGGCTCCCGTGCGGGAAATTGGCTGGAGCATTCGTGCACGCACTGGCGCAGCACCCGCCGGGGTATTCTCATCTACTGCCACCAAAAGCCCATGCCCTGCCTCTTCCTGCCGTGGGAAAGTCTCCATACAGCCAGGCCGTGCAAAAACGGCATCACGCTGGAAGATGCCACGAACGATACCTTTTATGAACTGCCCGTGGCAGAAAGCCAGCAGACAGAATGTCTCGCCCGCATTCAGGAATGCATCCGGCTGCACCACACCGGAAGCCAGCAGGACGAGACCGTCTGCAAGCCGGTTTATTACCTGATGAGCCCGCATCTGCTCCCCACCTGGAAGCACCTCAAATACCCCCTTCCCTGGGTGGCGCTGGGACTGCTCTGCCCCTTCTTCTGGCCGGGCGAAATCATTCCCTGTGTGCTGAGTTTTGCGCTGGCGGGGTCCATCGGAAGCATGACGCTCACGGATTTCGAAGATGACTGGGGCACAGAAACATACATGGGAGAAGAAATACGCCGCAGCAAACGCGGCGTCAGCCTCCGCATGAATGGTGGCGCTCGCTGTTTTATTCCCTGGAGCAGTCTCACCGAAGGCACCCAGCTGGAAGACCAGCATGCTTTTCTTCAACTGCAAGGCAGCACATTCGGAATCATCCTTGCAGCAACCAATGGCAGTATCCCCATCCCCCTCACCCGCCTGTTTCTGAAACGCCACCGTCTGGTCAGGAAACTGGGTCGCTTGGCAATCACGTTCCTGTTTCTGGCAGCCGGAGTTCTCTGGTTCTGCTGGTGGTATTGAATTTCCGGAGCAGTTTTGATGCCGTTCCACCATAATAACGAGAGAAATTACTATCTCTCACGCATACCCGCCGGACGTTGATGTCTATCTGGCGGGATTGTAGTTTTCAACCATATGAGAAGTTCCCGTTATATTCAGCTTTCGCGCAGTTCCAAACGCGATTAGTGACGGTCTGGTGGGAAACCATGCACCGCTCACGGTTTATCAAAAAGCCCTATGAAGTACGGTGCAGCGGGATTCTCCAAATCCGTAATGGCCCAGATAAAGGGGCGGTCCATGATAAATGACGGCATGCGGCGCGGGGGAGCAGCAGAAAAAACACGAACCATGCCCACCGTGACCGCCGCCGCTTCAGCCCCCTGCTCATCTGCTTTCACATAGCAGCGCTGCAAGACATTGCCCAGGTAAAGCGGAGCATCGGCAAAGCCGCTCAAATCAGCCATAGGGGTGAAGATAATCCGCAAACCACAATTTTTAAGCGCCCGGGTCAGCGAAAACGTGTCGGTGCGCTGCTCAAACCGCGGCATGCCCACCCGCACCTGGCAGGGGCGGGTCTCCCGAAGTGACCGGCAGATACCAAGAAAGCGTTCAGCGGTAAGAGTAGCCGCGAACTCACGGGCATCACCAAGGTCTGGCAGAATAGAAAGGAAGCAACCGGGAACGCCCTCGCGGTCATCCTCCCGGAAAAACAAGGCAAGCGCCTTCCATCCATCCCCCTCAGCGTAGGAAAAACGAGCGGTCTTAAGCATCATCGGAACCTCCATTTCGGTACCATCTGCACAATGAAAAGGCGTTGGCAATGTAGCATCCGGGTCAAAAGGAACACGCCATTTTTCCTCCAGAGCGATGGCATTGGCCGCAATCATGCAACAATCCTTTCCTGCAAGGTCGGTGGGTTTAATGATGCTGGGAATCATACCGCGCGTTTTCTCAGAAGCCCAGGCATTCACCATAGCGGCGGCCTTTCCGGCATCTGACATCAACGGAGCAGGAATAACAGCATCAACATTGATTCCGGGTTTCAGCTTCCATTTTTCATCCACGAAAAGGGCATCTGCCTCGGCAGGCTGCATGGCGGAAGGCAGGAAGCGGGCGGGCATGCGCAACTGTTCCAGTTCGCGGGCAGTCTCACCACGAGCCCCCTGTTGCAGGAGACGCAGCACACCCTCCAGACTAGTCGGAGAAAACACCACATTTCCCTTCTGTTCCTTCACCAGTTCCCGGAACATATCAAGGCCGAAATCAGGCGTTTCCACCGCCGCAACCGGCAGCATCAACGCACTGAGCAACGTAGTCAGAACCGCACGTATCTTCATGCTCCGCATCTTAATGGATAATGCAGGAAGAGTCAAGATTTTAGCCTCTCTACTATTTGCGAAACAAACCCGGACTACCCCACAAGCATACCAAAGTTGTTGCGCTACATTGTTTTTACCTTCTTCTGTCACCCGTTTAAGGACTCCCTTTATTTTTTGCGGAGCTGGTGGCTACGGCAGCACCTGCGCCCACCAAGGCGCAGGCTTACCCCTCCATCTTGCGCTGAGTAATGCTGCACGAGCGGGGCTGCCCGCCGCGTTTGCGGGCACGCTTCAGCTCCAGCTGCCGGGGACTTGGCGCGCCGTTGAGGCGGTGGTCCAGCTCTTCGCAAAGCGTGCGGCGCGCCAGATAGCGGTTGATTTCGCGCTCCCGCTCGCAATGGCAGCGGACCACAATACCACTGGGCACGTGGGTCAGATACACACAATTATTCGTCTTATTGACTTTCTGCCCACCCTTGCCGCTGCCGCGCACAAATTTCTCCTCCAGGTCATTCTTATACACCCCGAGGCGCTGCATCATGTCCTGGAGTTTCTGCAATTTCTCTGGCGAAACGGGCATGCAAAGCATCGTATATCAGAATACGTTGCATGGCAAGCTCTTTTCCTGCGTACTGTCCCGCATTTCCCTTGCGCAAAGTGGGTGATATATGCTAGAGTAGCCGCCTGATGGCTACAATCTGCATACTGGACGGCATGGCGCTCATCTACCGCGCGTTCTACGCCTTTATCAACAACCCGATGCGTAATTCCTCCGGGCTGAACACCTCTGCCATGTTCGGCTTCATCAACACGGTGGTGCACCTCATCGAAAAGGAAAAGCCCACACATATAGTAGCCTGTCTGGACCCCAGCGGCCCTACCTTCCGCCACGAGCGATTCCCCGAATACAAGGCCAACCGCCAGGCCATGCCCCAGGAACTGCGCGATTCCATTCCCTGGATTGTGGATATTCTGGCAGCCATGCGCATCAAAACGCTCCGCATGCCCGGGTATGAAGCAGACGACCTTATCGGCACCATCACGCGCATGAGCGACGAAGCGGGCAACATGCACGCCTACATGGTTTCCAAGGATAAAGACCTGGGGCAGCTGCTCTCGCCCACCTGCTCGTTCTGGAGGCCGGGCAAAAAAGGCAGCGATTTCGAAACGGTGGGGGTGAGCGAATTCCTGGAAGAATGGGGCATTGAAAATCCACGCCAGATTATTGATATTCTGGCACTCATGGGCGATGCTTCGGACAACATTCCCGGCGTGCCCGGGGTGGGCGCAGTGTCGGCTAAAAAGCTCATCACCCAATTCGGCAGCATTGAGAGCATGCTGGCCCGCAGCGCGGAAATCAAGGGCAAAATGCGCGAAAAGATTGAGCAGAATGCCGAAGCTGCCCGCCTTTCCTACGAGCTGGTAACCATCCGCCGCGATGTACCGGTGGAATTGAAGCTGGAAGATTGTAAAATTCAGGAATTCGACACCAGAGCCCTGGCAGACATTCTCAAAAAGCTCGAATTCAAGGAACTGGCGCGCAAATTGTGCGGCACACAACCCACTGATGCCGATATGGGCGAGCTTTTTGCCGCTGCAGCCGCCCCCGCCGATCCGGCAGAGGGCGACATGCAGCTGGATTTGTTCACCCTGCCCCAGCTGGCCGATATCAACAACACCTCGCACCAGTACCACCTGGTCAACTCCCCTGAAGCCCGCGCCGCGCTGGCTGCCCGCATGGAGCAGGCACCACGCTGGGCATTCGACACCGAGACCACCGGGCTCGACCCACTCACGGACAAGCTGCTGGGCTTCTCCGTGGCACTGGATGAGCACGAGGCCTATTACATTCCTGCGGCGGAGGCTGGCTGGCTGGATTGCTTCCGCACCGCCTTTGCCGGCAGTGCCGAGAAAATCGGGCTGAATGCCAAGTTCGACATTCAGGTGCTGCACCAGGCCGGGCTGGTGGTGAACGGCCCCATCTTCGACTGCATGCTGGCGCACAGCGCGCTGTACCCCGAGCTGCGCCACGGCATGGACGACATGGCCGAAGCGCTGCTGCAGTACAAGACCATTCATCTGGAAGACATAGCCGGCAAGGGCAAGGACATGGATACCGCCGCCGTACCCGTGGAAACCATGGCCGAATACGCCGCAGAGGATGCGGATGTGACCCTGCGCCTGTACCACGTACTGCACCCCCAGCTCGTGGAAGCCGGGCAGGATGAGCTCATGCGCAGCATCGAGTTCCCGCTGGTGCCGGTGCTCGCCGGTATAGAGGAGGAAGGTATGCGCGTGGAACCCGGGCTGCTGCAGAAGAGCTCTGATGAACTCGGCGCGCAGATAGATGCCATCCGCGCCCGTATTGATGAGCAGGTAGGCCGCCCTATCAACCTGAACTCCCCCAAGCAGCTCGGTGAGCTCCTCTTCGATGAGATGAAGCTGCTCGCCAAGCCCAAGAAGACCCGCACGGGGCAGTACGTGACCGATGAAGAGACGCTTCGCAAGCTGGTGCCCATATCCCCGCTGGTGGCGGATATTCTGGAATACCGCGAGCTGAGCAAGTTGAAAGGCACCTATCTGGATGCCCTTCCCCGCTTCATCTCCCCGAAGGATGGCCGCATTCACTCCACCCTGCTGCAGATGGTGACGGCCACCGGCCGCCTGGCGTCCCAGAACCCGAACCTGCAGAATATCCCCGTGCGGTCCGATGCCGGCAAGCTCATCCGCCGCGCCTTTGTGGCCCGCGATGCGCAGCACAGCATCCTCTCTGCTGACTATTCACAGGTGGAGCTCCGACTCATGGCAGCCCTCTCCGGCGACCCGGGCATGATTGCCGCCTTCACCTCCGGCCGCGATATCCACGCCGAAACCGCCTCCCGCATCTACGGCGTGCCGCATGAGGAAGTGACCGCCGATATGCGTCGCAAGGCCAAGACGGTGAACTTCGGTATCATCTACGGCATTTCGGCCTTCGGCCTGTCGCAGCGGCTGGATTGTCCTCGCGGCGAGGCCGCCGCCCTCATCGAGAGCTACTTCACCCAGTTCCCGGGCGTGAAGGAATGCATGGACAAGCTGGTAACCGAAGCCCGCGAGCGGGGCTATGCCGAAACCCTCTGCGGTCGCCGCCGCAAGCTGCCGGATCTGAACAGCGCCAACTTCAACCTGCGCGCCGCTGCCGAGCGCACCGCCATCAACACCCCCATCCAGGGTACCGCGGCAGATATGATTAAAATTGCCATGGTACGCGTGGCCGAGCTGCTGAAGGGTAAGCGCAGCCGCCTCATCATGCAGATACACGACGAACTCCTCATCGACCTGCACGAGGACGAGCACGACCTCATTCCCCGGATTACCGAAGCCATGCGCACCGCCCTGCCCCTGCCGCACGGCGTACCGCTGGAGATAGAGGCCAACACCGCCCCCAACTGGCTGGAAGCGCATTAACGCCACGCAAAAAAATCAACAACAGCCTGATTTGTTAGAACATAATAGTTTACAATAATCACACTCCATCGCAATATAAACCTCAGCCAAGGCTGACGAATAATCCCCCCTCATGAAATCCATCTGGAAAATCGTGCGCAAAACAATAATCGGCCTCGCTGTGCTGGGGGGCGGGCTACTGCTTGCAGCTGCGGCGGGGATAGTGTGGATTTTCTGCCTGGCCTCGCAATCAGAAAAGGACGTGGTTACCTGCAAAGATGCCATCACTTACGTGCAGCAAGCCGACCGCGCCGCTAATCCGGACGAAAAACTGCAGTATCTGCATGCAGCTGTAGCTGCCTATCTCGCCGCTTCCGACCTCAAACAGTCCGATGCCATACAGCGCATCATGGAACTGCTGCCCCGCATGCAGGAAAACAAGCTTGCACCGGAAGCGCCGGCGCGGTATCTCTTCAATTTATTGGACGAGCCTGCGGCGCTTTCCGTATTCGTGCAGAGCGGTTTGTTCGACTTCAGTGCAAAGCTGGATGAAATGGGCAGGCGCGATTCTGCCGAACTGCTGTACGCTATGATGAAAATCGTGGCCCTGGAGCGGCACGGCGAGCGCGTGGACGCGTTCAAGCCGCTCATTATCCACCTGCTGCAGCAGGGAACCAGGCCCGACTGGTTTGAAAGGGACGCCGTATTCATGCCCACGCCTAACGACCCGGTACTTGTGGCAGTGTACACACGCGATGCCGATTTCCTGCGCGCCGTGCTGGCCTGTGGGCTGCCCGCCAGCGGTATCCATGGTGACAAGAAGCCGGAATGTGAAGCGCTCTGGCAGAACTCCCCCGACCTCGTCGAAATCCTCCAGTCAAATTAATCATTAATCATTAATCATTCATGATAACTCTCGTAGGTTTAGGATACGATATTCACCGCTTCTCCGAGACAGAGCGTCCGCTCTGGCTGGGCGGTGTGCAGGTGCACCCCACCAAGGGGCTGGCCGGCCACAGCGATGCCGATGTGCTCTGCCACGCGCTGGCAGATGCCATTCTCGGCGCCATCGGCGAGCCGGACATCGGCTACTGGTTCCCCCCGGGCGATGACAGCTGCAAGAACATCTGCTCCCTCCGCATCGTGGAGAAAGCAGTCGAACTGCTGCAGGCCCAGGGTGGCCGCGTGGTGAACGTAGACTGCGCCCTCATTGCCGAAGCACCGAAAATCATGCCCTTTGTGCAGCAAATGAAGGAGACGCTGGCCCCCATTCTGGGAGTGGCTCCCCGCCGCGTAGGGGTGAAAGCCACCACCAACGAAAAACTGGGCGCACTGGGCCGCCGAGAAGGCATAGCCGCGTTTGCCACGGTTGCCGTACAAGTTCCCGAAGAAGCATAACGACCATGAACCCTGAAATTGATTTACTAGCTTTTGCCGCGGTGGGCAATCTGAAAGCCACCGGGCTCACCGTAACCACGGCAGAAAGCTGCACGGGCGGCATGATTGCCGCCGCCCTCACAGAAGTACCGGGAGTCTCCCAGGTATTCCGCTACGGCTGGGTCACCTACTGCAACGAAGCCAAGGAACGCCTGCTCAATGTACCCACCGAGCTCATCGAGGAGCACACCGTAGTGAGCGAGCCCGTGGTGGCCGCCATGGCACAGGCCGCCATGCGCCAGAGCGGCGCAGATATCGCAGTGGCTGTCTCCGGCAATGCCGGGCCTGCTGCGCCAGAAGGTGAGCCGGGGGTCGGCACGGTTTGTATTGCTATTGCCCGCCGCGGGGCTGCGCGCCCGGTGCATACGGAAACACTGTACATGCCCGGGTTGGACCGCCGGCAGTTCCGCCAGCGGGTTGTAGCCAAAGCGCTGCAGTTAATCGCCAGCGCTGCAAATTAACCTATTAAAAAAGCCTGCGGATGTTTCCGCAGGCTTTTTAGTGGACATCATTCAATGCCCTGCCGGTCGTAAAGTTCTTTATATAGCGGGCAGGAAGCATAAAGTTCCTCATGCGTGCCATCGCCCACAATACGGCCGTAGTCAAACACCAGAATGCGGTGCGCATTGCGGATGGTGCTGAAACGGTGCGCCACAATGAGCGTGGTGCGCCCCTGGGCCAGCTTATCCAGCTCTTCCTGAATCTCGCGCTCACTCTCAGCATCGAGTGAAGCGGTGGCTTCATCCAGAATCAGGATGGGGGCATCCTTCACAAAAGCACGGGCAATGGCCACGCGCTGGCGCTGACCGCCGGAAAGCCCGGCGCCACCCTGCCCCAGCTCGGTATCAATCCCCTGCGGCTGAGTTGCCAGGAACTTGCTCACGGCAGCTGAATCCGCCGCTGCCAGGATTTCCGGCTCCGTGGCGTTCATGCGCCCCAGGCGGATATTCTCGCGAATACTGCCGGCAAAGAGCAGAGCCTGCTGCCCCACAAGGGAGAGCTGCTCACGCAAATCATGTGTATGCATATCCCGCACATCGATACCATCCACTGTAACAGCCCCCTTTGTGGCTTCGTAGAATCGGGGAATCAGTGAAGCAAAAGTCGTCTTCCCCGAACCGCTGGGGCCCACAAGACCCACAATCTGCCCGGCAGGAATCGTCAGATCCACATCGCGCAACACCAGTTTCTCCGGGTCATAACCGAAACTTACATTCTTAAAGCAGATTTCCCCCTTGGCCCGGCCCTCAATCTTCTGCGGATTGGCGGGCTGGGGAATTGAGTTAGGTTCCAACAGTACTTCAGAAAGGCGCTTCAATGCACCCTGTGCTTCATTGAAGCGGTTCCACGCTGTTCCTGCGCGCTTCATGGAGTCAAAGGTGAAGAACAGAGCCGCGGCAATAGCCATAAAATCTGTGAGAGCAAGGCCGCACATGCGCCCGCGCACCAGCAGGAATGCCAGGGCAAGAGCTGTCACAATTTCCATGACCGGCACCAACGCTTTCTGGTATTTCACCAGTTTCACCAGATTCGTGCGCAAACGCCGCGAAACATTCCTGAAATCATCAATTTCACGCTGTTCCAATGCATAGGCACGGATTTCGCGCTGATTTTCCAGATTCTGCTGCACGGCGGTATTAAGCTCACCCAGCCCCTGCTGCGCGCGCTGTGCCTTCTGCGAAATACGCTTACCGAATTCCATGATAGGCCAGGCAGCCAGGGCAATAAACACCAGATTCACAAAGAACAACACACCCTGACCAGATGTGACAAGGAGGAAAATAAATGCCCCTATGGCACAAATGGCAGTAATCGGCTGCTTCACCAAATCATTGGAAACCGTGGTCAGGATATTC
>JAEIGA010011053.1_pt1 | contig 13699 bp, 9 predicted proteins | sample 9270691 | NCBI WGS metagenome assembly JAEIGA01 (sample SAMN17057246, study PRJNA624740) | gut metagenome | biome: biome; isolation source: fecal sample | host: Bos grunniens | place: China: Xizang | collected 2019
ACCGTTTCGGCAAGCCTCAACGGTTCGCGGGTTCGGATTTGTTTTTTTACCCATTTCCTAGGGCTTACGCCCTAGGCTAAGTTAGGTCACCCGCTGACGCGGGTTCAGAATTCCGCTCGCCTACGGCTCGCAATCTATTCTCCAACTTCCGATTTATCGGGCTGTTTGAAATCAATAAACACATAAACGGCGCGAAAAAAACGCTATGGTGAATAATGCCATAGCGTTTTTTGGGAGCTTGAATGAGCTTGGGTTACGGATGTTCGTAAATACCCATGAAGAGCGGGGCGGTCCAGCCGTCGAATCCATCCGTGATGAACCAAATGAAGGGGCGGTCGAGCATAACGGTGCGCGTCATAGCCTTGTAGCTGACGATTGTCGCCGTAACAGCTGCCGCTTCCGTGCCTTGTTCATCCACCTTCACGTAGCATTTTTGCAGAATCTTCTCCAAGAAAAGAGGCTTCTTACTTGTGGTAAGGCGAGAAAAGTCCGCATCCGTAAAAATGCGATTCAACCCCGCAGCTTTCAGGGCGCTGTTCAGGCACATGGCATCACCCTCCACCGTAAAGCTCGGCATGATAAGCTGCGTTTTTACATCATTGCCCTCCAAGTGCCCCAAAATCTCGCGGTATTGGGCATAGCTGAGCTTAGCGGCGAACTCTCTGGCGTTTACGGTCGGGCATACGGCGACAAAATAAACGGTGTTGCCCATCGGTTTCGTGGAGGCGTACGGCAGGGCTACGGCTACCCAATCTTCGCCTTTGTAGACGTTGTAATTGGCTGTGTTGCGCATCATGTTGACCGGCACGGTTTTGCCGTCAGCAGTGTGGAACTCACCTTCAAAGCTCGCATTTTTGCGGAAAGGATATTTCCAATCCGCTTTCATGTAAATGGCATCGGTGGCGATGAAAGCCGTGAGCGGGGAAATATTGGCTGCCTGCACAATTTGGCTGATGCGCCCCTCGGTATGTTCCGAGCACCAACTGTTGATGGTGTCGGCAGCTTGCTGCGCCTGATTAAAATCGAGGCTGACCGCTCCCTGAACGCCCGGTTGGAGGGGCATGTTTTTGTCCACAAACAAGCCGGAAGCTTGCTTGATATCGATGTCGAACTGCGGACAATTGAACGCAGCATAGGGCAGCTTGTCCAGCTCTGCGCGCGTTTCTCCTCCGCTGTATTCCCTCAAAGTTTCGAGAGCTGATTCCAAGCTGAGGGGTGAGTAGGCGATGTTGCCGGGATATTCTTTCAGCAGAGAGGCGAATACCTGCAGGGACAGCGAATCCTCCGGAAGAATCTCCTCCGCGCAGAGTGCGCCTGCGAGCGCGAGTGTGGTTGCGATGTGTTTCATCATCATGTCGGTTAAGAAAAGGTTAGGCGTTTGACTTCCTGTATTCTACATCAATGATAATGCTTTGCAAAGCAGAAAACGCGAAAAAAAACTCTAACGGCTGGGGAGTGATTGCGCTTGAGTTCCTGTCTTGCTTGTGTTACCATAGCCCCGTTATGATGTTTCGCAAACTGATCACAATCGCTGCAGCTATATTCTTGGTACAGTGTCAAACAACGCCCGTAGCCGGAGGCAATGTGGAAGCCCCGGTTGCCCAAATGCCGTCCGAGCTTTGCTATTTGGATGAGGTTGCACCCTTGGTACGAGTGGATTTGAAATATTGTGGTTATGACAATTTTGTAGGGCGCCCGATTGCCGGCTACACGACGGGGCGCCGCGCCATCCTGCGCAAAGATGCCGCGCAAGCCATTCGCCGCGCTTCGGAGCAACTGGCCAAGGAAGGCCTCGGTATTCTGGTATGGGATGCCTACCGCCCCGACCGCGCCATGCGTGATTTCTTGGCTTGGTCCAAAACATCCGATGACAGCACCAAGGCTGAGTTTTACCCGAATATCACCAAGCGCGGTATTTATGAAAACCGCTACATTAACCGTTATTCCGAGCATAGCTGGGGTGTAGCGGTGGACATCACACTCTTTGACCTCAAAACCGGTGAAGAGCTTGATATGGGCGGGCGACATGACTTGCTGGATGTGAGCTCCGCTACTCGTTCTACGCTTGTTACGCCGAAGCAGCGAGCCAACCGTTTGAAGTTGCGTGATGCGATGGCTGCTGTCGGTATGCGTAATTACAGCAAAGAATGGTGGCACTATTTCTTGGCTAAAAAGGGAAAATGCCATTTGTATGATTTCCCGCTGAATGATAATCTGCGTACTTCTGATTGATATTTTTTTTCATACAGACATGCAAACTGCTTGAAAGTACGTACTTTTTCTGTAGAATAAGCCCTGACGTATGGTTACCATGAATTTCTCCGCTATGACTGTGATGCTTGCTGATGAGTCCGCAAGCTTTGGGTTGATTGACATCTTCCAGAAAGGTGGTCCCCTGATGTGGGGCCTGTTGTTTCTGTCCATTGTAGCCTTTATGGCTATATTCATCTGCTCTTGGACCACGCGCGGCTCCGCCGTGTTGCCCAAGGATATGGTGCTTAATGTGGAAACCTTTATACGCCGTAAGGACTACGCCGGTTTGATTGCTCTGTGTGAGCGCGACGGCTCCAGCTTTGCCCGTACGGTGAATGTCATCGTGCTGTTCATTCAGCGCAATCTCCGCGCCAATATGGACGCCGTGCGTGAGGTGGCCGCTGCTGAGGGCACGCGCCAGGCAAACATCCTCACCCGCCAAATCAGCTGGTTGTCTGATATCGGCTCCATTGCTCCCATGGTCGGCTTGCTCGGTACCGTGCTCGGCATGATGGATACCTTCTGGCAGATGGCTCAGGGTAACTTTGAGGGCGTGAAGCAGATGCAGATGGCAAGCGGTATCTCAGAGGCTATGATTACCACGGCCGGCGGTCTTATTCTTGCTATTCCGTGTATGCTGGCCTACGTCGTGTTCCGTAACTACATTCAGAAGCACATTTCTGATATGGAGGTGGCCGTTACGCACGTACTGTCCGTGATTTCCGTGCAGAATGATCGTGACCACCGCCTTGGCAGCATTTCTCAGGTCGGGGCTCGCTCCGAGATTATGGACAATGATGAGAGCTGACGCTTCGCTCACATGAAACTTAACGCAAAAATACCGGAGCCCATCGGTTTCCAGCTCACCCCGATGCTGGATGTGGTGTTCTTGCTGCTCATTTTCTTCGTGGTAACACAGAAGTTCATTCTGAACGAGCAGGATTTGAACGTGGAGGTGCCGACTGCCGCCGGTAATGAGAAGGATGCAAGCCGCGCCATTGATGAAGTGATTATCAATGCTCGTGAGGTGATTGAAAATGAACCGAATGAGAAGATTCGCGCCGCGGATATCGCCAATGGCCGCCAACCCGGTGAGCTGGTGATTACCATTAACCGCACCGAGTACAAACTCGAGAACCTGGACCAGCCCCTGCGCAATTTGGTGACTTTGAATGCCAAGCAGCCCGTCTGCATTCGTGCGGATAAGGACATGCGCTGGGAGAAGGTGGTAAAGGTGGTAGAGGCCTGCACCAGTGCCGGCGTGTACAATGTGCGCTTCAAGAAGGTGATGCCCGGTGAGAACGGTGCTGCAGCAGCTAAACCCGTAGCGCCGTAAGCAAGGCTGCACGCCCATAACTCCTGCTCCCGCGCGGTGTGCCCGAATGTAGGTAGCTCGTTCCGCCCGTTTTCTTTCAATTACATTTTCAACAATCGTCAGTGCTATGAAGACAACAACTTTCGTGACAGGGCTCCTCACCTTGGGAGCAGGCTTGGGCTGTGTGGCGTTCGCTCAGCAAAAACCGGCAGTGGATAATTTGAAGGCCGACCGCGAGCGTGATACATTCGCCATTGCGGAGCGCTTGTACAACCAAGGGCGTACGGCGGAGCTGGATGCCACAACTCGTAACAATGTGCTCTTGCGTGCAGCTGAGCTGCTGGAAACCTTCGTGAAGGATTTCCCCCAGTCTGAGAATCGCAACAAAGCGCTCTATATGCGCGCTACTTGCTTAGAGACCGCCAGCCGCGATGCGCAGTCGCAAGCGGTGCTGAAAGTGCTGGCTGCGGGTGGCAAAGAGGGTAAGACGGATGACTATGTGGCAGCAGCTGCTTACAAGCTTGCCACGGTTGATTTTACCAAAGGTATTAACAACGCCGGTGACAATGCTTCCCTGGAGTCCGCCGTCAAGTATTATGATATCGTGTGTGCCTTCAGCACCAATGCTCCCCTGAAGTATGATGCCACGTACCGCAAAGCCCGTGCTCTGACCATCAGGGGCCAGCGTGAGCCAAAAAACAAGGCTGAAAAGTACTTTGCGGAAGCTGCAGCCATTTATTCCACGAACTTCACCGTTGCGCGTGATGTGCCCCCGCACATTGTAGGCGCTGTGCAGTTTGCATACGCCCAGCTGCTCACGGAGATGGGCGGTGACAGCAACCTGCAGACCGCCCTGATTCAATATGAGCTTTTCCTGAAAAATGAGAATCAGGATGAAACGCAACGCAGCATTGCAACCCTGCAAGCTGCCCGTATCGCCACCAAGCTCGGGCAGTCCGACAAGGCTACGGATTACTACGCTATGCTGGAGAAGTTCCCCAACATGAGCCAGTATGCCGGTGAGGCGAAGATGGAGACGCTCTCCGCCTACTTCAAGTCCAAAGAATATGATAAGATTTTGGCTGCATTCCCCCACAGCGCGGCGGAATGCAGCTTCCTCCAAGAGCTCAAGACGGATTCCCAGCGCGCAGCATGCGCCGCTATTTTGGGCGAGACTCACTTCCAAAAAGAGGACTACCTGAAGGCTGCTCCCTTCTTCCTGATGTCGGAGGAGAACGCCCGCGGTACGGCTCGCGGTGCGGATTCCGGTTATCGTTTGATTCTGTGCTTGCAGCGCTTGCAGAGCGATATGGCAACACGCGGCAAAATGTCGGAATCATTGCCCGGCTTGTCCGCGTATGCGCAAAGTTACCTGCAACGCTATGATTCCGAGACGGCGACCTCCACTCGTGATTTGCCCTGCACGGATATGGTGCGCGTCATTTATGCGGACCAGCTCATGCAGCTTCCGAATACGGACCCCCTCTCACACTACAAGGCGGTTAATATTGAAAACCTGCCGGCCAGCATACGAGCGGATACCGCGTATAAGAAGGCTTGGTGCATGTACCGCGCGTGGGACCAAAATCCCTGTGCGGACAATGACCCCAATGCCGTGTTGACGGATTTCATCAGCAAATACAAAGACTCCGTCCGCATGCCGGATGTGCTGTGCATGCACGGCAATTACCTCTTTGAGTCCAAGTATTATGAGAATGCCATCAAGGTGTTTGACCGTGTGATTACGGACTACGTGAACTCCCCGGCTTATCCCTCATGCCTTCAGCGCGCGGCACAGGCCTGCATGCACTGCCAGCCGCCCAAGCATGCCGGTGCTGAGCGTTATTACAAGTCACTGCTTGAGTACAGCAATAACAATGAGGTCTCTAACTACGCCATTGCGGAGGCTCACTTCAATTTGGCTCGTATTCTGTATGAGAACCGCACGCTTGAAGCTATTGAGCATTTCAAAACGGCCAGTGAGCTTGACCCGGAGCGCTACGGCAGCTCAGCTGCGGTGTGCTTGATACAGTGCTACTTCAAATTGAAGAATACGCATGAAACCACGCTGCTGGAGTCTCTCCCCAAGTTTAAGCAGGAGTACCCGCTCGAGTACCAGACCTTGCCCCGCGCTATTCCTCGCTGGTGTGGCTGGGCATGCTTCCAGAAGAAGCAGTACATCCCCTCCGCCGAGTATCTGAACGACTCCATCGACCGCAATCGCACGGAGGAGTACAAGACGGAGCAGGGCACTACAGCCCTTCGCCCCGTGGCGGAGCCTGTGGTGTGGATTACTCTGGCTCGCACCTGTTTGGAGATGGGCAAATACTCCAGCACGGATAAGTTCATCGGCGGTATAGATGCCATTGACTATTACCTCTCTCAGGAGACGGACCCGCACCGCCGTGCAGAAGGCTTGCGTGTGAAGGCTCTCATGCTGAATGGCATGGGGGAGCTTGAGAACGCCCGCGCCTGCTGTGAGGCTGCCTTGAAGCTCGGCGTGAACGGCCCGGTACTTTCTTCCATCCGCTTAGCAGCAGGTGATACCTATTTCATTGAGGGGAAGTATGAGGAGGCCGCTGCCATGTACGGTATTGTGGCCAACTTCGACAATAACAACCCGGATGTCAATCGCGAGGCTCTTTACAAAGTGGCACATGCTCTTCGCTTGAACGGCAAGGAGGCTGAGGCCGCCAAGTATGAAAAGAAATTGGAGGACATGGGAATAGACCCCCAAAAGGCTCTGGATGGTCTGCCGCCCAGTGTTTCCCGACATGTGAATACCAAGCCCTGATAATTAGGCAAGAGCATGTTTTACTCCAAATCCGAGAATCGCCGCAAGCGCTGGTGGCGTGTGCTGACCATTGGGCAGAAGAAACTCCTGTGGCTGGCATTCACGCTGCTGGTGCTTATTTTGCTCATAGTGGGCGTTTTGTTCACCTACTCATACAGAGCGGCAAAGTATGAGATTGAGAGCGTGGTGAGCGGTGATCCCGTTACGGTCTTGTATGATTATGATAATCATTATATAACAAGCTTGTACGGGGTGCGCCATCGCCCGGTGGTGTGGGCGGAGCTCCCCCAAGACCTCATCAATGCTTTTGTGGCACGCGAGGATGAAAACTTTTTTGAGCATGACGGCATCGTCTATTCTGCCGTACTTCGCTCCGTCTTCCGCAATGTGTCGAGCATGAGCTATGAGCAGGGGGCTTCCACCATTACCATGCAGCTGGCTCGCAATGTCTTTGAGCTGCAGGACAAGACGCTTGATCGTAAGATTTTGGAGGCCTTTATCGCTCAGCGTATTGAGGATAAATATGATAAGCAGACCATCCTGGTGCAATACCTGAACCGCATTTACTTCGGGCAAAATTGCTACGGTGTAGGTGCAGCGGCAGAGTATTATTTCGGGAAGAAAGTGTCTGAGCTTAATCTGGCGGAGTGCGCAACCCTGGCCGGCATCGTGCGCGGTCCGTCGCTCTGCAATCCCGTCACCAGCATGGAGAACGCCATGGGGGTGAAGCGTGAAACCCTCGAGCGCATGTATGAGCTTTCTCTCATTACCGAGGAGCAAAAGATGCAAGCGCAGGAAGCCGCCATCGAGTTGCACCGCGGGGAGAACAAAGCGGAGAAAAAGCTCAGCTACGTCACCACTTGGGGCCTGCGCGAGTTGGATACCCTGCGCCATAGCTTTGACCGCGATGCCGTGGGCTTGGCTATTGTTTCCACCTTTGATTTAGAGCTCCAGCAGTATGTGGAAACCGCCTCTGAGCGCGCTCTCGTGATGGTGGAGGGCTCCTCCCTCATATACCCTGAGGCTTGGGTGGATGCCACCAAATCCCCCGAAGGCCAAAAGCAGGATGTCGCCTATTTTACCACGGCCAAGCGCCCCAGAGATTTCAAGGTGCGTGGTGATGGTAATGATTTTGAGGACATTGTACAGTGCTGTGTATTGGTGGTGGATTGCCGCGCGCGCCATTTCGGTGAGGTGATGGCCGTCACCTCCGGCCGCAGTGTGGCGGATGGCAAGGAACGCTGGCTGCGCCCCATACAACCCGGCCGTGCGCTCGCTCCGCTCTTGTTTGCTGCAGCCGGTAACTGTAACGACGGCCAGTCTTACATCATTACCAGTGATGTGCGCATGACCGGTGAGAAAACCGGCTTCGAGAACGTAAAGGCTTATTTTGAAAAGCTTCAACTCGGGGCGGACTTTGGCGCCGTGCAGAAGGAGTCTGATTTGTATGAGGGTAAGATTTCCATGCAGCCCCTGGGCTTGGTACGTGCGCTCATTTCCTTGCAGAACAATGGCCGCGAGGTGGACCTTCATTGCATTGATACCGTATGGAGCCGTGCCCGCCACAAGCTCTATGTGTATAAACAAGAGGAAACGGAGGAGTTTATCCCCCGCGAGACGGCCGGTACCGTCGCGTCGCTTTCCCCTTTCATCCACCGAAAGGACACCCCCATTCTCCTCAGTGAGGGGCTGGTGGATAACGGCGGATTCCTGACGATGGCTTGCAATGCGCGCGGTGTTGCCGTGTTTGTCTGGATCGGGTTTGATGACCCGAGCATCCCCGCAGCATCCAACCCCGTGGTGCGGAGGTTGATGTCCAGGGCATCCGTTCATTTGGCCAAAGAGTTACACAAAGAGGCTCGCCGCCGTCTCATTGAGCGGCCTGCCGGCAAGTGATTCCCGCTCATGCGCATGATAGATTACACCCCTCAGCTTCATACCGCACAGGCTGCTGCCCGCTTGGCCGGTGCTTTTTTGCGAGAACGTTTCCATTCCGTCAAAACGGTGGATGCCAGCGAGGCTCATGATATTAAACTTCGGCTTGATAAGGAAACGCAAGCGCTGATAGTGGCGCGCTTGCAGCAGGATTTCCCGGAGTATGCCGTGCTGGGTGAGGAGGGGGATTGCGGGCATGATTCCGCTCCCGCCCAATGGGTGGTAGACCCCATCGACGGTACGGTCAACTACTTTTACGGCATCCCGATTTTCTGCGTGAGCATCGCTTTGCAGGTGGCGGGGCAAACCGTGCTGGGCTGCGTGTATGACCCCATGCAGAATGAGTGCTTCTGCGCCATTCGTGGCGGGGAGGCCGCGTTGAATGGTCGTCCGTTGCGCGTTTCCGCCCGCTCCGCCATGGCGGAGGCTGTGGTATTCATCGGACATGGCACGCACGATGGCTCCGGCGCTCAGGGAATTGCGCGCTTTGCTCATATTTCCGCGCAGGTGAAAAAAATCCGCATTTTAGGCTCCGCTGCATTGACGCTTTGCTACATAGCTGCCGGTCGCTTTGATGCCTATATCGAGAACCGCATTCACCTGTGGGATTTCGCTGCTGCAAGGGTTATCTTGGAGGCAGCCGGTGGTTGCTTGGAGTATGAGCCATCCTCTGCAGATGGCCGCACGGGCTCTGTGATAGCTTGGAATGGCGCCTTACCCATTCATGATGCTCTGAAAATGAACTGATTTTTCTCATTATGCGCAAGAATCAACGAAACAACGCTGTTGATATAACCAAGTCCGGTGCACGTGCCGTAGCGCTCAAGTGTTTGCTGCGCTGGGCTAAGGGGGGCGTGTTTGCGGAAACGCTCGTCGCGCGCGAGGCTGCGGCTTTGTCCTCGGCGGATAGAGCGCTTGTACTGGCCATTGTCTTGGGTACCTTGCGCAATATGCGCTGGCTGGAGCACTTGAGCAAGTCCCTTCGCCCCACCCCGATGGAGGATACGGCTCACTGGCTCGTCATGCTCGGGCTGTGCCAGCTCTTTATCCTGGGCCAAGCGGAGCATGCTGCCGTGTGCGAGACCGTGTCCGTCGCCCCGGCGCGCTTGCGTGGGCTGGTGAATGGGATTTTGCGCAATGCTGTGCGTCGCCGTGCGGAGTTTGAGTCAGCGCGGGGCTCCTTGCCATTGGGTGTGCGTTATTCCTCCCCGGATTGGTTGGTGAAGCGCTGGGTGGCTGAGTTCGGGGCGGAGGAAACGGAGCAAATGCTGGCGTGGAATGTGCAGGCGCCGCCCGTGTATGTGCGCTTGAACCCGCTGCGCCCCATGGAGATACCGGCAGAGTGGGTGCCGCTGCCCCATGCTCAGGGGTGGTACCGCCTGCCGTCCGGTATTCCGACGGCGGCCTTGCAAAATGGCTGCGTGTACGTTGCGGACCCCTCCACTCGCTACTGTGTGGAGCTGTTGCAACCGCAAGCCGGTGAGAAAATCTTGGATGCCTGTGCTGCTCCCGGTGGCAAATCTGCTGCTATGTTAGCCGCTACAGGTGGGCAAATCCGCCTCTTGGCTACGGATTCCGCGGAGCATCGTCTGCCCCAGCTCAAGCAGAATTTGGAACGCGCCGGCGGTGTGTCCGTCGAGCTTGCCTGCCATGATTGGTCCAAGCCCTGTCCGCCGGAGATGCTGGGGGCTTTTGATGCCGTCTTGCTTGATGTCCCTTGCAGTAATTCAGGTGTGCTGCAGCGCCGCGTGGATGCTCGCTGGCGCCTCTCAGCTCAGGAAATTGAGCGCCTCGCGCAGCTGCAAGCCACCATTCTTGAGTGCGCCTGTGCAGCCGTTCGTCCCGGTGGGCGTTTGGTGTACTCCACTTGTTCCATTGATGGTCAAGAGGACCGCGGGGTGGTGGATGCCTTCTTGGCGCGTCATCCCGAGTTTTCGCTCGAGCGTGATTATTTGGCGCTCCCGCATCGCGAGCAGTCGGACGGCGCTTATGCCGCTCTTTTGATGAAGTCCGTGTGATTCCTGTGGCCTTTTGTTACATTTGCCGGGATTGATAAATCGGAAGTTGGCGAGCGAAGCGAGACGCGAAGACGGGAGTTCCGAACCTCAGTATAGCAACAAAAAAGGAAATGGGACCACAACAGGGGTTCCGAGTTGCGGGGCTTTGAATTCCGCTCGCCTACGGCTCGCAAACTGCACGCCAACTTCCGATTCATCACACTGTAGAGACTGATTAGAAGCCCCTCTTCTTTTTGGTTTTGCTTCACGCGTTCGCCATGCCTTATGTGTAAGCTTGGCTCACAATTTTCCTGCCTTCTGGCTATTGCCTTTTCTTGTTCGCTGCGCGCCCATGCTTACGGCCCAAAATAAGGTTGCTTCTTTTCTGCTTACCGGCATCATGTAGCGGCTACGCAGCAAGCTGCTGTCGCGGTGTCCCATCTCCAGCTGGAGCTCCGGTAAATTGCGGAATTGGGCTGCGTGGTAACTGGCAAAGGTGTGTCGGCATACATCCGACGTCCAACGGGTGAACCCGGCGTCTTGCCGCAGCGCGCGCCAGCGTCTGTCCCAGTTGCGGGGAATGTGGCAATCCTGTTGCGTTAAACCACTCAGCCCGCGCAGCGTCACTGCACGGCCTCCTCCGGTTTTGCTCTTACCGGGGCGGATGATGACTATCTTTTCCTCTCTGTGTATATCATTGTCTTTCAGCCTCTTCACTTCCATTGGGCGTATGCCGCAGTATAGCATGAGGCGTAGTGAGAAATCCATGCAGCGGTGCCGGGGCTTTTGTGCGGTGCGCAGCAGTCTCTCTATCTCCTCCATACAGAGCGGTTCTATGGGTTTCTCCTCGATTTTAGGGGGTGTTATACGGCTTACCGGATTGTTTGCACACCATTCCTGCCGAATGCCGAAGCTGAAGACGCTGCTCAGTATGGCTCTGCCTTTGGTGTAGCTGCTGGCGCTCGCTCCGAATGCTGTTGCCAGAATGCGGCGGCAATCTTTGGCGGTCATTCCTCGCAGTGGCATCTCTGCCGCTCCCTCCACCCGCAGGATGCGCCGCACAAAATGCCGCAAATCCCGCTTTGTTGTTGGCCTCAGCCCTCTGCGTTCCTCTACGCTTGCCCATGCCGCTTCTTCCAGCGTCACCGTTGCCTCCTCATCCTGCACAGCTGCGATTCCTTTTTGCATCACTCTCCTCAGTAGCTGTATTTGTTCCAAGCGACTCCTCTTCAGCGCTTCATCTCCCAGTGTTTCCAATGCCTCTAGGATTAATCGCAGCGCATCCGCCCTACCTATTTTTGCTTTGCTTATCGTTTCCATGCCGTCTCCTGCTTTACTAATGCTGATGTCAACTACATAATTGTTTTTTTGAAAAAATGCCTAAAAAAACATAGCAATGCATCATTGCCGTTGCAATCTTTAAAATTCTGCGCACGCAGTTTTTATTTGATAAAAGTGCTTACTTGCTTATAATGAGAGGAGTTTTAGCCATCAGCATTAGTAATGATGTATATTTATGCCAAGGGCAGTTCAAGGTAAACATAGGGGCGTTTTTTTGCTTGTTTTAGGTTTGCTATGGAATTGTTTGTAGGAGATGTCTCCTTATTTATAAATTTCTCAGTCTGATTAGAGTATGAAATTCGTCGTTATTGTAATATTAGCAGTGTTCGGATGCACAACATTCTGGTATGGACACCAGTTGCAAAGTGAAGTGTTGATGAGCTTGGGCGCTATGTTTTTTCTGCCGATTATTTTTCACATTGCAAGATTCCTGTTACGTCGCTGAGCCTTTGCGTTTGTTCATAAGGTAATTATTGTAACCCTTTTTCTTAACTCACCACCCCCTCAATTGTTTGTATGCAACAAAATGACTTTTCTTCTATGGATGCAACAGAGGCATCTGATCGATTGCTTAAAGCGGTCATGGGAAATGATATCAGTGCTGTGAATTATTGGTGTCATTCTCCGCACATTGATTTTGATAAGACGGATGAATATGGCAGGACTCCGCTTTACTTAGCCTCTGAGCAGGGGCACACGAAATGTGTAGAGATATTGCTGGAAGCCGGGGCTGATGTTAACAAGGTGAATAGTGTCGGCTGGTCACCTCTTTACGCTGCTGTACGTTATAAAAAATCAGGTTGCGTCAATTTGTTGTTTGCTGCTCATCATATTGACGTCAGTTTTTGGGATGATATTATGATTGCTATTGTGCTGAATGATGTCGCTGAGCTCAATCGCCTTATTCATTCAGGAACTGATGTTAACAAAGCGGACAAGTGGGGGTGGTCTCCTCTTTGCGCTGCTGCCGAGAATGGTTACACGGAATGTGTTAAGTTGCTGCTGGAAGCCGGCGCGGATGTTGATAGGGCGGATGATTTGGGCAAAACTGCCCTTTATGCAGCGGCCAAGAACGGTTGTGTGGAATGTGTGGAGGCTTTGTTGTCAGCCGGTGCGGATGTGGATAAGGCCAATAATTTGGGTGGAACTCCCCTTTACGCTGCTGCTGAGGCCGGTTATGCGGAATGTGTAAAGATTTTGCAGGAAGCCAGAGCAAAACTTGATACGGCTATAGAACGAAATGATGTTCCGCTGTGGGCTGACTCCACGTATAAACGCTTTGACGATGTTAAACGTTTGCTAAACTTGCTCGGTATATCTGAGTCGGATGCTCCCTCTTTAACCTTGGATGCGTTAAAGTATGATAGATGCGTGTTGGAAAATTATTTGTCGTCCGGAGTAGATGTTAACAATGCGGATGAAAAGGGCAGAACTCCACTCCACTATGCCTGTTCCATCGGTTTAACCGGGTGTGTTAAGTCTCTGTTGGCAGCCGGAGCGGATGTAGATAAGGCGGATAAATATGGCGATACTCCGCTTTACGTAGCTGTCATTAATGAGCACACTGAATGTGTTAAGTCTCTGTTGGCAGCCGGAGCGGATGTAGATAAGGCGGATAAATATGGCTATACTCCGCTTTGTAGTGCAGCCCGGTATGGTTGCACGGAATGTGTTAAGTTGTTGCTGGAAGCCGGGGCTGATGTTGATAAGGCGAATGAATATGGCCGTACTCCGCTTTACGTAGCAGCTGAGCAGGGGCATGCGGACTGTGTGGAGGCATTGCTGGCAGCCGGCGCGGATGTCGATAGTGCGGATAAATATGGCAATACTCCGCTTTACGAAGCCGCTGAGCAGGGGCACACGAAATGTGTGGAGGCATTGCTGGCAGCCGGCGCGGATGTTGATAAGGCGAATGAATATGGCCGTACTCCGCTTTACGAAGCCGCTGAGCAGGGGCACACGAAATGTGTAGAGATATTGCTGGAAGCCGGGGCTGATGTTAACAAGGTGAATAGTGTCGGCTGGTCACCTCTTTACGCTGCTGTACGTTATAAAAAATCAGGT
>JAEIGA010011054.1_pt1 | contig 13698 bp, 17 predicted proteins | sample 9270691 | NCBI WGS metagenome assembly JAEIGA01 (sample SAMN17057246, study PRJNA624740) | gut metagenome | biome: biome; isolation source: fecal sample | host: Bos grunniens | place: China: Xizang | collected 2019
TGATATTGTGAAAAAAATAACAAAGTTATGAACAATTTCCCAATAAGTTAAAATTTTTATTCAAAGTTGTACGGTCTTGTTAAAGTTTTGTCAAAGTTTGACTGCATTATAACTATTGATTATATTACAGTGTGTATAACACACCACACAATAAAATTGTTCCACGTGGAACAATTCAAAATGTTTCACGTGGAACATTATTTCAATATCCGCTATGTGTGATAACATCAATCACATCTTTATCATCACACATCTTTGTCAATGAGAACAATATCATCATACACCACCTTCAAATGATGTTTCTTTGTTTCGTTCGTTTCGTTCTTATTGGATCTGTAACCATCATCAAAATAAGATCCCTGCTTATTAGGTATACCGGAAAAAGCACACACATCAACAACATTATTCGGTGAATCTTTCATGAAGGTTTTCCGGATCTCATAATGAAGATGTGAACCTGTTGAATAACCTGTTGAACCTTCTCTACCTATAATATCAGTGACATGAACTTTATCACCTGTTTTAACATTGACTTCTGACAAATGACCGAAATAATAATAATAACCGTTTGCATCATCTTTAATGCACACGAAAAGACCAAAACCCTGTTTCTTATCATCATTGTTTTCATATCCTGCATAATGTACTGTTCCGTTTACAGTGCTATGAATCATTTTAGAATCAATACCAACTAAATCTAAACCGTCATGTTTGGTCAATGAAAAACCTTGACTTATAAAGAATAATCCTTCAAATGGCGAATTCATTTTTTTGTACCTCCTTTAATAACTGATTCCTTGATAATTTCAAGTGATTCTTCAATTGAAGTCAATGCTTTTGTTATGTTCTCTGTAAACTTATTGTCTTTGTAAATGAAGTATGCAAGTAAAGCAATAGCAGAACCGTTATTGATGATCATTGTAATAATGTTTTCCATTTAGAATTCCTCCTTAATCAAGTCTTGAACAAAACATTGTTTTGAATCCTCTTTGAAGTTTGTCCATGAAAGTGACAAATCTTTCACCAGTATCATTTGAATCAAAATAGAATTGAAATTTCGGCATACATGACACGAAATATTCATGTAATTCTGTTGGTGTATCTCTGAAAGAAACGGAATGTATTCCGCTTCCGTCTGGTGAAAGAACGTAAGCACATTTCCGATTGAAAAATTTTATCCCTGTTTCGGGTTCTTTGTCTTCTGCAAAACTTTTTCCGGAAGGCGGTTTTCTGATATCAATATTTTTGTGAATGTAAAAAGCTATTGCACCATATTCTGAAATTATGAGATCTGCTGCAAGAACAAAAGAAGCATCACATAAGTATAGTGTACCTTGCTTTTTATAACTGAATTTAATTCTGGGATATAAAGGCTCGTTCCAGATACCTGTCAAGATCATATCAAGAGAATGTTTTTTGGTGTTGAAGATCTTAGACATTATACCACGTTTTTGAACGGCTGCACAATATTCAACAGCCATTTTATTTTGCTGTTGGTCTACAAAAATATGAATTTTACCCTGTTCCAGTTCTTCAACATTTATTCCGAATTCGTCAAAGTACGGATTATATTTTTGTAAACTGTTCGCAAGAATAAATACTTTTGTGGGATATTCAGAAAGTCGTGCAATTGATGAAAGACATTGTAAAAATGTATCATATTCATTATTAAGATATGATTCACGTGAAATAGCTTCATCAAAACAGATGATGTTATAATATCCTCCGTCTTGCCCCTTCCACGTTTCCATCGTGTTTAATGAAACACATCTTAAACACGGTGTTACAGATCTTTCTTCAATCTTCCCTGTTTCCGGGTTCTTGTATACCGGATAAAATTCATTTGCAGTATAGACAAAAGTGTTGAATCTTCCGTTAGTGAGTTCTGATAAATACCCATTTCCTTTACTGCAAAATTCCGGATCTGCAAAAGGATCTAAAAGATGTTTAATGTTTTTCGGTCTTATAGACTCATCAAATCGTCTCATGTAGCAGGAAGGATTTCCATTCTCAGCCCATAATTCAAGAGGACCTTTTTTATTAACACCGTAAGTTTTACCGTTTGATCTTTGTCCAAATACAAGATTTAAAATGCAGTCTTCATTCCATATAGGATCAATATCCCACCATAGTTTTTTATCGCTCACACAATTACACCACCTTTGAGATACTGTGCAATCATTTCCTTTTCTTCTGCTGTGCAGTCAATACCAGAAAGATCATAGGAAGCACAAACAGTCAAACCACTGAAATTTGATAATTTTCCGTTTCTGTTGCACGCATTTCCAACAGTGTGTGAATAGATCTTACTGTCATAACCTGCTAACATAGTAGGCTTGAAAATGAAAAGTTTTGCTGTTTGGTCTAATACTGCATTATTAGCAGGTGAAGTGCCGGAAACATTGTCAAGTGAAGGAACAGTGTGTTCTAACTGGTATTCAACAGATTCTGTTTTCAGATTTGCATTATCCAGACTATGAACAGAAGCAGTTAAACCACCAAGAGCAGCCAATGTGCCGGGAATGTTACCTGTTGCGCCCATTGCAGCAGTACCAATTACAGAACCTGCAACACCTAAGAAAGACATAAAACGTGAATTTTCTGCTTGCTTCAATGCTATTTCCGCTTGCTTGATCTGCTGCTGATAGCTGCCATGGTTTGCAGCAGTTAAGGGAATGTCAATCCCACAAGTACCATTGACGGTTTGAATTAATGTGGAATCCATATAAACAAGCCCCATACATGAACCAGTTGTATAGTCAACATTAAGTTTAACACCGATTGAATGATATAAACCGTCCGGAGACTGACCAAACATTGAAGGATCTAAGTTTGTATAACCACACCAAGGAATATACAATAAAAGTTTTGTATATGTTGCTCTAAAATCGCCGTAAAAATAAGGCGGTTCAAGCCGAAAAGATCCTAAATCATAAAGAGTGTTACCACCTATTTCACGTGGTATTGGTGCACGCGTTAAACCTGTATCTTTTTTACCTACATAAACCGGAAGGAAAACAGAAGGTGTTGAAGGAAGATCAAAAGGGAAATACTTGACTGATACAATGTATTCAGCCGGATTGACTCCCTTAAAGTCTTCAATAAATTCGTCTTCTGTTTCTGGTGAATATGTGGTGTTTAACCATTTCATTAGGTATTCAAATTCGGAAGAAGAAAAAGCAAAAAGGGAAGTTGAACCACCAACAGAACCGGAAAAAAGATTTGTTTCAAGAGATCCACCATAACCACCGCCGGAAGAAGGTGTTTCACCACTTTCAAAAACATTAACAGAATCGGCATCTGCATAATCAACAGATTGAATTTCGTCACCTGTGAAATATCTTCCTGTTGTAGTACCGTCAATTTTTTCCGGTAAATATATACCGTTTCCTGTTGTTTCTGTTCCTAATGGATCATTTTTAGCTTTGTCTTCCGTATCTGCAAACCAGAAACCCCAAAAAGATATTTCATGTAAAACTGCACGCTTGCAAGCTTCACCGTAAGTAAGACCTTTTTTATCTATAATTTCAAGTTCTGAAAATGCTTTAAACCTGTCAGATGTTGGAAACTGTGTTAAATCATAACCGTTTGGAACTTTTAATTTACTGTTTCCTGTATATATAACATGATTCCATTTATACACAACATCATCAAAAGACTGCACATCAGTTGATATTTTTGCCCACCATGCTGTTAACCTTCCGAAAGAAGCATCATAAATCGGATATCTGCCGTTTGTGAAAGTCAATCTGTCTGTTGATATATAATATCCTAAATCAAATTGTCTGTTACTTTGAGTTATATAATCCGGATTGAAAAAGTATGAAGTCATAGCTTGATCAAATGGTGAATAAACTTTGTCTATTCTATAACTGGATTCAAATTCTCTCATGTACGCTCCAACAGTATCTGCCATGTTATCTGTCAGAAGTCTGTCGGAAAGAATATCCGGGACAATGTTATAACTTGTATTATTTGCAGATCCATAAACATTGTCTGCTGTTCGTGGTGCTGTATCTCCGAAATATAAACCGGATCTTATAAGAACAACTTTTCTTTTGTCTTCCGATTTAGAATTTATATAAGTTACCATGTTTGAAAGTGTTCTTAATGTCTGAGAATCTGAATCATAGTCATATACTGACACTTGTGGATATAAACAGAACTTTTTCGGATTAATATCATAAAAAAGCCATGCTTGAGTCCAACCACCAAAAGACATAGTGTCTGTTTGTGTTGTATCATAAGCTAATCTTGTTCGTGGATTAGTTCTTAATCCGCTATCGTAATAACTACCGGAAATATCATAAAGACAAAGACCAAGTTTAACAGGTTCATTCTGTCTGTTGGTCTTTACTTCATAATTTAGGTTATTTTGTGCACGCACACAACAGCAGGAATTACAAGCAGCACTTGAAGAAGGATTAATTTTCCAGATATAAATTGAATCGTTTAAAGGTTTGCCCCAGTTAACAGCATTTGCCGGAATTCCTTGATAATAATAATCCCATATATTACCACAAAGTTTTCCTATGGGGTTTTCGTCTTCAATTCCCGGCGTTGTTTGCGTGCTTCTTATATAGTCAGTGAAAAGAGCAGGTCTATAATATAAGATATCAATATTTGTCATAGTTTCACCACCTTAAACATTATAAGTTGAATTTATAAGAACCGCATAATTATTATTTGCGTTATGTCTGAACGGATTATAGAAAGGCTGTACCCATAATTCAAACCTTGAAGGATCAACAGGAAGTTGTTTGTCCGGTACGTAATTTATACCTGCTGATTCTGACCGAATTACAGTAACAGGGATTTTTAAAAGATCCGTTTTGAAAGAATAAAGAGGATCAACAATACATGTTATAACACATCTTTGTGCAGGTGATACAGAAATAGTACAGAAATAAAATCTGTTGAATTCGCTAATGTAAACATAGTTTGCACCAAGATAATTTGCATTATAAGCCATTACAAGAACAGGTCTTAAAATGGAAATTGTTTCTGTTGGTTCAATTGTGATATTCTTCAAGCTTCCTATTTCTGTCAATGTTTTATTGATCTTTTTAGGATCATCAGCACATTTATAAAAAGTGACATACATTAAAAAACACCTTCTTTCTAAAAAATGTTCCACGTGGAACAATGTTTCACGTGGAACATTTTGTTCCGTTTAATCAAGAACGTAGACAATTACATTTTCGTCTATATCGTTCATATATTCGGCATCGAACTTGTGCCAATAGTTCCAGAATTCGCCTTCCGGATTCCAGATACTTGTAACTCTGGGTTCTTCACAGCAAACCATACCAGCCCATTCATCGAACATAACACCGATAATATTTGATTCTGTTACAGCTTCTCTTGTATCTGTTCCGCTTGCAGGTGCTTTTCCTTCACTTGCAGGAATAACATTTATTGAAGATCTGTCAGTGAATGAAGCATCTTCACCCATTCCCTGCCAAAATGCAACTTCGTGATATCCGGGAAGCTTCACGAATTCTTCATTGAATGTGTTTCCGTAAAGTGTATTTTTGCACGCTTCTGCTGCATCTGTAAGAAGGAAGAACCGGAGATTCTTGTTAGGTGTATGCGCTACATAACCGCCTTCATTAAATATTTCCGTAGGTTCTGCAAGAAACTTCTTATTAAGTCCAAAAGTTTTTGCAAGATAACTTAGTGCTTCTTTATCCATAAGGAATTGTGCAGCCGTAAGTTCTTTTCCGGAAGCCGTGTTATAATCTGTGAGTACGTGAACAACATTATGTTCTGCCTTGATCTTTTCGGCAATAAGATTTACTACAACTCTGTCCGAAAGTGACTTCTTAGCGATCTTCATTTTCATTGAAATACGGTTCTGGATCATAGCAAAGAAGCGATTCATAGCAGCAGCACTTTCAAAAGCTTCTTTTACCTGTATCTTACCGATAGAAATTTTCTTCTGGAAAGTTACCTTGCTATTCCAGTACTTAGCAGAAACCGCAGGCGGTTCAAATGAAAATACATCTGGTTCATAATTCTGAAGATCCCAAGTGGGATTTTCTTCAAAATCACCTATTTCAGTTCTAAGCTTTTCAAGTGCAGAACCATATTCCCATGAATCGTGAATAACAGGTGTTTCATCACCATTATATGTACGATCCCAGAAAATTGTCTTGCCAATTTTGTCAACTATCTTTCTTACATAGTTATCAAAATTGTCTCCGAAAATTGTTGAAGACTGGATCTGCCTACCAATATCAACAATATTTGCAAGATCTTCTGACACAACCAAATCGGAAGATCCTGTTACTTCTGCATATACATCATTAAGAATATTTGCGATCTGTTCAACTTTCATTTTTTATTCCTCCTTAAATTATAAGTGAAAGTGTGATTTTATCAAGAATGTCTTTCATCAAGACTTCAAGAACATTAAATTGTGCTGCCTCTCTTGAAGCAGTTATAATTTCAACCGGATTTCCTTTATATCCTGTTTCTGTTGTTGTTTCTGTTCCTGTTTCTGTTTCTGTTGTGGTGTTTGTCCGGTTTGTAAAGGTGATTTTATCATGTCTGTTTGCATAACTCAATTCACTTTCAGTATTGTCATAGTTTGTTTCACTGCCGTTTCTATACTGACTTGAATCAAATGTTGTGACATTGTTCTTTACATTTCCGGAATTTGTTGTTGTTTCTGTTCCGGTCTTTTCCCGGTCTTCTGTTCCTGTAAATGTTATATCACCATCTTTTGTTATATTCGGCGTTCTGACTTTTGTTATTGAATAATCACTTGTTGTGTCAAGTCCGTACTGCTGAAAAATAGATTTGATCATAGTACGGTATTTATATTTATTGATCCTTGCAATCATGTCAATGATGTTTTTGATCTTTGTTATCTGTGAAGCATTGAAAGAAGGATCATCAAGATCAAACTTTTTGGATATTACCCATTCACCATGAAAATTGATAAAGTAATTATACATTGTATCTGTTGTGATACCAAGATGATACACAACATCGTCTTCAATGAATGAAGTAAAATCAAGTAAACTATTACTATCAAAAATTGTATCAAAATTAGTCAGTTCTGACCATTTCTTCACCCTTGCCCATACTTTCAATGCTTGCTTCACCTCCTTCGTCATTGTTGATATTGTTGATAGTTATGTTGATTTCTTCCGGCTCTGCATCTGTTCCCGGCTCTGTCTCAGTTTCGGCATCTGCTTCCGGCTCTGTCTCCGTTTCTGCATCTGCTTCCGGTTTTCCTTCTGCTTCCGGCTCTGTCTCCGGCTCTGTCTCCGGTTCTGTCTCCGGTTCTGTCTCTGGTTCTGTCTCCGGCTCTGTCTCTGGTTCTGTTTCGGCATCTGCTTCCGGTTCTGTCTTTTCCGGATCTATGAAAGAAAAAGTGATATTGAGATCAAAAATATCATTGACTTTTTCAAGACCTCTTTCAACAGATACTTTAATGATATTCTTTGAAACATCAAGAACAGGTGAATTTGTTTCAAGTTCTGCTGAAATAAGTCTTTCACGCTTCATATTATAATTGCTGTCAACTCCTAAAAGCTGCAACCATAGAGATTTGACATACTGGTGACCTTCGATTAATGTTGTCATTATATCCGGTCTTACTGTATCGGAAAACATATTTGTTTTCTGAATAAGTGTCTTTCTCATTATGGTGTACGGTTTGCCCGAATAAAGCTGCTTTAATGCCATTTCTTGACCTTGAATATCTGCATCTGTTCCGCTGTCAGAAGCTTCAAAAACTCTTTGCACTCTGCTGTTGATCTGTGCACAGTTGATTGAACAGATATTGTCTGCAAGAATACAGGAATACATTTCCGCCATATCTAACAGGTATGAAGAATCTTCAAAAATTTCGTCTATGTCCGTAAGATATACTTTCACAGCTTCCGGAGAATCAACACCGACTTCATCAAGCTTTAACTGTTCGCCAACAGTTACAGCATTTGCAAGTGTCGCCTCTGTTGGTTTATAGTATGCGTTGAGTTCTCCGCCACGATTTGCAAACCATACATAAACATTATCCGAATACTTGTAAAAGAGTGCAGAACCATGAAAAAACAGGATCTTCTTCAATTCTTCTTCCGGTATTGTTCCGGGAAGATCATTAAAGCGGATTCTTGCAGCATACATATTATATAGTTCTTTCAGAAAAACTTTTTGCAGCCGTTTCACATCAGTGGCATTAAAATCAAGTTTAACACCATGAAGATTCAAGAAATCATTATCCATTATTTCACCACCTTTACTATAAAATGTGTGGGCTGCACTAAGCAGCCCACAAATGAAAGAAGTTTTTTCTGGATCTCTTAAACAAGATCAAATGTGTGGAAAGTTCCCTTCTTTGCTTTTCCTTCCTTAAATACGATCTGCACAGGACTTTCAATCGTGGGGTTCAGTCCACAAGATATGAGAAGTCTTGCAGAACGGCAAACACCATTTGAAATACTTGAAATGTGTCTTCCGTCAATCGTGAAGAAGTGCACGCAAGGGCGGTTTTCCTTCTCTGAATCTTCGTCATTCGGATCACTTGGAACGTCAGCAGATGTAACAATAATGTCACACACTGTAACTGTTTCTCCAAGAAGATCTGCAACTTTCTCCGCTGTTCCATTGACTGCATTGAATAACTTGCTTGTTTCTCCTGTGCTGCTGTACCTAACAACATTTCCTTCTCCGGAAGGAAGCACTTCAAAAAGGTCTTTTGCACTGTTGTCAATTGTGATGATTTCGTTTTTCTCCATTTTATTTTCCTCCTGTAATTTAAACTGCGCCCACACTTGTGTATTTTACGAACTGGGATTAAGAATATGTTCCACATATTCAAAGGGAAGGAACAGAAGGTGAAGTGTGGGCGTTGTCTCCACCTTCCGTTCCAGTAAAGAAGGGGTTTTCTTTACAATTATAGTATAACAGAATTGTGATATAATGTCAATAGTGATATCACAAATCAATTATGACTAAGCATGAAATTCCAGCATTCTTTTCTGATTCTTAGATATTCGTTTAAATCTATTCCTTGACTTTGGATTATTTCAAGTAATTCTTTGAAATCCTTAGAAAGATTCATTGAAAAGTCTGCACCATGAAGATACACATTTGAAGTGATTCTTACTTTACGTGTAACACCTTTATGATCTGTCATTTTATAATGAAAAGGCTGCTTCACTATGTTGTACTTGTGTGTGAGTTTCGCTTTTGCTCTTTCGTCTTTCTTCTGTATTTCCTTCATTTCGGAAGCCGATATCTTGAAGTTGTTATGGAAACTTTTAAACGGATCAACAGGATTATCATTTTTTAACGCTGTTGCAAAAATAACTTTATTGCACCCGGCAACAGTGGCATGAAGGAAATCACCGTTCCATAGTTCAACACCGTCTTTTCCTTTTTTGCTGTTAGTATATATGTATCTTTTTGCACCAAGTGTTTTAAATTCTTTGTATTTACCGTCAATTTCAAATAATCCTAAGAAATGTTTATTACCGTTTATATCTTCCGGATTATACATTTCCTCCGAAATTCCTCTTTCTTCCATTACTGCTGTAACTTCTTCCCGGATCTTTTCATTAAGCTTTTCAAAATACTGTATAACTTCCGGCGTATGTTTTATTTTTGCTGAATCAGTGTCATAATAAGCAGTGTCAAGATTATCTTTTATAATGTGTGCAAGTTCATTTCTTGCATAACTTGTACACCATACACCATGTTGATATAACAGAAATGTGGAAAACTTATTCGCATAGTCTTCAACAACATCGAAAGAAGGATCTGTTCCAATATAATCCAAACCGTCAAAATGAAACATCTTCTTTAATATATTAAGAACACACATTCCGTATATACCATTTAATAATGCTTTATATCGTGAATATTCTTCTTCCCTGCCTTCAACATCTTTTAAGGTTGTTTTCATCATGTATGTCTGTAAGATAAACTTCACAAATTCAATATTGAGATATTGCTTTTTGCTGCAATACAATTTTGTAATTTTCACATCACTGAAACGATAGAAAAGAAGAAGTGTTTCAAAGTCCATTTCTGTGCAGTTGTAAATGATCTTCTTTGCATAACGGATTCTTCCATTATCAAGTTCAAGTGTTGGTGTTTTGTCTTCATTTCGTTCTGCTATATCCTGCACTTTTGAACCAGATATAATAGAATGGTTTGTTGTCGCTTGCAGGTCTGATAAAACACATTGAACACAAAGTGCATATTCTTCACGCTGTTTAAACAGTTCTTTAAACTTTTCCACACGTACTTCTTGAAACTTAAAAGGGAATTTCCGGAAACATAGTTGATAAGGATAATCGGAAGTCTTATCAAAAGACCATACATCAGAAAGAATGTTTCCAACGTGTACAGCATTTGCATGGGTTAAACCACCTGCAAACATTGTTACTAACATTCTATAGAGGTATTCATCATCTTTCGCAGTACACAGCAGAACATCTTTTCGCATTTTGAAATATTTCTTTGTTGCTTGTAAATGTTCCCTGCAAGCTTTTCTTACATATCCAGTTGATGTTAAAGGAAGTCCAGCCCATAAACCACCGTTTTGTTCTTTGCGCTTCTTTATAGCATAATACAATGACAATGTATCATATTCTGAATACTTCAATTCTTCTTCTGATAGTTCTGTATCATAATGACGGTATAGATCATAATCAAAACCTTTTTGTTTGTGCTGTTCAAATTCTTTTGTTAAACTTTCAAGACTTTGATTTGTAAGCATTAAGGAACAGCGAAAAGTGAATCTGTCAAAATCATTTTCCAAACTGTAAATTGGTCTATGTGCATTTGTAGCAAAAACTTTATCTGTCATATCTTCATACCCGGACATGAAAGTCTGTTCAAAAGAGAAATTGTGAATCCAGATTAAAACACCTTGCTTAAAGTCCTTATATTCATGATCTATCTTTTTCAATAGCTTTACCCATTCATACCACGTTCTTCCGTAAACAGTGTGACCGTTAATTGTGCATGACCATAAATACATAACAGCTTGTTTTATTTCGTGAATGTTTGTTGATTCAATATCGAATGTAATGATATCAGACATATATCTTCTTTCTTTTTTGTATGATAGAAATATCTTTAAAGATAGATCATCACTAAACCGGATCAATTTACCCACCACCTTTTTTAATGTTCCACGTGGAACATTTTATTTTCTCAGATCTTCAAATTCTGAATAATCATAGGAAGCCCATTTTCCGAAAGAAGGTGATTCAGTTAAATCAAACCAGTTCCCTGCAAATTGTTTGATATAATCCATTCTATCAACATCATTATCAAGAACATTATAAAGATGATCCAAAAAATCACTATCTCTTGTAAGATCATATATTTCCTGTGCTGCTGTATCAACTAACTTTCTAAGCTCTTTAATATGTTCTTCTCTTGTTTCTTCGTCAATTGTTTCATCATCTTCTAAAAACTGTTCGTAAAAATCTTTTGCTTCTTCAAGTTCTTCAATAGGTTCTGCATTTTCGTTGAAGTCTGCAACCTGCTGTAACATTGCTGTGATTTCTTCCATTGACTTTCTGGAAAGATCTTTCTGAAAGAATCCCTGTTTATCAAGAAAGATTGAATGTTTTTTGAGTTCTGCTGAAAAATCGTGAAGTCCTGCTTTTTGCATCTTTGTTATCTTCTTATTTGCAAGATCAACAGAAGCTTTAACCGCTTTTTGAATTTCCTTCGGTGAAGGTGGTTTTCCTGTACTTACCCACTTACCACGTGTATTATAAAAACCGCTTCCCTTTTCCGTCCATTGCTGTGCTTTTCGTGGATCATCGAAAACAGGTGTTTTTGTTCTTACCTTTTTTCCATTTTCGTTAGTGTGCCAAAATCCGCGCGACCATGATTTTTTATTTGCCATTTTTTAACACTCCTCTGCAAAACTATCACTTCTTAAAACTTTATCACCGCACCAAGGACAAAAAGGATAATAACAAACTGTTTCCCTTCTTCCGTCAAACTTAGTTATTATTGTTTTGGTGTATGTTGTTTTCTTGCAATAAGGGCATTGGAATCTTTCAGACATTCTTGCATTTGATAACTTAATCCATTTTTTCAATGATATTCACCACCTATCGTTAAATCGAAAGAGATCCAGATATATTTGTAAGTGTCAGACAATACAGTCTTCCATGTTTCAAGGATCATAATTTCTATGTCTTTAATGGTTTTCATTTTTCATTCCTCCGATTCTTCAAAATAATCACTATACTTTGCAAGTTCTTTTTCGCTGTCAAATTCTGCTCTTGTTATTGTCTGTGCTTTTTTATCTTTCAGAATATCCTTTTTGTAACAGTTTCCATTCGGATAAGCTGTGAAAAGGATTGCTGTGCAATTTGCGTAATTGCATGAAAGAAATTTTTCGGTCATTTTATTTCACGCTCCTTCACATTATATGGAATATGAATATTATAGTCCGGTTCTGGTATCTGTTTTGTTGAAGCTTTTTCAAGTGTTTTACCAAAAGATCTTGAAGAAATACCGAAAGACTTATTCAATCTTGTTTTTATTTCCTCTATAACCTTTTTATATAAAGCTTCTTGATATTTGTCGAATTCTTCCGGGTTATTTGCAAAGTAAACAATTTGTTCCGGCGTTAATGCGTCAAGATAAAAGCTGTATTGCAATGTTTGATACATTTCCGCTAAATCCGGATTCTTTGAAATGTATTTGAGAATGTCCATTTTTATTACCTCCGTAAATGTTCCACGTGGAACAATGTTCCACGTGGATAATTGATTTTAACAGCTTATGAATTCAAGTGTATCAAATTCAACGTGATTATTAACACAATATATATAGGCGTGCTCCATAGCACAAATATAAATTTCACGTTCTGAACATTCAATAGGTGTTGAATCAATCTTAATAGTTATTTCACCTGTTGTATCAGTTTCAATATTGTAATATCTGAGAAGAAATGTATACATAAAAATTACCTCCTGTCTATAACATTTTCAACGCGTTCTTTTAGTTCCTTTATTCTGTATTCACTTAATGTTTGTGTTCCTTCTATATTACAATAAATTTCCTTGCTTGCATCTCTGTTACTTTCACACCATTTTTGTGCTTCTTCAAGTTTACCAATAAAATAATATGTTTCGTAAGTATAGGGATAATAAACTTTTCTTATAATGTGCACTCTGTATTTTTTCATTTTAAAACCTTCTTTCATTTTTTGTTCCACGTGGAACATTGTTCCACGTGGATCTTTTTTCATTCTGCAATTACTATGTAATAGTATTTGCAATTCTTTCTTGTGTATGTTTTAATGTCACCATAATTTTCAGTAACTTTAAAACCCTTTAAATAATCTTTTACTTCTTCTGCTGAGAATCCACCACCGAATTCTTCGCGCTTATTTGATCCGTAAAAATGTTTATGAATTTCGTATGTCATAATTTAGACCTTCTTTCATTTTATTTAGTAAGAAGTGATCTTGTGATGATCTTGAAATATCTTCTTTCTATACTATAATTATATCACAATTCTTTTGTGTTGTCAAGTACTTTTTAAAAATTGTTCCACGTGGAACATTATACACACTGTAATATAATCAATAGTTATAATGCAGTCAAACTTTGACAAAACTTTAACAAGACCGTACAACTTTGAATAAAAATTTTAACTTATTGGGAAATTGTTCATAACTTTGTTATTTTTTTCACAATATCA
>JAEIGA010011055.1_pt1 | contig 13696 bp, 8 predicted proteins | sample 9270691 | NCBI WGS metagenome assembly JAEIGA01 (sample SAMN17057246, study PRJNA624740) | gut metagenome | biome: biome; isolation source: fecal sample | host: Bos grunniens | place: China: Xizang | collected 2019
AAAACCGATGCAAATGGTGTTGCAGCATTACCAATCAACGTAAAAATAGGTGAATACACAGTAAAAGCCGTCGTTGATGATGATAGATACACATCCGAAGAGGCAACCAACACTGTAACCGTAACAGATTATGAAGCAGCCCTTGTCGCAAATGATATAAACATGACCTTCCAAGATGGAACCAGTTATGATGTTCAATTAGCTACTTCCGAAGGTACACCTATTTCCGTTGCCAACTTGGTAGTTAAAATAACAATTCTTGGCAAAACATACAGCATCAAAACAGATTCTGAGGGTATTGCAAAATTGCCAATCAATTTAAGGGCGGGCAATTACACAGTAACTGCAGAATACAACGGTGCAGAAATAACAAACACAATTATTGTAAACAATCTATAAAAAAACAATTTTATTTGGGTTTAGTATAAACCCAAACTTTTTTTCATTTTTAATTTCTAATGCTTTTTTCTTATTTTATAAAACTATAATTTACTTAATTTAAGGATAACTTTATAAACTATGTTTAATAAATACTATTACATTCTTTAAACGATTTTTTAATATTTTTTAAAATCGTTTATGATAGCCACTTTAAGGAGGTGGAACCTTTAAAGTTAGTCCTAAACTAATATTGGGATTAATTATTATCATTGGCATAATCTCCATATCATCTGTTTCAGCTCAAGAAATTGATGCTAACAGTACAGTGGAGCTCTCGAATGAAAGTCAAATTGGAGATTCCCTATTAAAAAATGTTCCAATTTTGGGCGATTCATTCCCTGAAGATGAAGTTCCAGATGTGCCGGATTTAATATTTAATAAAACAATATACATTGATTACAAAAATATTGATGAATATTTTGTAGACGGTGTTTTAGGAAATCAATATTCCAACAGAACATTCATATTTACAAATGATTTTATCGATTTTGGAAAATTAAATATTAGCGCCGAAAATGTAACTTTAATAGGAAAGGGGGTCACGTTTAAAAACACTGTATTTGTATTAGACAAAAATAATATCACATTACAGGATTTAAACATTGATTTAGATGATGTATTTGAAGAAAATGAGGGTGCAGGAATATTGGTTTATTCCGATTATGCAAATTTAATCAATCTTAATATTAATTACGCGGTTCCTGAAAATGTTGAGGCATATGCTATTTATGCTGAAGGTGCTTCCAATAGACCAATAAGGAATCTTAGAATGTTAAATTCTAGTGTTAAGTTCGAAGGACATAATGATAAAGCGAATGTTTATAATTCTGCAGTTAAATTTGTAAATTGTAAAGATGCTCTAGTTGAGAATAATACTATTAGCTCAGAGTTGCCACTTAGGAACATTGTATTTGGACCAAATGGTGCAGAATTAGCTTCCGATTTAGTTTTAACAGTAGGTATTGAAGGGTGTGAAAATTTTTCATTTATAGGAAATACAATCTATTCAGAAGTAAATGAAAGGCCTGACTATGAATACCCATCTCTTGATTGTTTGCTAATTTCAAAATCTGATAATTCTTTAATAGCTAATAATTCTATCTTCATGAGCGATTTTATTACAAATCCGGGTGTTAATAATTATCTTTATGGCTTAGACATTTATAACTTAAATAATCTAACTGTTAGGAATAATGATATATCCATTATAACAACTGGAGGTAAATTAGCTGCGGGTACAGCATATCCTATTCAGATTACCGGTCCTATTTCTAATGTTTCAATAACAAAAAATGATTTATATTCATTTTCAAATGGACCAAACATAGGTGTTTATTCTCAGAATTATTATGGTAGTACTTCACTATCAATCACTGAAAACAATATTAATATCACTGGTTTGGCAGGAGTTCATGAATGGGCATTAGTTGCAGGAATTGAATCACAGGATACAAATTCAATAATTCATAACAACACAATTGAAGTTCATAGTGTTGGTGACGTTTCTGTTGACGATAATATCTATGGTATAAGCTATCGTCAAAGTACATCAGGAGATCATAAATATGATATTCAAAACAACACTGTTTTCAGCGATGGGTATTATGGTGTTAATTTAATAAGTTCTGTTGATTCAAAGGTAGTGGATAATCTATTGGTATCTTTTAATCCTGATGTTTCAGATAAAACCCGAACAGGATTTAAATATGGGGATATATCACAACATAAAAATTTAGAATCTTACAATAATCGTGTCATTAAGGCTTTCGAGTATTTTGCCGCTCGTGAAAATAGCCGTACTGATGACGAAATTGATTTTAATTATAACCCTTCAAATGAGAAGAATCTTGATAATAAGGTTAATGGTAAGAATATATCTAGTGATGATTCCAGGAAACAATATTCCTATAATCCTCTAATCCCAGGGTCTTCTGATAAATCCGGATTAAATGACGGCGATGCATGGTGGACAAAACCAGGATCCGATGAGTCTGGAGATGAAAACTCAAATAATAAAAATTCAGACGGTTCTGGATTAAATGATGATGAGTCTTCAGGAAATTCATCAGGCCATAAGGTTTCATTAAGCGAGATATTACGTAATTTCATAGATTCTAATACTGATGAAGGTGAAGTTAATGTAACTTCTTACAATGGACACGATGTTGTTGCTGTTGAAAATAGTTCAGATGTAACACCTTCCGCTGAAGGTGATGAGGCTCTTGCAAGTCAAGCTAAATCTACAAAAAGCATAGAGGGTGCAAGTGCTAGTGATTCATCTAGTGTCAGTAAAAAGGTTTATGAAATTGATGAAAAGGATAATATCAGTAAATTCATTCCATCAGTATTTTTCATTATTCCTTTAGTATTCCTATTATTTATTGGAATCAGACGAAAAAAATCAAATTTAGAATAATTAGTCTTTTGGGCTAATTACTTTTTTTCTTATTTTTAGCTATTTTTTAGATAATTTTATATATTTTCTTTTTCAAATCTTAAAACATTAGCGACAAATTATTAAGAGGTATTTGAATGAAAGTTAATAAATTTATATTAATCATTTTCATTATCACAGTAATATTCTCATTATCTGCTGTAAATGCATCCGATATGGATATTACTCAATCAAATAATCTATCTGTTGATAATGATAATTATGAAAATGTTTTAACGGGAAGTCCTATGAACATCTATGTGGATAGTGAAGTAGGATATGATAATATCAATGATGGATCATCTAAGGAATCATCATTAAAGACAATTGGCAAAGCTATTTCAATAGCCAATGATGACGATAATATTTATTTGGCTGATGGAGTTTATTCAGGCTTAAAAAACACTAGACTGAATATTGATAAATCACTGAATTTCATCGGTTCACAAAACACAGTTATTGATGGTGAAAACGAAAACTATATTTTTAATATTCCGGATGGCGTGAAAGTCACATTTAAAAATATCAAATTCATTAATGCATTTAAGGATACTTCATCATATTCCAATACATATACCGGTTTGGTTTATGGTGCTGCTTTAAGTATAAACGATGCAACTGTTGTTATAGATAATTGTTCTTTTATTGATAATTCATTAGATAGCAATTATGGTGACATATATGGTGGTGCAATAAGCAATTTTGGGGATTTAACCATTAAAAATTCTTATTTTGATGGCAATACTCCTATTTCTTCTTCAGGTTTTCCTTCCCATGGAGGTTCCATTTATAATAACGGCAAATTATCAATATCCAATACCACTATAACCAACTCAATAAGTACTGACGGAGCCGGAATATTCAATAATGGTTCCGCAATCATGAAAGATAGCATAATTTCTGATTCTAGATCCCGTAATACTGGTAGAGGTTCAGCTATTTTCAATAATGGAAATTTCACAATATTAGATTCCATTGTTGAGAATAATTATATTGACCAGACATCAAATACTGTTCGCGGTGCGATTTATAATGATGGACAATTGGTTGTCAGAGGAACAATATTTAGAGAAAACACCGCTAAATATGCAAGTAATAGGAAATATGCTGGTTCCTCAGTGATTTACAATAATGGTGTTTTAAATTTAACTTACAGTGCATTTATTGGTAATTTAAAATACAATGGAATTTCTGGAGATGTTTATAATTCCGGAGATATCGTCTCTTTAGATAACAACTGGTGGGGTTCTAATGATAATCCTACTAAAGATGTTTCAAGAGTGGGCATTAGCGACTATGTAAACACCTGGTTAATATTAAACTTAACACCAGAATACTTAAAATTAAATATAAGTGAAAGTGGAGAGATTTCTGCATTTTGGACAAATAACCTTAATCAAATACCTCAAATTGATTTGTTCCCATTGTTTAATGTAACTTTCACTGTTGATTATGATGAGGCAGCTACAGAAGAATTAAAAAATGGTAAAGCTACTTTCATATTCGATGAAACAGACTATAAAAGCCAATACATAGTTGAAGCAATTATTGGTGATTTTACACAGGAAATAATTGTTGATGTAGGAAAAATGTTAACCAATCTCGATGTTGAAAGCAACAATGATATCTTATTTAATGAGACACTTATTGTAAATATCTCCTTAACTAATGCTAATGACCGTCCAATCAATCAGGAAGTTTCCGTTGAATATGGGGGAAAAATATACTATTGCGATTTAATCAATGGAAAAGATACTTTGGAGATTAATAATCTAAAACCGGGTAACTTTACATTAAAAGTAATATATGATGGTGATGATGATTATTTCAAATCAACTTATGCTAAAAGCATTACAATCAGAAAACGAGATGTAAATTTATCAGTAATAGCGCCGGAAGTCAAAATAGGTGAATACGGTGATGCTATTGTAACATTGCTCCCAGATGATGATAAAATCAAAGCCAGGTCAATATTATATATTGATGGAAAACGCCAAGGCACATATAAAAACCTATTCAATGGAAATACAACCATTAGATTGCCTCTCCTCGAAGATGGAGAACATAATCTAACTATAGAATATCTGGGAACAGACGTATATTGCTCTGCTGTGGCAAGCACAATCTTTAAGGTAAGCCTATACGAATCATCAATGAATGTTTCCGCTAAGGACATTAAAGTAGGCGAAGATGCTATAATTTCAATTACAGTTGATCCTGAAGATTTGGAAGGTGAAGCAACATTGACCATCAATGGCTATGAGCAAACCATATATTTGGATGGTATCACAACCAATGTAACTATCTCTAATTTAGCTGCGGGAACATATAATGTTTCAGTGTATTATGACGGATATGCTAAATATTATCCTGTCAACGCTTCCACTTCATTTAAAGTTGAAAAGGCACCATCTAAATTAGACGTAAATTTAACACAGGATGATAAGAATCTTAAGGCTACTCTGATTATAAAAACAATTCCTAGCGATTGTACTGGCGTTGTTAGTGTTTGGGTAAACTATAGGCAATATAATGCAACCCTTAAAAATGGGGAAGCAAAATTTGATGTGAAACTTGATAAGGGTTCAAACATCATCTTTGTCAATTATGAGGGTGATGACTATTATGACGATTCAAACTGGAACACCACCATTGGTGTTGTAGATAATGTAATTTTGATTGGTAGAAATTCAACCGGTTGGAGCTATAACGATTTTGATTATGCAATCAGATTGACAGAGGAAAATGGTGTTCCAATCCCTGGAGTAAATGTTACTGTTGAGTTTGATGGAGAAAAGCATAACATCACAACCAATGCAAATGGTTTGGCATATTATACTTTGAAATTGCCGACCGGTAAATACACAATTTCCGCAACATATCAGCTGGAAACCATTTTCAATACCCTGACCGTAAAAGATATTGAATTTAATTTAACCACTCAGGATATTGTTTATGGAAATGTGGAAGCTATTGAGACAAGTTTTGACAGTGCAATTAAGGGTAAGGTTAACTTCATAATCACAGGCATATTAAATGAAACTGTTGATATCGTAGATAATAAGGCAAATTATAATCTGTCTGGTTTAAATGCCGGCAAATACACTCTCAAAGCTATTTATTTAAATGATTACACATCCAAATCAAAGTCATCTAAATTCAATGTTGAAAAAGCGACCTTAAATTTTGATGTGGATATTAAGGATATTGTCGCTAACGATGATGAGATAATTACCGTTTCAAACTTGTCAGATGCAACAGGCAAAATTGTGTTCACAGTAAATGGTAAGACTTATCAAAAAACAATTGAAAATGGTGAAGCTATTTTAAAATTATCCAAATTGAATTTGGGTAATTATTCCTTAGATATCAACTATAAAGGAGATAAGAATTATTACAATGCTTCTTATTCCACAGTATTTTATGTCAAAGGACTTAAAACTCCAATAACCGTAACAATTAATGATGCAAAATATGGTGCAAATTTAGTAGCTAAAGCCACTCTTAATAAAAATGCAACAGGTACTGTAAGATTCACAACTGAAGATTTCACAGAAGATGTTAAAATCAAAAACGGTGTAGCTACCTGGAAATTCACAGGAGTCAATGTCGGCCAACATGAAATCGTTGCAGAATACTTGGGAGATAATTATTATGTATCTGCAAGCAATTCCACAACATATGCCGTTTCAAAAGCAGAATCCAGTATTGTGTTGTATGTAAAAGAGGTTTGCTTGAATGAGAATATTAGAATTTATACCAACTTGAGCACTAATGCGACCGGTCAAGTTCTATATAGTATGAATGGATATTATTCCCCTAGATATAAACCTGTTGTTGACTCTGCCTGCCATTGGTATATCTCTCCTTTAGGTACAGGTAATTATACAGTAATTGCAGTCTATCCAGGTGATGACAACTATTATGGAAGCAATACAACATTCATTCTTGAGGTTAAACAAAAAAGATCAATATTGAATGTTGAGATTGATGATGCAGGTATAAACGATAGGATTGTAGCCAATATTAACTTAAACTCAGTTGAAGATATGCCACTCACAGACCACATCACTTTGAAAGTAAACAATAGGGTATATGATGTATTTGTTGATGATGGTGAAGCAACACTCGTTTTAGGAAAACTGCCTGCAGGCAACTATACTTTTGAAGCGACATATGGTGGTAATGAAAATTATTCAAAAGCTTCATCTAACGGTAAATTTGAAGTAAGGGACACACTTTTGGATGCAATATTGGTTGCAAATGACTTTAGCAAATATTACAAAGGCAATCAAAAATTTGCAGTTTCATTAACATCTTCAAAAGGCCAAGCTATCGAGGGTGTTGCTATTACAGTAAAAGTCGGCGGTAAAGAATACAGTGGTGTAACAGATGATTCCGGTAAAGCTTACTTTAATCTTGATTTGAATTCCGGCAACTACACCGCAGAAATTGAATCTGAAGAAACCAGAACATACCATGCAAACACAACAAAAGCTTCAGTGACCATTAATCCGACAGTTGAAGGAATCGATGTTGCAAAATTAGAAGGCAGCGGAGATTTGTATTATGCAATATTTTCAGATTCCAACGGCAAAGTTTTAGCTAATACAAAAGTTCAACTTAAAATTGGTACTAAATCCTTAACTGCAACTACATTGCCTAATGGTATTATAAGAGTAAACATTGATTTGGAGGTTGGAAATTACACCATTGTTGCCACTAACCCGGTAACTGGTGAAAGCGCTACCAATTATTTGTTCGTTTACAAATATTTGATGGAAAATAAGGACATTACAAAAAATTATTTGGGCAGTGAAAATTATTCCGTTCGCGCTTATGGTGATGATGGTAAGCCTGTTGGTGCTGGTCAGATTGTTAAGATTACAATTAATGGAAAGACCTATAGTGTTGCGACTGATAAGAATGGTTATGCGTCATTGCCGATTAACCTTTATCCTGGTGATTACACAGTTAAGGCCTCTTATAAAGGATACACTGTAACAAACAAGGTAAAAGTTAAAAAAAGCACAGTTTATTTAAGGGAAAATAAGGACATTACAAAAAATTATCTTAGCAGCGAGAAATATTCCGTTCGTGCTTATGGTGATGATGGTAAGCCTGTTGGTGCTGGTCAGATTGTTAAGATTACAATTAATGGAAAGACTTATGATGTTGCGACTGATAAGAATGGTTATGCGTCATTGCCGATTAACCTTTATCCTGGTGATTATACAGTTAAGGCCTCTTATAAAGGATACACTGTAACAAACAAGGTAAAAGTTAAAGATAGTGTAATTTATTTAAGGGAAAATAAGGACATTACAAAAAATTATTTGGGCAGTGAAGATTATTCCGTTCGTGCTTATGGCGATGATGGTAAGCCTGTTGGTGCTGGTCAGATTGTTAAGATTACAATTAATGGTAAGACTTATGATGTTGCGACTGATAAGAATGGTTATGCGTCATTGCCGATTAACCTTTATCCTGGTGATTACACAGTTAAGGCCTCTTATAAAGGATATACTGTATCAAACAGTGTCAAGGTTAAAAGTACTGTAGTTTATTTAAGGGAAAATAAGGATATTACTAAGTATTATTTGGGCAGTGAAGATTATTCCGTTCGTGCTTATGGTGATGATGGTAAGCCTGTTGGTGCTGGTCAGGTTGTTAAGATTACCGTTAATGGTAAGACTTATGATGTTGCGACTGATAAGAATGGTTATGCGTCATTGCCGATTAACCTTTATCCTGGTGATTATACAATTAAAGCCGCTTATAAAGGATACACTGTAACAAATAAAATTAAGGTTAAAAAACCTTAATTACTTAGAATTTAATTTAAATAAAACTAAAACAGACGTATGTTGCAAAACTTCTAATGAGGGTATGTTTTAAAAGGCAAAATGATTGCTTCAAAATCCCCTTTGGATGTTGGTAACTATCAACGGATATTTTCGTATTGAAAGTTAGAAAGGACCAATGTGATTGTTGGGATAATCATTTTTTTCTTTCTTTTCTTTTTTTATTTTTTTCATGTAGATAATCTAATTCATCTTTATTGATTTAACAGATGTCTTTCTTAATTTTATTCAATGCAGTTATTATTTTATTAGATTCAAAATGTTCCTATTAAATAATTAAGCGTAGTTTTAATTAAATTACATGAAAACATTTATTAGTTTTTTCGACAAATTATTATTTATGATTTTCAATCTTCAAGTTAAAGGACATAAAAACGTCACATCTCTTCACAGATCCACATTTGAAATTACAAAAGATGTTGAAATCGGCCCTACTGCAGATTGTATAATTGGAACTTCCATGGACAAGTCCATGTTTGACTTTCCAGAAGAATTCAAGAATCGAATAGCTAATTCCAATACGAAAGTCACAGTTATTTTAGATACTGAAAACGGACATGATGAGATAACCGGTTATGGTCATGAGAATTTGACTCTGACCCATCCCACAGATATGGTTTGCAGAACTAGTGATTATACCTGTTCAAGAACATTGATGATTAATGCAGATAAAGCGGCAAAAGACCTTGATGAGAATCTTATTGAAGATTTAAAAAATGAAAAGGACATGGAAGTTATTATAAAATTAAGTGAAAAATAGTTACCTTTATATAAGTTAAAAAATATAATCATTAATAACTACTTTTGTTTTTATGCGGGGGTGGTCGAGCGGTCAAAGGCGCTAGGTTGAGGGCCTAGTGGGTCAGTCCCTTCGCGGGTTCAAGTCCCGTCTCCCGCACTATTTAATTACTAAGTTCAATTCTTTTTTTTGCTAATCTATTTAAATAATTAAATTAAAATTATATACAATTAAACTTATTTGGTGATAACTTATGAAAGCAGTAATTCCGGCAGCAGGTTTTGGAACTAGATTTTTGCCTGCTACTAAAGCACAACCTAAAGAAATGTTGCCTGTTTATGACAAGCCTACCATTCAATATGTAATTGAAGAAGCGGTGGCTTCAGGCATTGATGATATTTTAATTGTTACTGGTAGAAATAAACGTTCTATTGAAGATCACTTTGACAAATCATTCGAACTTGAGCAAACCCTGCAAAGCGCAGGAAAGGATGATCGCTTAAAGCAAGTTCGTGCCATTACTGATTTGGCAGATATCTGCTACGTAAGGCAAAAAGAGCAAAAAGGTTTGGGAGATGCAATCTACTGTGCTAAAAAGCATGTCGGCGGTGAGCCGTTTGCGGTTCTTTTAGGTGATTCCATTACCAAAGGCCCTACTCCATGCACAAAACAATTGATTGACGTATATGAAAAGTATAATGCATCTGCAATTTCACTTGAAGAGGTTCCAAAACAAAAAGTTGAAAGATATGGTATTATTAAAGGAAATGAAGTGGAAAACAATGTGTATAATATAGAAAAACTTGTCGAAAAGCCTTTAGCTCACCAGGCTCCTTCAAATCTTGCAATTATGGGAAGATATGTTTTAACCCCGGACATTTTTGATAAGATTGATGAGACTGAACCTGGAGTCGGCGGTGAAATTCAGCTAACAGATGCCCTTCAAAAATTAGATTCCATTTATGGAGTGACATTTGAAGGCAAAACATATGATATTGGTAATCGTTTCGAATGGCTTAAGACATCAATCGAATTTGCGATGGATGATGAGGATTCCAAATATGATTTGATTGAATATATGAAGGAAATCATTAATGAAAATGAATAGTTATTTCTTTAAATAACTTTACTTTTTTTTATTTTTAGATACCATGCAGAATAGACTGATTAAAAAAACCGGTGATGAAATATCACCATTAGGATTTGGAGCAATGAGATTGCCATTGAAAAATGGTAAGATTGACAGAAAAAAGGCCACTGAACAGATTTATCATGCCATTGATAATGGAATTAATTTTATAGATACTGCTTTTCTTTATGGGGACAGCGAAAAGTTTTTAGGCGAAATTCTTCAAGGCGAATATAAGGATAAGGTAAAGATATCCACAAAGCTTCCATCCATCAATGTCAGAAAATATGAGGATATGGAGAAATTCCTGAATGAGCAGCTAAAAAGGCTTCAAAGGGATTCAATTGACTATTATTTAATTCATTCCGTTGATTTGAAGACAGTAAATAGATTGCTTAAAAAGGATTTGATTAAATTTTTGGATAAGGCCAAAAGCGAAGGGAAAATCAGGCATGCGGGATTTTCATATCATGGGCCGAAAGAGGAATTTGATTCAGTGATTGACGTCTATGATTGGGATGTAGTGATGGTTCAGTATAACTACTTTGATGAGAATGTCCAGGCTAGTGTTGAGGGAATTGAGTATGCTGCTTCAAAAGGGATGGGCGTTTTTGTAATGGAGCCATTAAAAGGCGGTATTCTTGCCGGAAAAATGCCTAAGGAAGCTGAAGAAATCTTTAAAAATGCAGACCCTAACAAAACAACTGCGCAATGGGCTCTTCAATGGGTTTTGAACAACAGAAACGTTTCATGTGTTCTTTCAGGAATGAATTCCATGGAACAAATCGATGACAATATAGCTATTGCAGATAAAACAGCACCATTATCCATGACCTTTGAGGAAATCGAAACAGTTGAACTTGTCAAAAGGGTCATGAGAAATTCGCTTAGAATCAACTGTTCAACTTGCGGATATTGCATGCCTTGTCCTCAGGGAGTCAATATTCCAGAGTGTTTAAAGATTTACAATGAGAAATATTTATTCAACCATAAAGGTTTGATTAATACATCTTTCATGGATTATTACCAATATGTTGGCGGAATCATGGGTAATGCAGGAAATGCCGGCCTATGCAATGGATGCGGCAAATGCCTAAGGAAATGCCCTCAGAAATTAGATATCATATCCGAGCTTAAGAAGGTTAAAAAGGAATTTGAGCTTCCTGGATTAAAATATATTTTGCCGGTTGCAAAGAATATAGGGATTCCTATTTATAGGGAAATAGTAAATATTCTGAATCGATAATCAAATTAATAAATTTAATATATTTTAAAATCAAATACTCAAATATGAAACTAGAAGAATTATTGGCGCCATGTCCAAAATGTGGTTCAAAAGACAAGATTGCTCTTAGGAGATTGTTAGACAATCATCGCGCTCATGCAGAAATGAATGCTGTAAAATGTGAAGAATGTGGATATATTTTCTTTTTAAATGAAGATATGGATCCTGATGAGAAAAAACAGTTATTAAATGAACTAAATAAGATACACGGTTAAAATGACATTTCATGTAATGATTATTCCAACGCTCAACTGTCCATCAAGATGCAAATACTGTTGGGGCTCAGAGCATAAAAAAGAGATGATGGGCACTGAAATTATTGACCAGATAATAACATGGTTAGGCGATTTCAGGGATGATAAGGTTCACTTCACTTTCCATGGCGGTGAGCCACTTCTTGCAGGCTACGATTTTTATGAATATGCTTTGGAAAAGCTTTCACAGTTGCCTAATTTCGAAGGATTTTCCCTTCAGAGCAATATCTGGCTTTTGACTGATGAGCTAATTGATTTATTTGTGAAATATGGTGTTGTTGTAAGTACAAGCATTGATGGACCGAAGGAAATCAATGATTATCAAAGGGGAGACGGCTATTTTGACAAGACCATGTCCAAATATGAACTTGCTAAAAGCAAGGGTTTAATAATCAACTTCGTTTTGACTGTTACTGATTACTCTAAAGATTTCTCAGATGAATTGTATGAATTCTTTAAAGGTGAAAAAATGAATTTAAAGATTCATGCAGCCCTTCCATCACTAAGGGGAGACAATGCAGATCCATGGGCGCTCGACCAGGAAGAGCATGGAAAGCTTTTGGTCGATTGGCTGGACAAGTACCTTTATGATTTGGATAAGTTTGCCATTATGGATCTGGACCATATCTGCAAAAGCACGCTTCGAAGAAGAGGAACCCTTTGCACATTTGCAGACTGCATTGGAACAACTTTAGCTGTCGGCTCAGATGGTTCAATCTATCCATGCTACAGGTTTGTTGGAATGCCTGAATATGTTTTGGGTAATGTGGCCGACAATCCAAGCTTTGATGATTTGAAAACATCCGATGCATGGGCAAAGCTTCAGGAATTCAGGGATTATGTGGATGAAAACTGCAAAAAATGCAGATATGTCAAATACTGTGAAGGGGGATGTCCTTACAATGCAATTGTAGCATATCAAACACCTCAAGCAGTCGATCCGCAATGCACAGCATACAAAATGATATTCGGCGAAGTTTCTAAAAGAATGAATAAGGAATTTGCCAAATCAGCTTTTGGAATGGGTGCACCTGCTCCTAGAAAGGAGGGAGATCCATTCAGCATAATGGATTTGGCCATGAAACCTTAATTTATCTATTTTTTTTAAATTTTTTTTAGTAATACTGAGTATATAAATGAACTCAAAAAAAGTAATACTTTTATATAGTTCAAGGTTTAATATAATAATTAGTAATACTGGGTATTTAAATAAACTCAAAAAAAGTAATACTTTTTGGCTGTTGGTAGTTACTGAATATGATTTTTTTGGAAGTTTTAAAATTTGGGGAAAACTTTTAAAAATTTTTTGAGTAATACTGGGTATTTAAATGAATTTAAAAAAAGTAATACTTTGAGGTGTTTTATATGATTGATGAAATAACTGACTTTCTATTTGGACTAAAGATGACTATAATTTCAGGTATATTCTTATTGATAGCAGTTATTTTTATGATTTTTGGAATTGATGTTCCAATTTATCTAAACCCTGCATGGGGAACAGTAATAATAAGCGGCATTCCAATGCTGCTTCTGGCAATGTCTCGGTTGAT
>JAEIGA010011056.1_pt1 | contig 13696 bp, 29 predicted proteins | sample 9270691 | NCBI WGS metagenome assembly JAEIGA01 (sample SAMN17057246, study PRJNA624740) | gut metagenome | biome: biome; isolation source: fecal sample | host: Bos grunniens | place: China: Xizang | collected 2019
TAGGGGCGACCCTGCGTGGTCGCCCGTCATTTCACATCTACTCCATAATCTCCGCCTCAATCGCCTGCTCTTCCTGCTTTTCAGTTTCCGGAATAAGCACCACTCCGCTGCTGCCTTCATCGTCTTTTCCTGCAGGCAATGCAGCATTTTTCACCTTGTATTTTTCAGGCATACGATTACATAAATAAAATTCAAGCGCACTTTCATTTGGCGGAACATAGACCTCTTCCTCCACCGGCACAAATTCCTCAAATTCTTCGATCCGCTTCCCTTTGTCATCAAGCTTCCACCGCCTGACCTTATGCATCTTTGTAACCTTTTCGTGAAATCCGGTGCAGAGCTTGAAAAACGCATTTTCAGCCTCTTCATCCACGCCTTTTCGCCCATCTTCAAAGCTCTCTGCTATTTCAGGATAATTATTAAGCCAGTTATAAAACGTGCTTGAGCTTATCCCTATAAGCTTTGCAATGTGCGCAATCGTATTATTTTTATCGCTCGCCCATAGGCGTATTTGTTCGAGATTTTTTTCTTTAAGCCATTTATCTACCTTTGCCATTTCACACGCCTCACCGCCTTGCTGTTTTCACTTTAACACAATTTTAAAATTCTTTCGACTCACACCTCGTCAGAACAATTACAAGCTCTGTGTCGCCTTACGGCTCACATCGTAATAATTGTTCCTCCTCTTTCGGCAAAAATTTCGTTCCTGCTTTTTTGCCGAGTTGTTTTTTGTCACACACACGCACGTGTACGCCTGCGCGCATTAACTCTCTGATTTCTCCATTTTTTCAACAAAATAGGTGGCAGATGCTTTTAATTGCATCCGCCACCTATAATCTGCACATTCTTCGGATATGTATTTGCAAGCAGTCTAAGTCCTGCAAGGGCCATTTTTTTATATGCACCTTTGCACTTTACGAACCGTTGCTCTCCGCATTCCTCAAGCTCTACTTCCGGCATCGACACCAAAGCGTAATACAGCGTGCTTACCCCGGCACAGACAATATCTCTTCCGTTTTCTGCAAAACCTGCGTGCCCCCTGGAAGGTCAACCCGTTTTTTTGTCACTTCAACTGTTACCATTTATTTCTTCCTCTCTCAAAAACTGAAAGATTGGGCACTTCACGTATCCCTCAATACTTCCACACAAAGGATATACAAAACATCTCCTTGCATTTTTACTTGGAAAATTTATTGTCGCTGCTTTGCATTTTACTCCCACAAATTCATTGCGTTTTCTTATTTCTCTTTCAAAATACGGACAGCACATCATTTTTGCCATTTTACACATCCCCTTGTCTATCAAAATCTGTTTCAATCATCATGCATTCGTGCGCAGTTTTCTCACCGTACTTGTCTGTAAGCAAATGCAGTATATTGACTTTTGGAAGGCGCAGATACTCGTTCGTAATTTCTATAGCTTTTGTCACATCACGGCATACGCACGCAAAATAGCCCGCTTCCTGCAGGCTTTGTTTAAATTCAATTTGATTTTTTGAATGACTTCCCTCGTCCGTTTTAAACTCTATGTATAGTCCGTGGTATATTCCGTGCCCGGCAGGAAGGAAAACGTCCGGCACTCCGCTGCGCACCCCCATAGATTTAAATATCGCAGCTTCTGCTTTACTTCTCTTGCCTCCGTTTGGGATGTGGTGCATTAATTTTAATTCCGGCATTTGCCGCTCGTTCCATCTCGCCCACTCAAAAAACGCTATCTGCATATTTTGTTCCTCTCTTTTCATTCTTCACCATCTCCTTCACATCTATCACTCCAAAGTCTTCCTCTTTGAGGAGGAGGGGGAGCGCTTGCGATGAATGATGCGTTTTTCTCCGCACCCAGCATTCTGTACCTGAGATATTGATTAAGACCCATCACGTGCGCACTGCGGTATAATAATTCGCAGTTTTTCGGGAGTGCTATCTCCGCTCCGTTCTTTGCAATACGGTCAATACATTTTGCTCTTTCAAGGTTTCGTGTAGTAACGTATGCCTTGCCGTTATGTATATGTGTTCTCTGCTCCATAAGATAATGTGCAAGTGGTGTTCTGTCTTTCTGCGCATACAGATATTCAAAGTCTACACTCTTACCGTGCTTCCACTTCTCACGGAACAGCTCCGCTGCTTCTGCATTTACCACGATGTGATGATGCACACGCACGCATTCCTTCGTTTCTCCGTCAAGGTCAGCCGTAACAATTACAGCCTTAACCTCTATTCCTCGCTTCTTGGCTTCTCTCTGTACCCTTCGAAGGCACAGGCTTACCTGATGCTCTGCTGCTTCTATCATTTCCTCGTACGTCAGGCATTTTCCAAAAAGCTTATTATACGCCTCATCACAATAGTCAAGACCGACAAGCACGCCCTCTTCGCCAAAATTCACATTCAAAATTCTTGCTAAGTTTTTTTCGCTCTGTTTTTCATTCTTTTCAAGCTTTCTGATGTCCGCAGCAATACGTTTTCTGTTTTTGCTCGGTTTTTGTCCTGATACCCAATATTTTATTTTTTCTCCTACCTTGCCCGATGTATATGTTCTGATTACCCAGTATCCGTTTTGCATTTTTCTCAATCCTTTGTTTTTATCTTGCTAACTACTCTTTAGCCCTTTTATATTTAAAATGGCTCTTTAGTTAGCCGTTAACCAAGCCCTCATAAGAACGCGCGCACGTTCTTTTTTTGTTTTCTTTATTTATATTGTAGGGAAGGGTCTCTGTACCCTCCGCCTTAAAGACCAACACACTGTATAAACACCTTAGCCATTGAAACATTATCCAAGCTCGTTTTTTACTTCCTCTTTTTCGCCGATACGTCGTTAAAAGCCTTGCTCATACTGACGCCTTTCAAGGACAACAAGTTAAAAGATGCCTAAATTTCGCCGTTTCAGGCGAGTTTGGATAATCTTTCAATGGCTGAGGGCGGCTCGCCTGCCACCCTTTTATTTCTATAATTCTTTTACTAAATCTTTTATCTCGCTTGCTATCGTCGCTCTGAGAGTTGTTTCCGGCAGGATTATTCCTTTCAGGAACATTCCTTGTTTGACCGCTATATATGTTCTGTCATTTAAGTTCCTTACACTCAATTCTACACTTTCGTCAAAAACATCAATATATTTTCTTTTTACGAACTCTATTCCTTTTTCACTGCTTATTGTCATATAATCCGTGCCGGCATAAACTATACCGGGGCTGATAACTTTTGCAGGAATTTCAGTTGCATCGTTATCTTCAAAGCTTATCCCGCTCTCCGGAGGACGCTTTTCACTTATAACCATCTTTTCTTTTTGCTCATCACTTATTCCGTATGTAGCACATATACTGTCCTCGTCAAATTGTGGCACTCCATACATCGGATAAACTGCATACCCATTAGATATCCACTGACACTCTTTTGCGTTATATAAATAGAGCGTTCCGCTTTTTTTACAAAGGTTAACTATTTTCTGTATGTTCATTATGTATCACCCTTCTTTATCGTCCTTGTCTTGCCGGTTGCCCGATGTTCAATCAGCATTTCTGTGGACGTATCTTTCACTACAAGCCAGTTTTCATAATTCAGATGCCATTTTTTCATTAATGTTTTTTGCGCCCTTGTAGGTCTTTTTCCGTGTTTCATATTTTGTACCCCGCTTTCACAAGCGCCTTTTTAAGTTGCCTTCTTTTGTGTCGGCACTCTTTCCATGTTTTATTTTTTCTCCGCCATCTGTAGATGAACAAAAATCTTCTGAAGCAATATTCTATCATTGCACTCTCTCCTTCTCAATCGCCCGTACCAACTTCGGCGTTATAATCCTCACTAAATGCTGCGGAAGCAGGTCGCGCAGCACGTTGCTTATTATGTTTGTTAGGTTTTGCATATCATCCCTCCAACATCGGCAGCATTTTCGGTATAGTTCCGCATATGTATGCCTGTTCAATTTGCGGTTTCATAAAGTCGCTCACGGTCTGTCCTCCCGGAAGTACAATGTTTGACATAAATTCATCATCGAAAACCGATATACCACACTCTACCGCTTCAAGCTTTGCTTTTATAACAAGGTTGAGTGCTCTCCATCTTTGCCGACACGCCTGCTCCCAAGCTTCGTATTGTGAATTTTCAGTCCTTGCACGTCCTGTCGGCGTTTTGTTGAATTCTTCTTTCTTTGGCAAGGGAAGAATAAATTTAATCTGCCTCTCATTCATCGTAAAGCCTATAAGAGCCTTACCTGCAGATGTAGCATAAGCAAAGTTATCCGCTCCATATCTTATAAGTGTTTTTTCAATTTCAAGCCGTGATAGCTCGCTTGAAACGCTTGTGTTGTTTGCATACTTTCCCATCATACGTCAGCTCCTTTCATCCATTTTGGCGCCACAGTTACAACACGGCTCTTTGCAAACTTCTGCTCTGCCACACAAGGAGCATTTGTAACCTACAAGTGCTTTTATTGGCACTATGCCATTAAAAGGGGTGATTTCTTTTATATCTTCAATCCATTTCCCGTGTTTCACTTCCTCAACATCGGCTGTGGGAATATCATATACAACATCAATCACATCACCTAAAGGAATATTAAATTTTTCGCTTATTACTTTTGCACAGTCGCAATCTTTAATATACCTTGCCATCACATATACCCCTGCCTTTCTCTTTTTCTACGTCTTAATTCAGCTTTGAGTTGAGTTGTGGAAAATTCACTCAAACACATCTTGGACGCCATATCTCTTACTTCTGTTTCTTTTTGGCGGATTTCGTTTTTAAGAGTTTCCATTTCCGCACGAGCTCTAATTCTTTCTTCGAGCTGATTATTATGCATTACTCTACACCGCCTTTCTCGTTTGGGCGGGTGTTCTTTAATTGTGTAATGGCATCGTGATAACTCATCAATCTCTCGTAGTAAGCATTAGAAAACATTCTCACAACATAGCTCTCGTAGCGAAACATTACATTGTGCCTTTTGAGATACCACACAATAAATCGCTTAATCATTCCTGCGCACCGCCTTTCTCCTTGACATCGTACACTCTATACATAGGCACTTTTTCTAACTTTCCATTTCTTATGATTACAACGCTACTGCCCCAAAAGCCGTGAACAGTTTCAAAAATTTCAAATTCTTCTTCGTGGCAAGAGTGACAAGGCGGAACTGCTCCGCAAGTTTCTGCAACATCAGAACAGGCTCTGCAAGTAAAAGCATCAGGCATTATTTTGCAAACTTTCACCCCTGCACACCGCCTTTCAATGCTTCCTCCGCCTTTGTTTTATCAAGGAATACAATTCCCCCGACATCAGACCATAACCATAAATCTCCGTTCTCGTCACTGTCGGCGTGCCCCGATGTATAAAAGCCTTTGGTGCATACATCTGTAATAGGCTCAGGACTTATGTACTTCTCGCCTGCAACCTTGTCCTCTATCAGGAAGTATGCAGTATCGCCAACCTTGCAAGGCGCTACAATAACATTCTCTGCCGGCACATTAAAGCACCTGCATTCCTTTCCGCTTTCCTGGGCAAAACAAAGTACCCCTGTTAATTCGCATTTAGCTTGCGCATCTGGCAACACGTGCTCTTTATCCCAGTTGCAACAATTTTCGCACCAATACTTTTCAGCTTCTAACATTTCAAGTTCTGTCACTTAGCCCCACCCACTTCCGCTAATTTCTTACGAAGCGCTTCCTCTGCCTGCTCCTTTGTAGGAAATACAGACTCTCCCCACTCAGGTATAAGATCATAGTCAAATTCGCACTCACCGATTTCCCATTTGCCGCATTTACGGCACCTTTCTATAAATTCTTCCTTCATAGGCTCGTTGTAGCACTCGCATCCGCCGCACGGTTGCATAAGGCACCATACCTTTTCGCCTAATGCGCATGGCAGCACAAGTACCCTGTTTGCAAGCAAAGTTTCCGCTAATTGTTTATTGCTGCACCCCTCAATAAGCACCCCCCCCATCTTTCACTGCACCGCAGTCCTGGAGAGTGTCAATTATTTTTATCAGTTGCTGCTTCATCTGTATCAACCTCTTTCTTTTAATCCAAAATTCTCCGGCAATGTACCGTTCTGCGCCATTACCTGTGCTTGCCCATATGTAATATGCAGCCTTGCACATTCTGCCGAAATTTCTTTCCAACTCATATGCTCCCACCGCTCTGACGCTGTGGATGCACCCTTCTTTTTAACCTTTGCCGCCTCTACACGTGGCTTCCTTCTTTCCTCATCGCTTGGATATGTATACTTTCGGCTTCGAATAGCTTCCTTCGCACACGTTTCACCGCAATATTTTTGCTGATACGCAGACGGAATAAACATCATACCGCATATAGGGCACACACGTGGTTCGAAAACCTTTGGTGCTTTCTTTGGTGCGTGCTCGTAACGATATGCATGCCCGCACTCAGGACTACAAAACAGCGTTCCCGCTCGATACGGTATAAACTCTTTCCCGCACTGTTTACATTTTATCGGCGTTTTTTCTTTTTTGTGCTTCCGGTAATACTCTGCTTGGCGCACACTGTCCGCTCTTTTTCGGCATTTATCACTGCAATATCTTTCCCGCCTATTCTTGGCATAGAAAATCTTTTTACATATCGGACATTCTCTTTTTTCACCGTTGTTTCTTTTTTTCTTAAACATTTTTATTCACCTTTAAAATATCTTGTTAACCTTTCGTTTGGTACGTGGTATCTGTATGTATCGGTTGTACTGTTATAACACCCAAGGCATTTACACGCACTTGTGCCGTCACCACGTTCTATTCCGTTTTCGCACTCTTCACACTCTGCGTTGCATCTGTATAAAAACCACCTGCAGGTTGCGCAGCTTTTCTTTACATCAGCCATCCTTCATCCTCTCCGTTTATTTTGTAGGGGAGGGTCTCCGTGCCCTCCCGTCATTTCATTTTTATCGCCCGTGCCATCGTTGAAAACAGCACCGCCATCACAATTAATCCTATCCACACATTCAGACGTCCCAGAGCGACCGCATCTGCCACAAAAACGGCAGCCTGTCCCATCAATAATGTTCTCATCATACTGCATTCACTCCTTCAGTTTCATATTTAAAAGGAATTGTAGGGATAATTTTCTCTCCCTCTGCTGTTTCGCATAACCTCAATTTTTCAATCGGGTATACAGTTCTTGATTTTTCGCTCGTGTCGAATATAAGGCATATCCGTGTCAATTGTGAGTTTGTTTTTATATATTGAATACCTGTAGGTTTTTCCCATCTGTATCTTGTCATCGTGCACGCATTTGGAACTATTTCCTCAACGGGAAGCTCCTCCTTGTACGCCCTTATCGCTTCAGCCTCATTCACAGCTCGCACCCCGCCTTCTGCATCAATTCATACCTTCCCCTGTCATCTACCAGAGCTTGTCCGCATCTTTCACAATGTTTTTGTATTCCTCTGCCCTTTTCGTCACCAACAAAGCCGACAATCCATCCGCATTCCGGACACAGGTAGGTTCCCTTATATACCTCTATAGGTTTTGTCACTATCCTTTTACGTATTTTTCTAAGCTCTTCAGGCGTTAGCATCAGCTCGTGATATGCCGCTAATTCCTCACTCATAATATGTATTTCATTGGGAGAGAAGTCCGTGTCCTCATATTCTCTCAGCCTTTCAAGCGTTGCATACATTACCGGATGCAGGTCTGCCAGGACTATTCCCTCCACACTCCACGTGCCATCAGGATTTTCTTTAATAACTCTGTTCATGGTTTATTTACTCCGTTCATTCAAAAGTTGATTGACTTTCTCATCCATTGACTTACCTAATTTATAGCAATTGCCGTGTGATATGTGATTTTTCCAGGCGTTATACGAAGCATAGAACTTTTCTTCTGACAACCGTCCTGCAACAACCAATTTTGCCATTTTTAAGAATTTTCTTTGAGCATTTCTCTTGTTTTGGTTTTTAAGTTTCCGTATTACCTTTCCATCGCCTGTTACGTAGGTGTGGAAACCAAGATAGCTTGCGCTGTTCTTGAATGGAAATATCTGTGTTTTTCCGTTAAGAGTTAAATCAAGCGTTTTCAGGTATTCTGTTATAACTTCAAGGCAGTATTTCAAATAATCTTTGCTATGATGAATTAAATAAAAATCATCCATATATCTGCCGCAAAACTCTATTCCTAATTCGCCCTTTATCAACTTGTCCATTCCGTCTAAGTAAAGCAGTGCGAAACCTTGATTTATCTGATTTCCTAACGGTATGCCTTTTCCCTCTGTGCTATCAATGAACAGATTGCACAGCCAACATATATCTTTGTCATAAGAAAAGTAATATTCAACAATGTCTTTTAGTTGTTCGTGGGGAATATTATAAAAGAATTTCGAGATGTCGCACTTTAATATGTATCCGTCATTCCCATATCTTTTATAAAAAGCTTTCATCTGCTCTCTTAAGCGGTTAAGACCGAATAAAGTGCCTTTGCCTTTCTGCCCGGCACAATTGTCATACAGGAAAACTTCCTGCATTTTTGGAAGTATCACATTATCACATAAACTATGTTGTATGACCTTGTCCTTGAAAGATGTTGTTTTAATAAGCCTTTCTTTCGGCTCATAAACCGTAAACTCATTATAGGGAGATATTCTATAGGTTTTGTTCTTTAACTGCTCTATAAGAGTGTTAATGCCGTCTAAAGCCATAATATTAAACCGTGCAGCACTTGTTTTATATCCCTTGCCACGCTTTGCTTTTCTGTAGGCTTTGTACATATTATTAAAATCAATTACCTTTTCAAAGTCGGTCATACAACATAATCCTTTTTGTTTATCTTTTTTTAAAGAAAGGTTGTGCATTCTTTTGATGGGGTGTTCTGATTTCGGCTTATGCCTACTCTGTCTGACTTTCCACCAGTACGGGCGAACGCCGTTATTGTTGTTGTAATTGTTGTTGTTGATGTTGCCATCGGGCGAAACGCAAGAAAAAATACAACGCACAACCTAATTAATTATTTCTTTTCTGCTGTTCTCCAAGCTATTGCCATATACTTCACATCTGATACCATCTTCGACCAATACGCTACAGAGTTAGGATTTAACAAAGTCAACTCCATTGATAACTCTATATAGGTCAAAAGCTTGTCGCAATTCATTATTGCCTTTGTTATGGTTTCGCATCTGATGTGCTTTTCAATCTTGTTGTTTATTCTGTTGGCTTCAAGCAAAAGCTCATATATATCCATACTTATAATCTGCATCCTGTCAACGAGAGAGTGCCTGAATTTCTTCGGGTACCTGTTGGCGTTGGACGTAAGTGTATATGTATGTTTCATAAGCTCCTTTGCCTTGACAATAACTTTCAGTTCTGTGTCAGCCATACTTTATTCCTCATTAGATACAAAGATAGAAGATACAAATTTCAAAAACGGGCGAACGCCGTCATCGTTGCCGTAATTGCCGAAGTCGATGCTGCCATCGGGCGAAACGCAACGGCACCACGTGTCGTTTAAATGCTCCGGAGTTGTATCAGGAGTAGCGAGCCACCACCAAGTATCAACTTTATGCTTATCAAAGACGTCCACATTTTCACGGTAGAAGTCAAATGTCGGGATGCTGATTTTGCTTTTTATGCTGCCATACGTTTTAAGGCCGTCAAGACTTGTCAAATCCACTTCGTGTTCAAGGATATTTTCTTCGCCGATAACAGCCGCAATCTTTGGAAGAAATTCCTTGTTAAGTTTTTTGAGTATTCCGCTTTTAGCAAAATCGTTGTTCTTTCCAAATTCAGAACGGAAAGCAATATCTTTTGTCACGGCAGTAACTTCACCATTTTCCTCTGTGACCTTTATAAACTCAATTCCACCTATGTCGAAGGTGTTGTCCTTTTTATTTAAAGTAATTTTCTCCATTTTCATTTCCTCCTTAACGTGATACAAAGATATTAGAATTTAAGATACAAAACGGGCGAACGCCATTGCTGTCGTTGTAATTGACGTTGCCGATGAAGCCATCGGGCGAAACGCATTTTACAGTAGACTTATACCCGTGTGTCGGTGTGCTATGCGCTGTTGCAAGCCACCACCAAGCGTCTATTTTGTGCTTGTCCAATGTTTCTACATAATGGCGGTAAAGTTCAGCAGTAAGCAGTGACATTTTTCTTCTGATTTTACCGTAATCTTTTAATCCATCGTCAGAGGTAAGGTCTACGGTGTGTTCTATAAGGTTGTTTTCACCGACTATATCCGCAATTTCTGTCTCAAAATCATTGCACAAATCATCAGCATATGAATTCTCATAGTTGTTGTTCTTCCCAAACTGCTTTTCCTTATGTAAAAGGTCTTTAAGAATAACCGCTGCGGTTTCCTTTGAGTGTTCAAGAACAACAAACTCATAATTCCCAACTTTGAAAGGCTCTCCCACAGGAATATCTTTCAACTTAACCTGTCCTATACCGAGCGATTTCTGCATCTCTGCAACCTGAGCATCGCTAAGCTCAATGTTCTGTCCGTTTAAACAAATATAATTTTTCATCATCTTATCTTCCTTTCTTTTTAACCACACAAATATCTTGCTACACTTCCGATGGGTATCTTGTTGTCAACTATCTTTATATGCCCACGTGCAATAATCTTTGCTAAATGTGTATGTGAGACATTTAATAGCTCCTGTGTCTCTTTTTTTGAAAGCGTCATTCCATACCCTTTATCTGTTAAAAACCCAAGCATTTCTCTATACCCTTGCTTTTCCACAAATACACCTCCTTGACTTTTTCCGCATAATGCGTTATAATTTGGTTGTAATCTTTCTTGACGGTTGCAGCATTTGCTGCGCCGTCATTTTTTATGGCCTTAATATCCTCCGCAGATTAATTCCCAAGGCTAATGCACTCATAATAATTGCAGGCACCCAAGCCCACCACGGTAGTTTCTTCACCCTCAATCACCCCTCTCTTTTTTGGTTTTGTTTCTGCTACTTATTGCTTTTCGTTTCTTTGCGTGTTATAATCACCTCGAAAGGTGCTGATTATTTTGTATACTTGTCAATCTGATATGTTAGAAATTCTAACAACAATCGTGGTTACGGTTACAAGCTTTATGGTAATCGTAAAAACGATGCGACTTTCAACAAAAAAAGAACTGTTTTTAAAAATATATTTCCCTTTATACAAAACCCTTTCATCTTTTTTGTATAAGACGCCTTCCGTAGAAGAGATGCAGAAGCTTATTACAGAAATAAACGATGTACTCTCTAAAGCAGAATATATTCCTTTTTTTATAAGCGAACTTGCAAACACTCTTCAAAAAGAACTCTCTGATGGTGAATCGTGGCAAGATACATATATGGAATTATGTCGCCATATAGATGTAAACTGTAACAAACTTTGTATTTTGTTAGGATATCCCAAACGAACTTTGGCATATCGTTTTCATCATGATCAATTTTTAAATAACCGCAAAAAATGGTTTGCTTTTTGTTTATACGCAATTTCTTATTTTGCCTTAGGAATAGTTATCGCTATATTAGTGCTAACATTTTGCGCATGGCTTCTTCTAATACTGGAAAATACTTTTCATATATTACGGTGATAAGCAGCGCCCACAACACCGATACCAGAATTGTTAAAAAATCAAGCTCACCAAAACAATAATATAAGAACGACAAGAGTATAATTATGCATAATATAAAAACCGCTATAATCATTTCTTTTCTCCCTTCCCCGCTTCCACATCTATCGTGGAAGCTTTTTTCTTTTTATTGTTCACCCTCAATCACCCCTCTCTTTTTGGTTTTGTTATCGTTTACGCAACAACATCAGCAGAAAAAAACTCGGCAGATAGATCATATTTTTTTCTAAGTGCCTGTACTTCCGATAAATAAAAATCTGACCCACCATTAATCTTGGCTGCTATCGTAGGTATTGTAACACCTAAAAATTCAGCAATTTCACGATATGGAATTCTGTTTTCACGTAACCAATTTTTAAATTTGTGATACGGCTTATGCACTTTCTTCATATTTAAGCACCTCCCTTTGTTGCTTTTACGATAACACGTTTTCGTTGCTTTGTCAATAACATTTTTTAAAGTTTTTTATAATTTTTTTCGATTATTTTTAAAAAACCTCTTGTAACCTCCCTATTATCGTGCTATTATTGTGTTGCGGAGGTGATAACAATGTTTTCAAAAAGATTAAAAACATTGCGTGAAGAAAAAGCTCTCTCGATGGATAGTTTTATTGAGCTTTATAACAAAAGGTATAATGCAAAAATGAACAAAAGCACTTTAAGCAGATATGAGAACGGTATGCAGGAGCCAATTTACACGGTTGTTATAAACCTTGCAAAATTCTTTAACGTGTCAGTAGATTTTTTAACCTGCGCCGATACAGATTCCGCTCAGGTTTTCACCGCTGCCGAACAGCAGCTTATAGACAACTATAGACAATTAAACGAAGAAGGTCAGGAAAAGCTCCTTGATCTCTCCACTGACCTCGTATCATCAGGTCGATATATAAAAAATAATCAGTCTGAAATGGTATCAAAAAAGGCTTAATTGTTTCGATTAAACTATTTTGGAGGCACTTTATGTTTACGCATAATACTTTATACTGGATATGCCTTTTTCCTTTCTATTTTTTATTAGTTTTTATATCTACGCTTTTAATTTATAAACTTTCCAAAGCTTCATTTCACCTCATTTATAAGTTAAATCATCGTAAAAAGCAGCCATACCTAAATCTTAAAGCATTTCTTTCGTATCTTAAAAATTCAAAAGATTTGGTAAAAAGATGCCGTCAACTGATTCATCAATACGAATCAAACAGCGAATATGTTTCCTTCGCACCTTCTTGTTTCGATGATTTAATGAAAGCAATCGAAGAACGAGTATCTGCAGAAAGAAAAGATATATCCAGTTGGGACAATCTCGATGTTGATTATAACGAGATAGCTCATAAATTACTGTCAAATGCAAGTTTCGAACTTCTTGCAAGTGGTAAATATCATATTTACTATGGAGTTCTTAGTCCAATGAGTTGTGCCACTAATTTAAAGAGAGTGCACGAAAAATCTATGGAATGGGCATTAAATCACGGTTATGCAACTGAGGAAGAAGTTGCTGAAGACTCAAAGAGTTTAATCTATTGCATAGCACACGTTGGGTAAGTAATGACATTTGGTGGGGACGTTACATTTGGGGACGGTTACACTTGGGGACGTACATTTCTTGGCCCATTCAAAATAAATATCATATAAATAAAAAAACTCCCACGGCGGTTGCCGTGGGAGAAATAATATTCAGGAGGTGTTTTTATGGGAATTACCCGTCGCAAGGATGGCAGAGCTATGCAAACCGTAGTTATAGACGGAAAACCTAAATCCTTTTACAGCAGTGAAAAAAGCGACAAAAAAGCTGAAAAAGATATTCAGCAGCAAATGATAAACTACCACAAGGAGCTTTATCAAAAAAAGCATAATTTTCTTCTTCTTGCAGAACAGATGCTGTCTGAACACGAAAATTCCGTAAGCTACACCACCCATCAGGGATATGTACATGCACTCAAGCACCTAAAACCTTTTTTTGAAAAAGACATCGAGGCTATTTCCGCATCATCAGTTCAAAATCTGCTTGATGATATGGCAAAGCAAAAATACAGTTACTCCGCAATTCAAAAAGCAAAAACCGTATTTGGTATGGTCCTTACCTATGCTATGCGAAACGACGTTCCTTTAAACGACTTTCGCCGTGCTCTCAAAATTCCTCGCAACGCCTCTAAAAAGAA
>JAEIGA010011057.1_pt1 | contig 13696 bp, 13 predicted proteins | sample 9270691 | NCBI WGS metagenome assembly JAEIGA01 (sample SAMN17057246, study PRJNA624740) | gut metagenome | biome: biome; isolation source: fecal sample | host: Bos grunniens | place: China: Xizang | collected 2019
GGGGGCAGTTCATCGGCTTCAAGAGGTACTCCTCGCCCTCAATCGGGGTGTGGATGGGCTGGAACGAGTCCTTGCCATACTTGGCATAGTGGCCCGAGGTTACATAGAGATCCTTGTTACCGATGTGCGGGGTGATCACCTGCAAGTAGCCATACTCCTTCTGTACGCCGCGCAGGAACTGCTCCAGGCGGTCGCGCAGTGCGGCACCTTTCGGCAACCACAAGGGCAGACCCTGGCCTACGCGCTGCGAGAAGGTGAAGAGCTCGAGCTCCTTGCCCAACTTGCGGTGGTCGCGCTTCTTGGCCTCCTCCATCATCACCAGGTACTCATCGAGCATCGACTTCTTGGGGAACGTGATACCGTAGATGCGCGTCAGCATCTTGTTCTTCTCGTTTCCGCGCCAGTAGGCACCGGCCACCGAAGTCAGTTTGATCGCCTTGATGAAGCCCGTGTTGGCAATGTGCGGGCCACGGCAGAGATCCGTAAAGGTACCGTTGGTATAGAACGAGATGGTGCCATCCTCCAGATCCGAGATCAACTCCACCTTGTAGGGGTCCTGCTTCTCGGTGAAGGTCTTCAGCGCCTCGGCCTTCGAGACCTCGGTGCGTACGAGCTCCTCCTTCTGGCGAGCCAGCTCCATCATCTTGTTTTCAATCTTCTGCAGGTCGGTCTCGGTGATGGGCGTGGGCGAATCCACGTCGTAGTAGAAACCGCTCTCGATGGCGGGACCGATACCGAACTTGATCCCCGGATAGAGGCTCTGCAAGGCCTCGGCCAGGAGGTGCGACGAGGTGTGCCAGAAGGCGTGCTTGCCCTCGGGATCGTCCCACTTAAAGAATTTTACGGAGGCATCCTCCTCAATGGCGCGAGACATGTCTACGGTTGCGCCGTTTACCGAAGCGGCCAAGCAGTCAGCAGCTAAACGAGGACTGATGCTCTCGGCAACCTGGTAAGCCGTAATTCCTTTGGCGAACTCCTTTACATCGCCATTGGGAAAAGTAATTTTTACCATTTTTTAGTTAAAGTTTGTTAATTATTTTTTGTCTCTTCGGTGCTTCCACAATTACGAGACGGAATACACCTCCAAGAGCTGTTTTCAAAAGGTTGGGTTACTCCTCCTCTTTCACCCCTTTCTCTTCGCGACGCTCTCCACGCTCCTTGCGCTCGCGCTCTACATGGGGCAGCGGATTCTCGGTCCACTCCTCCCAGGCGCGACGATGGCGCACAATGTCAATGGCCGTATAGATCGCCGAGCGCATCGACTGTGGGTCGGCCTGATCCTTGCCGGCAATGTCGTAGGCCACACCGTGGTCGGGCGAGGTGCGCACCTCCCGGAGGCAGGCCGTGAAGTTCACCCCATCGGGCGAGAGCATCTTGAAGGGGGCCAACCCCTGGTCGTGATACATCGCCAGGATGGCATCGTAGCGCGTGTAGTTGCCGCTACCGAAGAGCCCATCCGAGGCAAAGGGGCCGTAGGCCAATACCCCCTGCTTGTAGGCCTCCACAATGGCAGGGCGGATGATCTCCTCCTCCTCTTTGCCCAAGAGGCCGCCGTCACCGGCATGGGGGTTGAGCGAGAGAACGGCGATGCGAGGCTCCACGATGCCGAAGTCCTGCTTCAAGAGCCCTCTCAGCTGCGTCAGTCGCTCCACGATCTTCTCCTGGGTGAGGGCCGAGCTGATCTCGCTCACCGGAATGTGAATCGTCACCAAGCCCACGCGCAGGCGTTCGCTGCACATCATCATCAGGGGCTCTCCCTCCAACTCCGAGGCGAGGAACTCCGTGTGGCCCGTGAAGTGGAAATCCTCGCCCTGTACCGCCTCCTTGTTGATGGGGGCCGTCACCAGGGCATCGATCTCTCCCGCCTTGAGCTCCTCCACGGCGCGACGCAGGGCATCCACGGCCGCCTTGCCCGAGGTAGGGGTGGCGATGCCGGGTTCGATCTTGATCTCACCCTCGCCGATGGGGACGATGTTCACCTTGCCGGCACGGGCGTGGGCCGCATCCGAGATGGTGTTCAGGGGGACATTCTCCACCTCACGCAGCGTGTTGCGGTAGTAGCCGGCCGCCTTGGGCGAACCGTAGATTATGGGGGTGCAGAGCTCCACGATGCGCGGGTCAGCCAGGGTCTTCAAAATCACCTCCCAGCCAACACCGTTCGTGTCACCTTGCGTAATGCCTATTTTCAAGAGCTCGTTTTCCATCATGCTATTAGGTCGTTTCGGATCGAAAGGGCAACAAATGGTGGCCCTTCAACCTACAAAGATAGGCAAAAAAGATGAAAAACTCTCCGCCGATCTCCAAAACAGAATGATTTTTCCTAAAAAAGTGATATTTTGACACTTTCGCCTCGCCGAAAACAAGGGCGGACGGCAAAAAACCGCCCGCCCGATGTGAACTATGTAAGGTTACTGTCTCATCCGTTCGCGCTCCCGATTGGCTGAAACAATTTGTTTCTACGAAAAAAAGGAGAATTTTGTAAAAGAGAAATAAAATGTTCGAAAATGCAGAAAATTTGGTAGATTAGGGTGGGTTGATTATCTTTGTGGTCGATTTTTAACCAATAAACGGAGAGAAACCATGAAAGCAATGATGAAAATTTTGGTCGCTGCAGTGCTGGTATTGGCTGCGCAGACCGGTTTTGCCCAGTCGAAGGCCGACCGTCTGGTGGGTGTCTACCACGCCACCGAGGAGGGCAAGGAGTCGAAGATTCGCTTCACGCGCGAGGCCGATGGCACCTACAAGGGACAGATTTTTTGGCTCAAGAATGCCACGAATCCCGATGGAAGCCCCAAGTACGATCTGAAGAACAAGGACGAGAAGCTCCGCAAGGTGCGTGCCGATCAGGTGGTTGTCGTATGGGGCGTACGCTACAATGAGGCCGAGAACGAGTGGGCGGGAGGTCGTGTCTACAACCCCGCCAGCGGCAAGAACTACAACTGCACCATCTCCTTCGAAGAGGATGGTAAGACCCTGCGTGTCAAGGGCTCCTGGGGCCCGGTGTCGATCTCGCGCTATTGGAAGAAGCTCGAGTAATGTTTAACCATTCGATAATGAAGTGACCCCGAAAGTTTAGACAACAACTTTTGGGGTCATTTCAGTTATTAGGGGGAACATTGGTTGGTAAAACTCGGGTCGTAGGGCTTGAAATTTTCCGAAGCTATAATAAGCTACCGTCCCCAATCAGAGGGGGAGGAATATGCGTTGGTAAAACTCGGGTCGGGGGGCGTGTGGCTTTCCAATCCTTAAGCACTTACCGACCCCAATCAGAAGGGGGGGAGGAATATGCGTTGGTAAAACTCGGATCGGGGGGCGTGTGGCTTTCCAATCCTTAAGCACTTACCGTCCCCAATCAGAGGGGTCGTTACGACCCCGGCGGAACTCGGAGCAGACGATGCCGGTGGCCATGGCGACGTTGAGTGACTCGGAGGAGGGTTTATCGGCGGGGTAGGGGGGGATGTAGAGTTTGTGGCTCACGGTGGCGGAGCACTCGGGGCTCACACCGCGACCTTCGTTTCCCATTAGGATGATGCCTGTGGGGGTGAGGGGGGCTTGGTAGATATTCTCCCCTTCGAGGAAGGTGCCGTAGACCGGAATCCCCGCCCGGCGTGCTTCGGAGAGGGTTTTCGGGAGGTCGACATAGTGCACGCGGACGCGCAGAATAGCCCCCATGGTGGCCTGTACGACCTTGGGGTTGAAGCAGTCGGCCGAGGTGGGGGAGCAGAGGATGTTGCGGATGCCGAACCAGTCGGCCAGGCGGATGATGGTGCCGAGGTTTCCGGGGTTCTGCACCTCATCGAGGGCAAGGGTGAGTTGCTCCTTCAGGTCGCCGATCTGCAGACTGTGGCGCGGAATCTCAACCACGGCCACGGAGTTGTTGGCCGTCTTGAGCAGGGTGAGGCGTTCGAGCTCCTTGGGGGTCGCGACCGTCACTTCAGGCCCCGAGAAGAGCCCTTCGGAGGCGTAGATGCGACGAATGCGGAGGTGCGAGGCACGAATCTCGGAGATGAGTTTCTCTCCCTCGGCGACAAAGAGACCTTCGAGGTCGCGGTTGCGCTTGTCGGCCAGTGAGCGGACGAGCTGTATTTCGGCTTTTGTAATCATCGGCGGATGCGGTTTTCGGGGATGGTGAAGATCTTGCCCTCTTCGGCGATCTCCGTATTTTCAAAGAGTGTTTTGCACTCTGCAACCAACGGCAGCAGCTCTTTGTAGCGTGAGGAGAAGTGGCCAATTAGAAGTTTGCCGGCTTCGGCCTGCCGGGCGGCTTTGGCGGCATCGAGCGTCGTGGAGTGACCGCGGTCGCGTGCGGAGCGTTGCTCGGCGGCGGCATAGGTCGCCTCGTGGTACATCAGGTCTACGCCTTGGCAGAGTCGGGCCGCCTTGGCCGAGAAGTTGGTGTCGGAGAGGTAGGCGTAGGAGCGAGCCCGATAGGGGATATAGGTAAGCTCTTCGTTTTTAATGAGTTCACCGCTCTCCAATAGAATGTCTTCTCCTCGTTTTGCTGCCGTAATTTGGGCGATGGAGAGACCGTATTTCTCAATTTTAAACTTTTCGACATTTCGTGCCGGCTCCTTTTCGCGGAAGAGGAAGCCTGCGGTCGGTACACGGTGTCTCAAGGGGATAGACCACACCTCCAGGGTGCGGTTCTCGAAGAGGAGACGGTGGGCGGTGGTCTCTACCTCCACCCACTGCACTTCGTACCCTAAATCGGGGTCGAAGTAGCGACAGTGGTGCTCCAGCATCGCTCCAAAGGGGGCCGGAGCAAAGATTTGAAGGGGAGTTTTTCGGCCATAGAGGTTCAGAGTCGAGAGCAGGGGGAAGATGCCGAAGCAGTGGTCGCCATGGAGGTGCGAGAGGAAGACGGCTCGGAGCTTTAACGGATTGATGCCGTAGCGAAAGAGTTGCTGTTGCACCCCTTCGCCGGCATCAATCAGAAAGTACTGCTCATGTAGGTTGAGCGCCTGCCCCGAGGGGTGGCGCCCAACCGTGGGTTTGGCTGACGAGGAACCGAGTATGGTTACCGAAAAGCTCAACCTACTTAATCGAATTGGCCATCAGCCAACGCTCGCAGTCCAGGGCGGCGATGCAGCCCGAACCGGCAGCGGTAATGGCCTGACGGTAGTGGGGATCCTTCACGTCACCGGCGGCGAATACGCCCTCCACGGAGGTCTTCGACGTACCCGGCTCTACCACGATGTAACCCTCGGGGTTCAGCTCCAGCTGGCCCTTGAATACCTCGGTGTTGGGGTGGTGACCGATGGCGAGGAAGAAGCCGTCGATGGCGATCTCGCGCTCCTGACCCGAGGTGTGAACGAGCAGAGCACCCGTTACGCCCTCCTCATCGCCCAGCACCTCCTTGGTGTTGTGCTCGAAGAGTACCTCGATGTTGGGGGTGTTGAATACGCGCTCCTGCATCGCCTTCGAGGCACGCAGGAAGGGTTTTCTGACGATCAGGTAGACCTTCTTGCAGAGGGTTGCGAGGTAGGTAGCCTCCTCACAAGCCGTGTCGCCGCCGCCTACAACGGCTACGTCGCGCTTGCGGTAGAAGAAGCCGTCGCAGGTGGCGCATGCGCTCACGCCCATGCCGCGATACTTCGTCTCCGAGGGCAGGCCCAGGTATTTGGCCGAGGCACCCGTGGCTACGATCAGCGACTGAGCCTCGATCTCGTGCGTACCGTCCACCACGACGCGGAAGGGGCGCTTCGAGAGGTCTACCTCGGTGATCTGACCCGAGCGGATGTCGGCACCGAAACGCTGTGCCTGCTTCTTCAGGTCGGCCATCATCTCCGTTCCGTTCGTTCCCTCGGGGTAACCGGGGAAGTTCTCGATCTCGGTGGTCGTCGTGAGCTGACCGCCGGGCTGAATACCCTCATACAGTACGGGCTGCAGGTTGGCACGCGAGGTGTAAATGGCTGCGGTGAAGCCACCCGGGCCACTACCGATAATCAAAACTTTTACTTGTTCCATAGTAGTTCTTTTTTAAGGTTTTCGATCTATTTTGTTATGGTTTTCGTTCTCTTTTTTTCTTAACTTTTGGGCGACGGTCTGTTGGGGGGGCTTTGTTTGTCCACCTGCACCCTTACACCTTGCTTGTCGTCTTGGCTCAGCCGACCAACTCCTCGCCATCGTAGTCGAAGAGGCGTTCGCAGCCCTCGATCCATGCGCGAATCGTGCCACTCATCTCATCCCACTCGACCCGCTCGCAACAGGGGTGAAGGAGGAAGTTCCCCTCTTTGTCGATCACCCCGTAACCGCTCTCGGTCTTTACCTCGGCACGCCCCTCGCGGAAATCCTCGGCCCAAAGGAACCGGGGTTCGATTGCCCACTGCCCATCGCTTTGGAGGTAGCCGTAGAGTCCCTTCTTACAGACCCGAATCATCTCTTCGCACATGCGACCCACCTCGTCGTACTCCTTGCTGGCGTGCAGCAGGTGTTCGGTCGACGACTCCTCCGCAAGAGGCCGGCTGTCGGCGGCCCAAATCCGTGTTTCGAGGGCAGCAAACGACCTCTCATCCTCCGCGGAAGTCCCATCGAAGGTGATTAGCCAGCCACGAAGGGCAAAGAATTCGCCCGCTCGGGTGTACCAAAGGTGTTCGGGCTTGAGGTTGTTGTGGGCGATCCGACGTGTTTGGAAATCGGTTTGCAGCCGGTTGAGGGCCGCAACCATCCGTTCCGCGGCAACCCCTTCGAGCAGTAACTCGTCCAAGGGGCGTCCCTGCGGAAGGTGTTCCACGATCAGGTCGGCCCAGTGGGTATGTCCCAACGAATCGGTAAAGGGAAAGGCTTCGGGGAGATAACTTGCCGGAGCGAGGTGCGGTGAGCAAATTGCTGTTCGCCGTGCCAGGCATTGGCGAGCCTGCGTAGCCACCTCCGCACGCAATGGCAGCAGGATGCGGATGGAGCCGTTCGGGTGGTTGATGGTGGCTTCTGCGAAGTGGGTCAGACGTAAAATTTGAGGTCTTCCACCTATTGGGTAGCCCTCTAAATCCCCCCCCCTCAAGGCGTTGAGGAGTTTTTCGCTCGGATTTTCAAGCGATTCCAGGAACTGTTGTATGGTGGGTATGACCTTCATTTTCTTCTTTAGAGGAGTGGTCGGCTGATGGAACCGATGTTCAATAGCGAAACCAACTCCCGAATCGAACAATTGTAGCTCATGCCGCGGAAAGGGCCCGGGGCATGGTCGCCGCGTAGGTGGCGGATCTGCTCCTCGAAGCAGGCCGGCATCTCGCTCGAACATGCATAGAGCACACGCGCGTAGCGATTTTCGTGTAGCTCCTCGATCCGATTCGGAAAGAGGATTCGGGGCTGCAGCGTGTTGCTCGACAGATGGCTGTTGAGTAGCAGGGTTGCCCCATCGGCCGTTGCCTCCTCGCCGATGGCGCGGCACAATGCCACAAGATCCTCCCGGCAGCAATCCGAGGCCTCGCCATCGGTGATGTGGAAGACCACGGGAGGGAAGCTCTCGCGGTGGCTTGGATCGGCGCACCACTCCTTCACCAAGGAGTGAATTTGGCAAAAGAGTTCATACATCGGGGTCTCCCCCTCGGCATTCGGGGTGATCCACGCGGGAGATTGCAGGCGGTGCAGGGTCTGTTTTCCATCGGGGGTGGTGCGATTCACCACGCGCGTAGTGATGGTGGGTTCGAGGCTGGTCAATTCACTCACCGGCAGGAACCACTTATCGCCCAACAGAGGCTCGATGCCACCTCCCGAATAGCCGATCACGGCAATGTCGTAGTAGTTGCGTACCCCATCGTGGCGACGGGCGCGTTCGATCAGTTCGAAGAGCAACGAATTGGTAATATCGCAGACCACTTCGGCCTTGGTTCGCAGACCGTCGGGTGTCTCAATCATCTCGCACATCGACCCCGAACGGTCGAGGGCGATGAGAAACGCGGTGCGATGCTCTCGTGTGATGCTTTGGCTGTACATGGTTTTAATGTATCAGACAATTCGACCTATCAACTGTTTAATGTAGTCCGCGCACCTGGTAGTAGTCGGCTCGGATCTCCTCCTCCGAGTCGCTATCCAAGCCGTAGCTTACGGCCATCTCCATCGAACAATCCTTCGCGCGGTCGTTGTCGGTAAGCTGTCTCAGGGCGGCATGGGCACTGCGACCTGCGGCTACAGCATCCTCGATCTCGCGCTCGTTCGGAAGACGACCGCGCAATCGGGCAAAGGCGCAACAGGCCCAATCGTGGGCGTAGTCGTCGTAGTGAGCCAGGAATTGGCGGAAGCGTTCGTCGATCTGCTCCAGGGCCCCGATCTTTCCGCTCTCGATCTCTTCCAGGAGCTCCTCCACATAGCTTTTGGCGATGTATTGGCCGGCTACATCGAGCCAGCGACCCTCGCCTCGGAACTCCTCTTTGCGCCCTCCGCGCGAGAGCATGTCGCCCACCGAGGCGATAATCGCCTTCTGGTAGAGTTTCAGTCCACGCAGCAAGATGGCGTGTTGGATGAAGACACGTTTGTAGTTGTAGAATTCGTTGTCGGGCTCCTCCTCGCGCAGGCGGTTCAGGGTCTCGACGGCTGCCAGAAGCGATTGGGCGATGTAGGGGTTGTACTCCTCGAAGTTGATGCAGTCGCGCTTGCGGGTGCGCTTGTCGCGCTTGGGCCACTTCTCGATGTCGCGCACCAGGCCGTAACTCTTCAGGTTGGCTCCGGGCATCAGGGTCGAACGCCCCTCCTTCTCGATCAGGTAGGAGTAGGGGAAGACCGAAGTGTCGTGGTGGTGGGAGTGCTTGCCTAAGATCACCGTGAAGGCCCCCTCCAAGGCGGGGGACATCACATAGGCACTGCTGGCAAACTTGCAGCCGCGCGGGTGAACCGATTGGTGTACGGCTCCGCTCTTGAAGAGGTGGTTGCTCTGGTTGGTGCCGCTACCGGCATTGAAGAACGAGAACATGCCCGCAATCAAGAGCGAGGATTTGTGGTGTGAGACCGTGTAGGGGCCGGCAAAGATGGCCGCCGCCTCGCCATTCTCGCAGTGCGAGTTGGCAAAGAAGAGCGACTCCATGGCCGAGAATCCCTTGTCGAGGATCACACTCTCGCCAGCAAAGCAACGCTCAATGGTGGTTCCGTTGTCCATCTTGGCCCCCTCGGCCAGGATGAAGTCGTAGGCCTTGACATCCACACCCACCTTCACACCGTCGCACAGCGTGCCGTTCTCGAGGGCCGAGGCTCCGTCGATCACCACGCGGTTGCCGATGCGCATCTCGCGGATGAAGCGGGCCCCGTTCAGCAGACAATCCTCACCCACTTCGCCCATCTCGCCACTACGCTCCTCCGCATAGCGATCACTCATCTCCTCGAGGCGGGCGATCATTGCCGGGCGGTGGCGGTAGATGGCCAAGAGGTAGGCCATTTGTGCCGTAAGACGGTCGTAGATCTTTACCTGGCGACCCTCGCATTCGTTCATGGTCGAGACCATCACGCCATTGCCGAATCGGCTTCGGTGGCGGCACTCCAGGCGAGTAACACTCTCCACGCGGCTACGGGCTCCGATGGCGTAGTTGCGTACCGTCGAGTTGAAGACCGATGCCTCCCGGCCAATACGCACCCGACCCAACAGGCGGCTGTGGGTGAGTTGTTCGCATCGGAATGTCTCTGCAACCTCGATCTGCGACCAGTCGTCGGCGTAGTTGCCGCGTTCGATCAGTCGCTGAATCTCTTCGGGTGTGAGGGCTCTGAAACTCATGGGTGTCTTTGTTTTTGGGGCCGGTGGCGGGCCGGTTCTATTTGTGGCTTACAACCAGGATCTTCGAGAGCGACCAGAACTGCTCGGCATCGAGGATTACCAACGACTCGATCACCTTTTTGTTCTCCTCGCTCTCCACGAGCCAGTAGGAGCCTTCGGGGTGAGAGGTAATCAGCGTAACCTCCTTCTGTCCGATCGGGAGGGTCTTCAGCAGGCGGGTATCGGCCTCGGTGAAGAGTCCCATGTTGGGCTTCTCGGCGATGACGAGCGTGCGCCCGATCATGCCCTTCTTCTCGACCACCAGGTCGCTCAGGAGCTGCTTCTCGGGGGCGATAAGGTAGTATGCGGTGTGCAGTTGGGTTGTCTTTTGGGTTACCTCCGTGGTGAGTTGCTCCTTCTCGGAGGTCAGCGTGCGCACTTCGGCCTCTTTGGTCTCCACCTGACGACCGAGGTCGGCCACCTGCGTGTTGAGCCCCTCGATGCGGGTCTTGAGTTGGGCGATCTCGCCATCCTTCTCCGCAACCTGGGTGTTGAGCTGCTCGATCAAGGTCTCCAACCCTTTGATTTTGTGGTTAGCTCGGCGCAGTTGATCGGCCTTCTTCTCCAGGTCGGCGATGCGGGCGCGGTTCTCGGCCAGCAGGTTGTCGATGGCCTGCAGATCTTCGTTGATGCGGCCGGTGGAGGTGGAGTCGCGCAACTCCCCGTTTTGGAGGGTGAGCAGCCCCTCGCGGGTCTTAATCTCTTCGAGGTTGTTGGTGATCTCGCCGATCGAGGCAAAGACGTCGTCGATGATCGCCTCCTTGGCCTTCACCTCGGCGCGCAGCGAGTCGATGTCGGATTGCATGCGGTCGGCACTTTGGCGGCTCACACAGGCGGTAGCCAATGTGCAGGTGAGCAAAAACAGAAGAATTTTTTTCATGGTTGTCCTTTGCTTTAGTTTTGTTATGGGTGTAAAGGTACAAAATTTCTTCGTTGGTTGCGCTTCGTTTTCCCAAAAAAAGAACCAAAAAAGGGTGCTCGGCCCGAAAAAGGGCGCTAAATTTTTTCAAAGGGGTCGAAAATTGCGGGCCCAACGGGGCCGAGCGACTCTTTTTTATTGCCGAGCAGAGAAAAAAATCGGCCGAACTCCGAAGAGCCCGACCGACCGGCATCGTCACTAATTTTTAACACGCATTATATTGAGATTATTCACTGTTTTAAGGTTGGACTACTCCTCTTCGGGTGGGTTGCGAATGATTATAGGATCATCCGCCCACCAAATTATCCCCTCTTCATGATCATACCAAAAACGAGGAGGGCTGAGATCAAGAGTGAAAGACGACTGAGCTTCGGTCGTCGGACGGCAGTCGGCATCAATCCAAATCTCAAAGGTTTGTGTATCGTGCATTTTCAGGCGAAAGCCCTCCCATTCCACCTCAAAAGGTGGATTTTCATACTCTTTTTGGGGGATGGAGATCCGATCGAACTCTTCAGAGGGGGTCCCCTCATGGTAGATGATATCGGTCAGCAGGATGGGTTCCGATGCTGTGAAAATATTGTGATAGGGCTCTCCGTAGAGATATTCACAATATCTATTATTCAATAGGGCTCCGGTGCTCGAGGAGATTTCGATTGTTCTAAACTTGTCGCCATCAACATCTCCACAAGCCACAAAAGAGAACGAAGCACAAACTAAAAACAGTGCAAATAACTTTTTCATAATCTTATTTTATAGATTCGGGTAAATACCATAAATTACTTTGACATCCTCTGTATATTCTGTACCATTTGGCAAATGATAATAACCATCTTGAACTCCACCCCAACCCCAATTGCTATGTTTTTAGTTAATCTCTATTCCTAGAAAGTAATCTCGTTATATTCATCTGACAGCATTCAAATTCGCTTTCAAACAGAATTTCCAGATTACAATCGTAATCCATTGGATATACGGGAGGTGTACCTATTAGATCCATGCTTCCAACCAGGGAGAATGTTCCCTCTGCAATCTGTTTATCTCCTTCATAAAGTTCTGCAGTGGTTTTTGTGTTAAAATCCACATGCCAAAGCTCCCCAGATACTTCAAACGGAGGCACCGTCAATGTGTACATTTTGTCATCAATACTCAGCATGCATGAATAGCGTACCGTTGTTTTAGGATCATGGAAAGAAAAAACACAATAAGTTGCAGGAGGCATGAGATCAATCTGATCTTCAGCATTTAGCTCAAATTTTGTATCTCCCCATAGCAATTCTCCTTGAATCAGATAGGATCCGCTAATAGATCCTGCCAATTGGAAATACGGATTGACAGGGTCTGGGTTAGGCGAATCTCTCGGAATATTCTCCTTATCATCGTTGCATGCAATTATAAGGGTCATTGCACAAACGAGCATCAAATAATATCTTAAAGTTTTCATAATCCTCGATTTTTTATTTCTTAATTTCCAAAACGGAAATTATAATCACTCAAATTAGTATTCAATTCCGACTGTGTATAAAATTCACCCACATAACTTTGCAAAATTTGCTTGCATGATGTCCAATCATAACAATCTCTGGCAATTCTCAACATCGCCTCATGCGAAAAGTTGGAAATTACATCCGAAGGGCATCGATCGGAATAAGAGATGTTTTGATTATAATTATCAAATAAATCTACAAATAGTGGGGTGTAATGTATGTGTAAATCATCATCTTCTATCATCCAGCCTTGCCACCCTTGATACATATCAGAAGAATTTTCAGGGAAAGTTTTACCGTATTGGGCATAATAATTTCTACCTAAATAATCCCCCGCATATGAAGCAAAAGATTCCTTAATAAAACGTTGTATTTCATTAAATACAGATGCCCCTCGCTCACAATAGTGATAAAAATGCCCTAATTCATGATAAAAGGCTGATATGTAGGCCGCATCACTTGCATTCATGTTAAATAAATGTTCTTTGTTTGTGTTAGAATCTCAGAATGGTCGGCACGCATGGGACGATGCGTGTTGGGTGGTGCAATCGCTTCGATCGGACGCACCCTTAAGATAAAGGGATGGTTCTCATAGGCGGCAAATTTAATGGTTATAATGGGTCTTATTCTCCGTCTCTGTTTGCAAATTTACGCAATAAAAAAGCCGCTTCCAAATTTTCGGCCGAAAAAAATCTTACAAGATCGCGAAAATGAGGTCTGATTTTCAATGGGTTACAAAGGTAGCTCGAAAAAAAATCTTACAGAGCAAAAATTTACGCATTGACACCTCAAAAATTCCTCCCCCTAAGCCCCCCCCTTTCAAAAAGGCTGGGGGAACCAGGGAAATTGGGGGTGCCGCGTGGTTTGGGGCAACAGCGAGGTTCTCTAATTTTGAATTCCGAGCGAAAAAAACAGGAGGCAACCTGCGAATAGGTTGCCTCCTGCCATAGGAAAGGGGTGTTGCTTATTTCTCCTGCTCGGGGTTGATCACCTTCAGCTCGGGCATCGTGGCGGGCTTGGGGGCCTCGAACGGGGTAACATCGATCAGCTCCACCTCGAAGCAGAGGGCCTCGTTGCCACGGATGGCCTGGTTGCCACGGGCACCATAGGCCAGGTTGGGGTGGATCCAGAGCGTGATCTTGCCACCCTTACCTACGAGCTGCATACCCTCGGTCCAACCCTTGATTACGCGGTTCAGGGGGAACTCGGCGGGCTCGTCCTGGTTGTAGGTGTCGGGCATCTGCTTCTTGAGCATCTCCTGGCGCATCTTGGGCATATCCTTGTAGCGCGAAGCGTCGAATACCTTGCCGTTGCGCTTCGTACCCTTGTAGTGAACCTTCACCTTGTCGCGGCTGTTCTTGGCCATCACGGTCGTGTCGCCCATCTTCTCGATGCGATAGAGCAGACCCGACTAGGTCTTCTTCACGCCCGACTTCTTCTCGATCGAAGCGAGCCACTCCTCCGAATCCTTCAGGTTCTGGGCGGGCAGCGTCTCGCTCATGAATACGCGCAGGAAGTTCGACGAGGTGCGCTGGTCAATCTGGGGCTCACCCTCGA
>JAEIGA010011058.1_pt1 | contig 13695 bp, 10 predicted proteins | sample 9270691 | NCBI WGS metagenome assembly JAEIGA01 (sample SAMN17057246, study PRJNA624740) | gut metagenome | biome: biome; isolation source: fecal sample | host: Bos grunniens | place: China: Xizang | collected 2019
AACCAAGTTCATTCAACAAAGGTTTCAATGCCTCTTTAAGCTCATAGCCTGCATGGTCTGCAGCCATTCCAATAATTTTTGCCATAATTTAAGTTTTTAAGTCTATTGTGCGTTTTTACGTATTTCTTTCACTTTGTCAATAACATTGTCTATCCTCAATATATAAGGGTAAAATGCATGGTCATCAAGTACTGTGTACCTTCCAAACAAACCGCTCAACTGCAACAGCACCACTTCCCTTGACTCTTCCCACTCACCTCTCTTTGGTACAACACCATTCTGTTTTGCATATGCAAGGAAACCGCCCTCCAAATCTATGGTTGCTATAAGTTTCTCAAGGGACTCAAAATCCTGAATCTCCCTCAAGCTGCTCCTGTATTTGTCTGCCAATACATTGCTGTACTTTATAATAAGGCTCTTGCGGTTGCATGCAATAAGGAAATCGGTTACCCCTGTAGTATCTATCGGGACAAAAATATCCGGTATAATACCTCCTCCTCCGTATACAGCCTTCCCTTTAGGGGTAAGGAATTTCAATGAATCTACTCTCTTTATGCTGTCTGCAGAGGTCATTTCACCATGTCTGTACCTCTCAATGATATCCATCTGGTAATCCTCTGAGTAAGGCTTCTGTATGCATCGGCCTGTAGGGGTATAGAACCTTGCAACAGTAAGTCTTATACCAGAACCGTCACTGAAGTTTACAGGCTCCTGAACCAGACCTTTACCGTATGAGCGTCTTCCCAGAATAGTACCCCTGTCATTATCTTGCACGGCACCGGCAAAAATCTCTGAAGATGAGGCCGATCCTTCATTTACAAGCACATACAGATTCATATCCTTAAATGCGCCCCTACCGTCGGCATAAAAGTCCTGCCTTGGTCTGTGACGCCCCTCCATATACACAATAAGCTCTTTTGAATTGAGGAACTCATTTGTAAGCAAAAGGGCCTGATCCAGATATCCTCCGGTGTTGTCACCCAGGTCAAAGATAAGATCAGTAACACCCGCCTCAACCAACGGAATCATGGCTGTAATGAACTCCTGGTACGAAGTCCTGCTGAACTTTGAAAGCTTTATGTAGCCCAAGCCCTCCTCAAGCACCAAAGAGACATCAACACTCTTTACAGGAATCTTGTCCCTTATGATATCAAACGGAACAAGCTCCTTAAGGTTATCCCTCTTCACCTGCACACTCACTTTGGAACCTTTAGGCCCCTTGAGCATCTTAACAAGTGAATCCTGATTCATCTTTACTCCTGCAACTGTCTTTCCGTCCACTGTAATTATCCTGTCTCCCGACAACAATCCGGCTTTCTGTGAAGGACCGCCCGGAATGACACTTATCACAATGGCCGTATCGCTCGGAACATTGAACTGGATACCAATTCCACTAAAATTGCCCTCAAGCGACTCATCTGCCGCAACAAGCTCAGTTGGAGGAAGATATATGGAATGAGGATCAAGATTCTGCATTACTCCAGGAAGCACCTTCTCCACAATATCCTTATAGTCTATTGAATCCACGTAGTTCTTCTCTATCTGGTCCAATACCAATATAAGTTTCTCCCACTTGCCCGCATCCACATTAAGGAGCTTCCTCTCTTTGGAACATCTCCCCACATACATGCCGCAAATGAGCATAAGCATAAAGACCCACAATATCAGGGTAAAACTCCTGCGTTTCCTCTCTTCCATATCATTTAACTTCTTCTACTCCAATTCACTTGCCTCAATCTGTTCAACAACCACACCTGCACGTACAAGCAGGTCAACTCCGTCTGTCACCCTATAGGCATCCCTATAGACAACCCTCTCGATACCTGCCTGAATTATAAGTTTTGCACACTCCATGCAAGGTGCTGCTGTAACATATAACGTTGCTCCCAAGCTGCTGTTGTTGGACTTTGCCATTTTTGTAATTGCATTTGCCTCCGCATGAAGAACATAAGGTTTGGTACACCCCTGCTCATCCTCACATACATTCTCAAACCCGCTTGGGGTACCGTTATAACCGTCGGAGATAATGCTCTTGTCCTTAACAATAAGGGCACCTACCTGTCTGCGCACGCAATAAGAGTTCATGGCCCAAATTCCGGCCATCTTCAAATAGCTCTTGTCAAACTGCAGCTGCTTTGAATCCATCATTAACCGTTTTGCTGATACATATAACGTTTGATACTCTTCTTAGGAGTCTTCTCAAACTCCTCAGGAACAAGTCTTACACCCGCTATCTTGGAGTAATTTGGCATATCCACATTCACTGCAGCAATATTTTCCTCCATCTTCTTTATCAGGGCATCCTTGTCGAGTCCATCCTTGTTTGCAAGCTCAACATCCGGATACACAAGGGCAACCAACTTGCCGTTTGCATCAATCACCAAAGACTCAATCACATATGGCATATTGTTTATTGCACTCTCAATCTCCTCCGGATAGATGTTTTGTCCCGACGGACCAAGAATCATGCTCTTGCACCTTCCTTTAATGAACAGGTAACCGTCCTGGTCAATCACACCCATGTCACCGGTCCTCATCCAGCCATCCTCAGTAAATGACTCTGCTGTAGCCTCCTCATTCTTATAATACCCCAACATTACATTGGCACCCCTCACCTGAATCTCACCAGGAATGTTCTGCGGATCTGAAGAAGCAATCCTTACCTCCATCCTTGGAGCAGGCTTGCCGCAAGAGAACAGCTTGGCCTTGTCCCACGCAGCATACGAGATGATTGGAGCACACTCTGTCATACCATAACCTACAGTATAAGGGAAATGTATCTTGTTGAAGAACTCGTCTGCCTCCCTGTTGAAAGCGGCACCTCCAATGATCACCTCATAGAACTTGCCTCCAAAAGTCTTCACCAGTTCGTCCTTTATCTTCTGCTCCAGCAGCTGGTCAATGAACGGCAACTGAAGAAGCACCTTCATGCTCATCTTGTTGAGTATAGGCTGAAGTTTCTGCTTATATATCTTCTCAATTACAAGAGGCACAGAAATGATCACATCTGGCTGTACTGTAGCAAATGCCTCCATAATGATTCTCGGGCTTGGCACCCTTGTCAGGAAATGCACATGAGCACCCACTGTCATTTCAAACAGGAATTCAAACATCATTCCATACATATGTGCAGTAGGAAGCATTGAAACCACATTGGACTTGTTGTTTATATTTGGAACAACCTCCTGACCGAACAGCACATTTGAAAGAAGTGCCCTGTAAGGTATCATGACACCCTTTGAAAAACCTGATGTTCCACTGGTATAGTTGATCATGGCCAGCTCGTCACCACTTTGCTCCTGGTAATAATTGATATCCTCCGGACCGAAGCTCTTTGGATATTTTTTGCCGAACATCTCGTTCAACCTCTCTCTTGTATCATTGATCTGCTCCCTCTTAGAGCTCAACAAAGAGAAATCATTAAGAAGGATTATAGCCTCCAGATTTGGCATCTCGCTTCCATTGAGGTTCTCCCATACCATATCTCCAACAAACAGAACGCGTGAATCTGAATGGTTTACAATATGGTGCACATTGCCGGGCTTGAACTCATGCAGAATAGGAACCGGAACAGCGCCATAAGTCAGACATGCCAGAAATACCACACCCCAGTTTGCCTGGTTTCTGGAACAGATGGCAATCCTGTCCCCCTTTTCAACACCACAAATATTAAAAATGATATGAAGTTTCTCAATTCTTCTTGCTACATCCCTGTAATGCAATGTTATACCCTTAAAATCAGAGAGAGCGGCGCAGTCCCAATTCTTTTTAAAGCTCGCCTCCAGCATTTTATTTAAAGATCTTTCCATAATGTATTATAAGGTTTAGTTAATAATCTATTGATAATTCTGCAATTTACACAAATTTGAATAAAGTCCGCCTGCACCAATCAAAGTATCGTGCGTACCCCTTTCAATAATCTCACCCTCCTTAAGCACAACAATCTCGTCAGCATTCCTGATTGTAGAAAGCCTGTGTGCAATCACAATGGAGGTCCTGTTCTTCATAAGGTTGGTAAGGGCATCCTGCACAAGTCTCTCGCTCTCGGTATCCAGGGCAGAGGTTGCCTCATCCAGAATAAGGATAGGAGGATTCTTCAGCACCGCACGGGCAATTGAAAGTCTCTGTCTCTGTCCTCCCGACAATTTTGCCCCCCTGTCGCCTATATTGGTCTGGTATCCCTGCTCCATCTGCATGATGAAATCATGGGCATTTGCAATTCTGGCAGCCCTCTCAACATCGTCGGGAGTAACACCTTCCATTCCAAACACAATATTGTTGTAAACCGTATCATTGAACAGGATTGCCTCCTGGGTAACAATACCCATCACCGATATGAGGCTCTCCAATGTATAATCCTTGATATTTTTTCCATCCAGCAGAATCTGTCCATCTGCAATGTCATAGAATCTTGGCAACAGGTCTGCCATTGTAGACTTTCCTCCTCCCGACGGTCCTACAATTGCCACCATCTTCCCTTTAGGTATTTCAAGATTGATATCCTTAAGCACAGGCTCCTGCGCATAAGCAAAATTCACATTCCTGAACTCTATCTTATCCTCAAATCCGGCCAAAGGCTGTGCATTGCCGCTCTCCTTGATAGGATTCTCCGCATCCAGAATTGCAAAAAGCCTTTTTCCGGAAACCATACCCCTCTGTATGCTCGCATATGCCTTTGACATTGCTTTTGCCGGCTCCAGAACCCTCCAGTAAAAACCAATATAAACTACAAATGCCGGCATATCCATACCCAACTGTCCGTTCAACTGAAGCCAACCGCCATAGAAAAGTACAGCAGCAGCCACTGATATTCCCAAAAACTCAGATAGAGGTGAAGCCATCTCCTGCTTGTTGAACATATTTCTGCTGCTCGTCTTGTGCTTCTGGTTGGTATCCTCAAAACTCTCAGTAACATATTTTTGGGCATTGAAAGCCTTTATTATTCTCACACCCGAGATGGCCTCCTCAAAATGGCTCACAATCCTTCCCATCAAAGACTGCGTATCGGCAGCCTTACGTTTTAGCGAGCGGCTTATCTTACCTATAACCAAAGCGGAGAAAGGAAGGGTAAGAAGAGTAACCATTGTAAGCTTTGGAGACATATAGAAAAGAGCCACCAAAAATCCAAGCACAAGAAGAGGTTCTCTGAAAATTACATGAAAACTGTCTGCAACACCATTCTGTACCTCGGTCACATCATTGGAAATTGAAGAAAGTATATCACCTTTTTTCTTATTATGGAAATACCCCACATGCAACGATGAAATTTTCCTGAAAAGATCCTTTCTTATATTCTGCATGATATAAGTACGCATATTCACCAGAATCCTTTGCGAAAGATACCTTGTGATATTGGAAAGCATGGATGCCACAACAAAGAATGCACACACGAACATCAGTCCGTTAAGCATACCGCTCGCACTCATCACTTTGGTAAGCCAGTATGAGAACATCTCCTCAAAGTAGGCCGGATCAAATGCAAATGCAGGCTTTACCACCTCAACATCAATTGTCTCCGGCTGGAAAAGCACAGTAAGCAGAGGATCTATAAGTGCATAGTTAACAACACCAAAAATCACCGACAATATAGACAGGATAAGATATCCCGGCCAAAATCTCCTGTACGGTTTTGCGTACGCCAATAATCTTTTAAAATCTTTCATTATTCTTCAAAATCTACATACTCCCCCACTTCCTTGTCTATCACCTTCTCTTGCCTGGGAATATCTGATATTATTACTTTTCCTTCCTGCTTTTTCTGCTGCGCACCATAGCTCTCATCCGATGGATTCTGCTGCTGTCCCATATAGCTCCAGAATCCGTTCATCCCTCCATTCTTCATCTTTCTCTTTATGAACCATGCAAGCAACAGCGGGAATAATTTCCCCATTGCCCACATAAAAAGGACAAGGAAGAAGAGAAACGTTATAAATCCTTCCATTTACTTCAACTTTTTAACCTTACCTGTTTCCAAATTCCAGGTATACTCCTTACCATCGGTACATTTTACCTTAAATATGCCATCCTGTACAAGTTCCAGTTCTGAATCCCTGTCAATTTTTCTCTTCTTGTCAGGGAACTCAACCAATTTTCCGTCTATTGTATACAACAGCAACTGTGACGGAGCTCTGAGTATCCAGTATCTCTTGTCGGCAAACTTTGCAAACTGCGGCAACTCTTTGATGAATTCAGGAGCCACTATATCGCTCCACCCATCAACAGGCCTTCCATTAACATCATACCAAGAAACAGTATTGTCTGCATTAAGCACCAGAATGGAGTACTTTATGCCATTCACATTTCTTACAAGTTTAGGGCCCATTACAACCCTCTTTGGAAGGCGTTTCGGATATCCGTTGACAAATCTGCCCAATCTGTCGAGAAGATACAATTTTCCCTCTGAGGCAAACAGCATCTGAAGCCTTCCGTTTCCATACAGATCAATCTGTTCTACATATCCGCACAGCGGTGTTTCAAACGGTATTGCCCACACACCCTTTTTGTTGGCATCCATATACCGCAGCCTCATATTCGGCAACTGCTCCAAATATGCCGTACTCTTCTTTGTAACATCCTTCACCTCAAACGGACCATGCTCAAGCACAATTGTACTGTCTACAGTAAATGTCATCTCCTCCTGCCCCTCCTTTTCAACTGGTTTTGGCAATTGGGCCAGAACACATCCGAAAAAGTCCATCTGGACAAACGGTTCTCCCTCCAGGTACTGGATATCCATAGCAAACATCTCAAAATTGTTCCCCTCCATCTGGTTTGCCAGAGCACCTCTGTAATAAGGCTTGAGCACCTGCAATACCGAATCTCCCGCCTCTTTCAAATTTGCCACAATCTTCAGTGATGCCTCCTTATCCAGACACCCTTTGGCAGGAGTCTGCCCAATATAATCTTCCAATGTAAAGAAAGTTGCCCTTCCACTTGCAAAATCATCCATAATCCCCTTGGGACCAATTACAGTCCACGGGCCCACTTTACAGAAATACTCCTCATTGCAATGGGAGAAGAGTTCTCCGAATACAGAAGCTATATACCCTCTGTAGCGGAATGGCTCGGGTTCACCAACCTTATCCCTGTCAACTACAGATGATATCACATTATTCAAACCAAACTGCTGTTTTTCTCTCAATACAGTTACCCACTCACACTTCTCGCCAAACTTGCAGTATGCACTTACCACCTCTTCAAGAGCCAATGAATCAATCCATTCCATTGGAGAAACCGCATTGTCTCCTTGTGCAGCTTTTTGCCTGAAAGCAAACTGGCCGACTTTTTTCTGCATCTCCAGATACAAATTATGGGATTTGAGGAACTCGTGCATGCTGGAAACAGGAAGAGAAACTGCAAAAAGCGAGGACGCAGGGAGTATTCTCCCCATAAAACTTTTCCTTACTACCTGATTCTCAAAGACATTTGAAAAACGCGACTCATCAGAAACATTATCAGCCACCCCTTTTAATGTAAGTCTTCCTGGCGCTGCTGTAATGGAAAAGCAGCTCCATGATGTAAACTTCATGAAGAAATCCGAGTAACCCAGATAATCCCTCTCCACCATTCCTGAAAAAAGCTTTCCTATCTGATTGTGGTTTATATAAATGGCCGACTTTACACCATTTTTCCTAAGAAGCCTTTCAAACTCTGTCTTATCCAGGATGGAGGTATTGTTGTCGAGATGTCTTATTGAGCTCTCCAGCACATGAGACGACGAGCTCGCCAGAAACAGATTGTTATGGATTGCGGCAACAAGACCATTGCCAAGAGAATGCACTGCAACCCCATTGTATCTTTTCTTTGAAACACTGCTTCCCGACAAAAGGCCCTGGACCTGCTGGACTCCACCATTCTTAAGATCTGTAATCTGAAGGAAGGAGACACTGTTCTTGGCAGAATAATGCATAGAGAACACTATAGGCGCTCCTGATATTTCCCGGATTTCAAAAAGATCATTCTGAAGATGTGTCAAAGGATCGCCTGCAAGAGGCAATCTGTAAAGGAAAGATGAGGTATCTCCCACCATATGGGCATACTCACCAAGATGTTTAAAGTCCACTACAACAACTGCATCACTTGGGATGGCATCATACGCCGAAATCTCCTCTGCTGCCAATACAAAATCCCCTTTCCCGTCCTTTGATGAAAGATTGAGGAAAAGAAATATAATCAATGCTGCCAGAATCGCCACAGCTAAACTACCCCACAGCAGTAATTTTCTATTATTGTTCATTGTGACATCTCGTTGTAAACTGCAAATATACTAAAAATATAGGCCGGTCTCCAAATTTTGGGAACAACCCAAATGGAAACCGGCCAATAATTTACGCAAATTTACCACTAGAACGGAAGGTCACCTCCATCATCCTCCATTTCAGAAGACGAAACGCTCATGAAAGGATCTGCAGCAGGAGGCACAGGAGCACCCTCTACCGCATCTTTCTGAATTCGCCACGCCCTTATGTCGGTATACCATCTGCCATTGTACTCTCTCGATTCAATATTGATTGATATCTGCAACATATCCCCAGGATTGAACGCCTGAAGCTCACTCACCTTATCCTGACCCCATACATTCATGCAAATCTTCCTCGGATACTGCTCAATGGTCTCAACTATGAAATCCTGTTTGCTCCAAGGTCCCCTTGCACTTGTACCGTTCTGGACAGCAAGTTTATCCAATAATTTACATTTCAATTCAAGTGCCATCTCTATTTCTTCTTGTTATCTTTCTCCTCTACAGCCTTGTTAATCTTGACAAGCTCAACCTCAAACACCAAAGTAGAATAAGCAGGAAGATCCTCACTCATAGCTCTAGGACCATAACCCAAGTTGAATGGAACCCACAAAGTGATTTTACCACCTTCACCTACAAGCTGCATACCCTCAGTCCAACCTGCAATAACTCTGTCAAGAGGAAATTTTACAGTCTCGCCTCTATCATATGAAGAATCGAAAACAGTACCATCCAACAAAGTACCCTTATAGTTAACCTCAACTGTATCAACAGCTGCAGCTCTCAACTCGTTGCCGGGATTCTCAATTCTGTACTGCAATCCGCTGGCACTCTCCTCTACACCCTCATTTTTCTTATTGTTTGCAAGGAACTCTGCCTCCTCTTTCTCTTTCATTCTGCCTACAGCAATCTGGCATTTCTGCATATAATCATTAACGATATAACCTGCCTCCTGCTCGTGGATTTTTGCTTTACCGCCATTTGCAACCTCTTTCATTGTTTTAGTTACAATAGAATAATCAAGACCAACAAGGTTTGCATTCTTGATCATGCTTCCAAAAGTAACACCAACTGCATAACTCACAGAATCAATCTGACCTTTAGTTACACCCTCCAACTGTGGCTGTGAACCACCGCAAGATGCCAACATCATACCTGCCAACACACCTGCTGCCAAAAATTTAAATACTTTCATCTCTTTATAAATTTAAAATTGTTATTGTTTCTTCTCTTTATCAGATGTAATGTAAACTGCAATGCACCCCACAACCGCTGCAACAAGGGATGTTCCAAGAATGGTAGCCTTACCTATGTTTACAAGCCTCATGTCGGCAAAAGCCAGGCCGTCAATAAAAATTGACATTGTAAAACCTATGCCGGCCATTATGCCAAGAGCAAACACCTGTTTCCATTTTATGCCAAGCGGCAACTCTGCCACACCACCCTTTACAGCCGCAAGGCTGAAGAGGAATATTCCCACCGGCTTACCCAGCAGCAAACCGAGGAACACACCCGGTATAACCGCAGAAACCGGAGTTGAGAAAAGGTCTCCGGTAAGCTCCACACCGGCATTTGCCAACGCGAACACAGGCATTATCATAAATGTCACCCAAGGATGCAGACTGTGCTCAAACTTGTGCATAAGGGGACAAATGTCTTTTGTGCTCCTGCTTATCTGGTGTATGATGTGCTGCTGCTCCGTATTTGCCAGAACCTCCACTTCACTGTTGCTCGCATGCCTGAACTTCTCTATCCAGTACTTGATGCTCACAGAAAACTTCACCTCATTTATAACTGTCTTTGAAGGTATTGTAAGGGCAAGTATCACTCCCGATATTGTTGCATGTATACCCGACTCATATACAAAATACCACAAGAAGATACCCGGTACCACATACATGAGCGGCCTGTTCACCTTAAACCTGTTGAAGGCCAGCAAAACTGCCGCAACCAATCCTGCATACAGCAACATGTCAAAATGGAGCGCATGGCTCGGATAAAATATTGCAAGCACAATAATGGCCCCAAGATCATCCACAATTGCCAATGCTGTAAGGAACACCTTCAATCCCAAAGGGACCCTCTTTCCCAACAATGAAAGGACCCCCAAGGCAAACGCAATATCGGTAGCCATCGGGATACCCCATCCGGAAATGCTGTCAGGACTGGAAAAGTTGAAAAGTGCATAGATGACTGCAGGTGCAACCATACCTCCTACTGCCGCAAATATTGGAAGTGACGCCTTTTTGAAAGAAGAAAGCTCCCCAACCATCATCTCCCTCTTTATCTCCAGCCCCACTACAAAGAAAAAGACTGCCATAAGGCCATCATTTATCCAATGGGCCAAAGACATCTGCAGGGAGAATGATCCTATGACAATTCCTATTGGGGTATGCCATATTTCATTTACAAACTTCAAATTGGGAAGATTGGCACACAGAAGCGCCACTACGGCGCACACCATAAGGATTACACCTCCTACAGACTCATGATGAAGGAATGTCCTGAAGAAGTCCCTCACCGCCAAACTTTCCGAATTGCTTCTGTTTTCTACCATACACTGTTTGTTATCTAAAGAAGGCAAATATACGCCAAAATTTCAAATCTCCAATTTACACTATACCCTCACGCAACACATCATGGATATGTATAAGGCCGACATATTTTCCGCCGTCCATAACAACCACAGAGGTTATCTTGTTTTTCTCCATAATGCTAAATGCATTTACTGCCAACTCGCTCTTCTGCACAACCTTGGGGCTTTTGCTCATTATATCTGCAGCCACAAGCGAATCCATTGGCTTTCCCTTCTCCACCATACGTCTCACATCACCGTCGGTAATTATACCCATCAGCTCTTCATTTTCACCTAAAACAACTGTAGCCCCCAACCTGTTCTGTGAAATGTTGATAATTGTATTCTGGATTGTCTCTTTTGGAGAAACCCAAGGGCAGCGCTCCTTGTCATACACATCATCAACTGTAAGGTACAGTCTCTTGCCCAGCGAACCTCCCGGATGGTATTTTGCAAAATCCTCAGGAGAAAATCCCCTCATCTTGAGCAGGCACACTGCAAGGGCATCACCCATAACCAGCTGGGTAGTGGTACTTGATGTAGGTGCCAGGTTGTTGGGACATGCCTCCTCATCAACTGTTGCCCTTATCACATAATCTGAATGGAGAGCCAGATAAGAATCTGCATTGGACACCATTGCAACAAGCTTGTTGCCCATCCTCCTTATAAGAGGGACAAGCACCTTTATCTCCGGAGTGTTTCCGCTTTTTGAAATGCACAGCACCACATCATCCTGCTGCACAATACCCAAATCTCCATGAATGGCATCAGCCGCATGCATGAAAATTGACGGAGTACCCGTAGAATTGAGGGTAGCCACAATCTTACTCCCGATGATTGCACTTTTTCCTATTCCTGTTATTATCAGACGCCCCTTTGAACCATATATAAGATTAAGAATTTCAACAAACTCATCATTGATGAACGGCTTAAGTTTTTCTACTGCCTTTGCCTCCTTGTCAATGACGCTTACGGCCAAATCCTTCAAATTCATTTGCATTTTTTCCATAAAAAATTTTGCAGAAAATAAACTAATAGGTAACTTAGAGCCACAAAGGTAAAGAAAAAAGAGACTTCACCCTATTATTTTTAACAATTGTATGAAGGCAACATCGGAAATCTTACACGAAAAACTTAAGGAATTTTTCGGTTTCGATTCCTTTAAAGGAGACCAGGAAGCAATTATCAGTCACCTTATAGAGGGAAACAATACATTTGTCCTTATGCCTACAGGCGGAGGCAAATCATTATGTTATCAACTTCCCGCACTCGTAATGCCTGGAACTGCCATTGTCATCTCCCCTCTTATTGCCCTCATGAAAAATCAGGTTGACGCGATCAGAGGATTCGTTGCCAACAGGGACGGAATTGCCCATTTCCTCAACTCATCCCTCAACAAAACACAGCTTCAGGAGGTAAAGGATGATCTTCTAAGCGGTGTAACCAAACTCCTGTATGTAGCTCCGGAGTCTCTTACCAAAGAGGAGAACATACAGCTGCTCCGCCAGTGCAAGATCTCATTCTACGCAGTGGATGAGGCCCATTGCATCTCCGAGTGGGGCCATGATTTCCGCCCTGAGTACCGTAAGATACAGCCCATAGTGAATGAGATTGGTGCAGCGCCAATCATCGCCCTTACAGCTACCGCTACCCCTAAGGTACAGTCAGACATTCAGAAAAATCTTGGAATGTCCGATGCCAGAGTGTTCAAATCCTCATTCAACAGGGAGAACCTCTACTATGAAATGAGGCCTAAAGTAAACACTGAGAAAGAGATCATAAAATTCATAAAAGGCAACCCTGGAAAATCAGGCATCATATACTGTCTGAGCCGTAAAAAGGTTGAGGAACTTGCAGAGCTCCTCAATGTAAACGGCATAAAGGCACGCCCTTACCACGCAGGACTTGACGCCGCCACCAGATCTGCCAACCAGGACCTCTTCCTTATGGAGGAGATAGATGTGATTGTTGCCACCATTGCATTCGGTATGGGTATAGACAAACCGGATGTAAGGTTTGTAATCCATTACAACATTCCAAAAAGCCTTGAGGGGTACTACCAGGAGACAGGAAGGGCCGGCCGCGACGGAGGCGAGGGCCAGTGCATCACCTTCTACAGTTACAAAGATATCCAGAAACTGGAGAAATTCATGCAGAGCAAGCCACTTGCAGAACAGGAGATTGGCAAGCAGCTGATAAACGACACCATAGCGTATGCAGAATCAAACCAGTGCCGCAGAAAAACCCTGCTCAACTACTTTGGAGAGCAGTACACCCAGGAAAATTGCGGCAACTGCGACAATTGTCTGTACCCTAAAAAACAATTTGAGGGCAAAGAATACATTGCCACTGTACTTGAACTTATAAATGGCATAAAGGAAAACTTCAAGGCAGACCACCTTGCGAATATTTTGGGCGGAGTGAACAACTCCATCATAAAATCATACAACCACAACGAACTTGAGTGGTTTGGCATAGACAAACAAAAGGACAGCAGATTCTGGCTTGCAGTTATCCGTCAGGCCATTGTATTGCAGTTCCTGTATAAGGATGTTGAGAAATACGGACTTATCACAGCAACGGAAAAGGGCAACAAATTCCTTGAGGCACCTTATTCTGTAATGCTTACAGAAGACCGTGAGTTTGTAAATACAGACGATGACGATGATGTTGTTTCAATAGGAAATGCCAAGAACCAGAGAGGCGGTGGTGGCGATCCGGCATTGCTTGCAATGCTCAAGGATGTGAGACACTCCCTTTCCAAGAGGCTCAAACTCCCTTCATTCGTAATCTTTGGAGACCCTTCGCTGGAAGACATGTCAATCATGTACCCCACCACCCTTGAGGAACTCAAGAACTGCCAGGGTGTAGGTGAAGGCAA